>WNGA01011008.1_pt1 | contig 11877 bp, 12 predicted proteins | sample 5400061 | NCBI WGS metagenome assembly WNGA01 (sample SAMN13153366, study PRJNA577476) | soil metagenome | isolation source: 100 cm soil or saprolite under grassland replicate 2 | place: USA:California | collected 2016-06-15
CTGCTACACGTCGATGGCGGCCGACCGGGGCCACCTGTCGCCGTGGACCACCTGGCCCACACTGCACCGCGGCGTCAACGACGAGCAGCACATGATCGCGAGCTTCGGCCAGGACCGCAGCCGTGCCGACCGGCGGTTCCCCCCGGTCTGGTCGCTGCTCCACGACGCCGGAGTCAGCGTGGGTGTCTGCGGAACGCTCCACACCTACCCGGCCCCCGACTATCTGGACTCCTACGCGTTCTACCTGCCCGACGCGTTCGCCTCCGAGCCCGTGGCGCACCCGCCGGAGCTCGTCGACTTCCAACGGTTCAACCTCGCCATGTCGCGGGAGTCGGCGCGCAACGTCGACACCCGCATCGCGAAGAACGACGCCCTCGGGGTGGTCTGGCACAGCCGCCGGCTGGGGATCCGCCCGACGACGTATGCCGCCCTCGGGAGGCAGTTGCTGGCCGAGCGGCGTCGGCCAGCAATGAGCAATCGTCGCCGGACCTATCAGTCGGTGCTCCTGTTCGACATCTTCGCCCGCCAACTGACGCGGTCACAGCCGCAGTTCAGCACGTTCTTCACCAACCACGTCGCGTCCGCAATGCACCGCTATTGGGCGGCCCATCGCCCCGAGGACTACGAGCGGCTCGGGCTGGGCCAGGACTGGGTCGAGACGTTCCACGACGAGGTCCTGTGGGCCACCGGCCAGGCCGCAGACATGGTCGAGCGCCTCGCGAACCATGTCGACGCCAACCCCGGTTCCCAGCTGTGGATCGCGTCGAGCATGGGACAGCGGGCGACCATGGCCGAGACCCTTGAGACCCAGCTGTACCTCACGCACCCGGCCCACTTCCTCGAGGCCATGGGCCTGCCCGGCAAGGACGCATGGCAACGGCGACCGGCGATGTTGCCCCAGTTCAACCTGGTCGTCGAGGCCGAGTACGTCGAGCCGTTCGGCGACGCCCTGCGAACGGTCCGGGTGGGCGGACAGCCCCTCCACTTCAAGCGATCCGACAACGGCTTCTTCTCCCTCGACTTCGGCCAGCCGAACCTGCACGACCGGCCGGATGCGGTGACGATCGCCGGCGAGGCTCGGTCGATCGCCTCGCTGGGCCTGGAGATCGTGGAGATCGAGGACCGCTCGGGCACCACGGCCTACCACGTTCCGGAGGGGATCCTGGCGGTCTACGACCCAGCCCGCCCGCGGGCCGTCCACGGCTCACGTCCCGAGGTCTCCGTCCTCGAAGTCGCGCCGACACTGCTCCAGACACTGGGCGTGGAGCCGCCGGCCTACATGGCACGGCCCACCATGCTCGCCGAGCTGCTGCCCGTCTGAGCTGCCTGGTCAGCACCGAACCGGCCACCAGCGCGGCGACGGGCTGGGCCAGTGCTGGGGGCGGCTGGCGAGGGCCGTTGCGAAGCCGAGCCCTGCCGCCATACGGCCATGGCGGCGGTGCGTGACGACCCCGGGGGCAGGCAGGGTGGTCGCTGGTCCCGAGGAGCTGAGGGCTCATCGCGCCGTGGCTTGACCGCCCTAGCTTCCAGCAATGGACTGCGTCTGGCAGATGTCCATAGTGTGGACAAACCGAGGCGAGTGCATGATGTGTTGGAGAACCTAGCGGCGGGAGGTGGGAACGTGACCGTGGACGACCATTTCGAGCTGGTGGCCTCCGTCTACGACTCGCTGCGCACCACCGACGAGGCGCCGGTGCGCAGGATCCGCGAGCTGCTGCCCGATGGTCCGGTGGTCGGCCTCGACCTCGGCTGCGGGACTGGACGGTACTCGTGGCCGTTACGCGGAATGCTGCCCGACGGCTCGTTGCTGGCCGCCAGCGACGTCTCCGCGGCCATGCTGGCGGAACTCCAGGCCGGCCATAACGGCCGTGCCCCGGTAGCGCCGCTGCGGTGTACCGCCGAGGAGCTGCCGGTCCGGACCGGCAGCCTCGACCTGGTCACGGCGTTCAACAGCGTGCACCACTTCGACCTCGGACGGTTCCTGGCTGAGGTCGCCCGAGCGCTCAGGGCAGGCGGGCAGCTGTTCGTCTACACGCGGACGCCGGAGCAGAACGCGCGGACCATCTGGGGCCGCTGGTTCCCTGGCTTCGCCAAGCGCGAGCAGCGCCTGCACAGCGAGGCGACGCTCAGGGACGCGGTCCACCGGACCCAGGGACTGCAGCTGGTCCACACCCAGACCTTCAGCCACTCCCGGTCCAGCACACCCGAACGGCTCAGGGCCCAGGTCGAGGGCCGCCACTACTCGACCTTCTCGCTCTACCAGCCCGACGAGCTGCGCCAGGCCATCGCCGCGTTCCTGGCTCGCCTGCCCGGCCCCGAGGTCAGCTGGGTCGAGGAGCATCTCCTGTTGGTAGCGGCCGCGACAGGCGGTCGCAGGCCACGACCACCATTGTCTCGGTCCCGGCAACGGCGAACGAGCCGATGATCCAGTCGCCTGCGGGTGGACGCCGGTGAACCCGCAGCCGGAAGGCGCTTGATCCGACCAGATCGACGCTGGGCACCACCCTTCGGTGCGGGGCTGTCTGGCCGATGAAGATGTTGGCGCTCGGTTGGGTGGTGCCAAGGGGCGCGGCGGCCCCGAGGCGCCGGCTCGGCCGAGCGCCACCCAACCACGCCTTCGGGGCAACAAGGCTGCCGAGCTGGTCGGGGAGCAGGTCTGGCTCAGGCCGCCCGCCTCGCACCTCGGTGTGCCGCCCGCCTCCGGCTGTGTGGCCGGCCGCCGTCCCGATAGCGTTACGGAAGGCGAGCTCGCGACAGCCGCACGCAGCATCGTCCGCGAGCGGGGTCCAGCTTCGCGTCGAAGGTGGTTGCGCCGATGCCGTCGAGCACGCCCGCGAGGTAGGCGCGGTTCATGCCGCATACGAGCTCGGTCGCCTCGCGGGCCAGCGCGTGGAAGGGGCAGTTCGCCAGCGTGATGCCGTCCCCGTCCCGGCGGGGCTCATAGCCGTCGGCGGTGAGGGCGTCGAAGACCTCGGCCTCCACCGCTTCCTGCGGTGCGCGCCAACCAAGGTTCGACGCGGCCTGCGTCCCGGCCGAGCGCCCCGCCTGGGTGGCGACCGATTGGAGCGCATCCGAGACGGGTGATCCCGTCCGCTCCGCTTGCGCGACGGCCTTGACGAGGAGCCGGCCGGCGAGGTCGTAGCGACGCTCGGGCAAGCTGACGTCGAGGTCGGTGTCGCTGCGCCGGTAGACCTTTGCGGGACGACCCGCGCCCGGGCCACCCCTGCCTGGGGGTCGGCGGTAGCTGGCCTCGAGGAGGCGGCCGTCGACGAGCCGGTCGAGATGGAACTTGGCCGTGTGCTGGGCAACCCCGACGCCGGCGGCGGCCTGCTCTCGCGTCACCGGCTCGGGCTGGGCCGCGACGAAGCGGTACAGGGCACGCCGCACCGGCTCCCCGAGGGCGGCGACCTGGTCGAGGCGGGCGTCGAGGTCATTGCCCACCGGCTGCCTCCAAAGCTCTCTAACGGACAGTGCAGTTGACGAAACATGCATGAGCGGTCTAACGTAGATTCTAGTATCCGTTAGAGAGAGAGGCAAGGGATGGCCACCACGCTGGTCCGTCCGGCCCCCACGGCCGGCTGGCGTCGCGACACCGACCTCGACGCCGCCGCCCGGGCGGTGACCGACCTGCTCGTCGCGCTCGGCCACGACCCGACGACGGAGCACCTTGCCGAAACGCCCCAGCGGGTGGCGCGCGCCTTCGCCGAGTTGCTCGCGCCGCGCCCGTTCGACCTGACCACGTTTCCCAACGACGAGGGCTACGACGAGTTGGTGCTGGCCCGCGACATCTCGTTCCAGTCGCTGTGCCAACACCACCTCCTGCCCTTCCACGGTGTCGCGCACGTGGGCTACGTCCCCGGTCAACGCATCCTCGGTCTGTCGAAGCTGGCCAGGGTGGTCGAGCTGTTCGCCCGGCGGCTGCAGGTGCAGGAGCGACTCACCCAGCAGGTGGCCGACTGGCTCGACGAGCACCTCGCGCCCAGGGGCGTCGGCGTGGTCCTCGAGGCCGAGCACCTGTGCATGTCGCTGCGAGGGGTGCGCGCCCAGGGATCGCGCACGATGACGTCGGCGGTGCATGGGCTGCTGCGTGACGACGCCCGCACCCGCCAGGAGTTCTTCGCCCTCACCGGCGTCGGCCGGGCGCGGCGCCCATCGAGCCACGATCAGCCCAACGAGGAGATGCCGTGAGGAGATTCTCCGTTCGCCCGCCGCTCACCATGAAGGGCCGCACGTTCAAGGGGCTGCGAGGCTGGTCGGGCAAGCCGCTGCATCCCCCGCTGACCGACCTCCCGATCGCCGCCTACGTGCTCGCCGCCGCGTTCGACGTGCTCTCGGCGGTCGCGGGCGAGAGCCACGCCTGGGCCCGGGAGCTGTGGCACGCCGGCGCGTACCTCTTCGTCGGCGGGGCCTCGGTGTCGGTGCTCGCCGCGTTGACGGGCCTCTGGGACGCGTGGAAGTCCTCCGAGGCCGGCACCCAGGCGCGGCGCACCATCAACACCCACGCCACGATCATGATCACCGTCACGGTGCTCGCCCTGATCGACATCGCCTGGCGGCTGAGCGACTACAACACCGAGGCCGTCACGCCCGTCGGGATCGCGGTGCTGTCGGTGGTCATCGGCCTGCTGGTCTCGGTGGGCGCGACGTTCGGCGGCAGCCTCGTCTACGACTACGGCTTCAACGTCGAGACCGCCGGCGACCATCCGGTGTGGCACAAGTCCGACACCGACGTGTTCCCCGGACAGCACGACTGACGGGAGGAGCGAGACATGACCAAACTCCAGCGTCTGTACGACGAGCAGGGCCAGAGCCCGTGGCTCGACAACCTGACCCGCGTGTATCTCCGCGACGGCGCGCTCGGCCGGCTGGTGGCCGACGGGATCCGGGGGGTGACGGCCAACCCGACGATCCTCGCAAGGGCCATCGAAGGCTCCGACGCCTACGACGAGCAGTTCGCGACGCTCATCGCCCAGGGGCGGACGGTGGTGGACGCGTACTGGGACCTGGTCGTCGACGACATCGTCGGCGGGCTCGGCGTGCTGCGACCGACCTTCGATTCCAGTGGCGGCACCGACGGGTTCGTATCGATCGAGGTGGCACCCGAGATCGCCCGCGACACCCGCGCCACCATCGTCGCCGCCCGCCAACTGCACGAGCGGATCGCCCAGCCGAACCTGTTCGTGAAGATCCCGGCCACCGGCGAGGGCGTGCCCGCCATCCAGGCGATGATCGCCGAGGGACGCAGCATCAACATCACGCTGATCTTCTCCCTGGCCCGCTACGCCGAGGTGATCGACGCCTACCTCGCTGGGCTCGAGACCTTCGCCCGGCGCGGCGGCGACCTCGCGTCGGTGCACAGCGTGGCGTCGTTCTTCGTCAGCCGGGTCGACACCGAGGTCGACCGTCGTCTCGACGCCGTCGGCACCGGCGACGCGCTCGCGCTGCGAGGCCAGGCCGCGGTCGCCCAAGCCAGGCTCGCCTACCGGCTGTTCCGTGACCGCTTCGCCGGCGAACGGTGGGAGCGGCTGGCGGCCCGGGGCGCGCGCGTGCAGCGACCGCTGTGGGCGTCGACGTCGACCAAGAACCCCTCCTACCCCGATACCCTGTACGTCGACGGCCTCATCGGGCCCGACACGGTCAACACCCTGCCCGAGACGACCATCGCCGCGTTCGAGGATCACGGCACCATCGCCCGCACCATCGACAGCGGTGTCGACGACGCCGGCGCCGTGATGCAGGCGCTGGCCGAGGTCGGGGTGGACATGGACGACGTCGGCCGCGCACTCGAGGACCAGGGCGTGGCCAGCTTCCACGAGTCATTCGTCCACGTGCTCCACGCCCTCCAGACCAAGGCGCACCAACTGGCGCCGCGCTGAGCAGGTAACCGCGTGGCGCCAGCATGACGGTGGCGGACGCGTGCTCAGCGAAGCGAGATCGCGAGCTGCTCCAGGAGGTCCATCTGCTCCTGCATGCCAACCTCCATCCCGGAGCTCATGATCGCGTCGCGGACCTCCTTGCTGCCGGCCTGCACCAGGAGCGAGAGGGTCGTGCGCCCGTCCACCTCGGTGAAGGTCACGATGTTCAGCGCCCCTTCTCCTTCGGGCGCTTCGGGCGCCTCGTAGACCTGGGTCGAGACGATCCGCTCGTTGGGGACGATCTCGCGGTACTCGCCGTGGAAGGCGACCTCGAACCCGCCATCCGCGACCATCACGTACCGCCACATGCCGCCGACCCGCAGGTCGATCTCGGCGACCGTCACCTCGCCCTGGTGGCCGCTCCACCAGCGCTTGACCAGCTCGGGAGTGGTCCACGCCTTGTAGACCAGGTGCTTGGGCGCGTCGAACTCCCGCGTGATGAGGATCTGCTCGTCGGTGGGGAGGGTCACCGTCGCCGTCCCGCTACTCGTCACTGGCGCCATCTCCTTTCTCCTTCTGCTTGAGGTCCTCCAGCACGACGTCCAGCCGGTCGAACCGCTCGGTCCACGAGTGCTCGTAGCGCTTCACCCAGTCGTGGATGGGCTTGAGCGCGTGGCCGTTCAGGCGGTACAGCCGCTGCCGTCCCTCGTCACGCACGTCAACCGCTCCCACTTCCCTGAGCACGCGCAGGTGCTTGGACACCTGTGGCTGCGCCAGCCCGAGCAGGCCGACCAGGTCGTTGACGGGGCGCTCCCCGCCGGCGAGGGCGTCGAGGATCTGGCGCCGCCGTGGCTCGGCCACGGCGTTGAACGCATCCGCTGTCGTCGCTGCTCGTGCCATGGGCATATCATATACCCATATGGGAATATGTCAAGCCGTGGCAGCGATCCCTCACCGCGGCTTGCGCGCGTGGGTCACCGCATGCATGGGGGTGAGCGAGAAGGAGCCGAGCTCGGCGAACCCGTGCCTGGACAGCAGGTCGTCGTAGGCGGCGCGGGGCAGGAGCTGGTCGTCGATCTGGGCCTCGAAGAACTGGATGGCGCCCATGATCCGGCCCGGGACGCTGCGCAGGCCCTGCTCGGTGTCGGGGAACGGGAAGTCGGAGATCACGAACCAGCCCCCGGGCTCCAGGCCGGCGAGGACGCGCTCGGTGACCAGGTCGATGTCGCGGCACTCGTGCATGGAGATGTTGTTGACCACCAGCGCCGCCGGCGCCGCCAGGCGCAGCTCCTCCAGCGGGCTGCAGACCAGGGTGACCCGGTCGGCCATGCCGCTCTCGGCGACCCGCTTGCGGGCCTGCTCGATCGAGTGCCCGTCGCCGTCGACCCCGACGATCTGGCAGTCGGGGTAGTGGGCGGCAAGCCGGACCAGCCCGATCCCCGTACCACAGGCGCTGTCGACCACCGTGGCGCCGGCGGCTAGCCGCTCTGGCAGCCCGGGGACCTGTTGGAGCCCGCCGGGGATGAGCCGGGTGTAGAAGGGGGTGCCGGTGCGCGTCACCCCGGCGATCCAGTCGGGGCTGGTCTGGTCCCACCAGAGCCGCTCGCCCGAGGCGAGGTTGGCCTCGAAGCGGCCGAACATCTCCGGCTGCTCCAGGACGGTGAAGACGCCCCCGGCATAGGCGGGGGAGCCCGTGTCGAGCAGCAGGGTGGCCATGTGGGCGGCCAACCGGTAGCGGTCGGCGTCGCGGTCGCAGATCCCGGCCGCGAAGGCGGCCCGGCACCACACCGAGACGTAGAACGGGTCCAGGTCGAGGCGCTCGGCCAGCTCGTCGGAGGTGGCGTGCTCGGAGGTGGCGAGCGCCCGCAGCAGGCCGCTGCGCAGGCCGATGGCGACGGTCCGGTGGCTGGCGTAGCCGGCGGCGTGGGCAAGGATCACCGACGCCTGTTCCTGCATGCTCGGCATGGTGGACGTTGTGGTCGCGGTCATGGGACTCCTCCTCGATGGGGCGACGACAGGCGACCGGAGCATCCGGCACCGTCGTGTGACCGGGCATGTGAGGAAGGAGGCCGGCGCCCCGGCGTCGCAACCCTGGCGCGTTCAGAGGGTGGGCTTGAACTCCATCGCCCACAAGGCCGAGAGCAGCAGCAGCAGGTTGATGCCGTACAGGGTCGCCGCTCGCCGCAGCAGTGTCGGCCACCGCGGGTCGTCGGCGACGAGCCGGCGCAGCGCGGCGTTGGTCGCGCGGATCAGCGTCGCCCCCAGGGCGATCGAGAGGAGGATCGCCCCGATGCCCCACGCGACCCAGAACGTGCCGTAGCCGACGCCGATCTGCTCGACCCGCACCACGCCGGTGAGCAGCGTGAGCGCGGCGGCCGGGGCGATGACAGCCCTGCCGTACAGGTCGCCCAGGCGCAGCAGCGCCGCCTGCGCCGCCCGGTCGTCTCCTCTGCCCACGAGCACCTGCATCACGTTGACGGTGAGGACGCCCCCGACCCAGACGATGACGGCGAGGACATGCAGGAACTTGAAGAGGTTCTCCATACCCGAACCATTCCGGATGGAATGATTCCAGTCAAGAGAGATCATGAACCGCTACCGTTACGCCCATGACCAGGCGCAAGGCCTCCGGCCCACCAGCGGACGCCAGGCTGCGCGTCCCCGGCGCCGCCTTCCTGCTGTCCCAGCTCGGCTACCACTCCTCGCGCCTGTGGCAGGGCCGGCTGGCTCCCCTCGGCCTCGACCCTCGCCACGTCATGCTGCTCCGGCACGTCGCCGTCGAAGAGGGCCGGTCCCAGCAGGCCCTCGGCGAGGCGCTGCAGATCCCGCCGAGCCGGATGGTCGCGCTGGTCGACGCCCTCGAGCAGCGCGGCCTGCTCCGGCGACGGCCCGACCCCGACGATCGTCGCGTGCGAACCCTGCACCTCACCCGCGACGGCCAGCGGCTGCTCGGCGAGGTCATGGAGATCTCCATGGAGCACGAGCGGCAGCTCTGCAAGGGCCTCCAGCCCGCCGAGCGCGAGCAGCTCATCACCCTGCTCAGCCGGCTCGCCGCCGGGCAGGGGCTCGGCGAAGGGGTCCACCCCGGCGCCGCCGACCCCGAGGGACCCAAGGCCACCACCTGACCGGGCGCGGGACCCGTCAGCCTCCGAAGGCCGAGCGTGCGCCCTGCGAGCCGACGCGGGCCCGCTCCCAGAACCCGTAGGTCCCTTCCGCCCGCAGCTCGCGTGCCGCTTCGACCACGGCGCCGAGGGCGGCGAACGCGAACGCGCCGCCGACCGACACCCGGCTGACCCCGGCGGCCGCCAGCTCCGCCACCGTCGGCGCCCCGGGGAGGGCCAGGACGTTGACGGGACGGTCCACCGAGGCGACGAGCTGGCGGATGTCCTCGAGCCTGCTGAGGCCCGGCGCGTACAGCACGTCGGCGCCGGCCGCCTGATAGGCCTGCAGCCGGCCGATCGTGTCCGACAGGTCCGGCCGACCGTGCAGGTAGTTCTCGGCCCGCGCGGTGAGGACCAGGTGCACGGGCCCGCCGTGCGCGGTCTCCGCCGCGGCCGCCACCCGCTCCGCGGCCAGGCCGGGGTCGTAGATGGGCGCGTCCTCCCGCCCGCTGAAGTCCTCCACCGAGCACCCGGCCAGCCCCGCCTCCAGCGCGAGCCGCAGCGCCTCGGCGACGCCGGCCGGCTCGTCGGCGAAGCCGTTCTCCATGTCGGCGGAGACCGGCAGGTCGGTCGCCTCGACGATCGAGGCGGCGTGCCCGACGGCCTCGTCGCGGGACACCGATCCGTCCAGCCGACCAAGCGTCGCGGCATAGCCGCTGCTGGTCGTCGCCAGCGCCTGGAAGCCCAGCGACGCGAGCAGCATCGCCGAACCCCGATCCCAGGGATTGGGCAGGAGCAGGGGATGCTCGTCTCGGTGCAGGGCCAGGAACCGTCTTGCCTTCTCGGCGTGGTCGGTCATCGCGGACGCTCCTCGTGGTGGCGGTCGGCTGCGAGTGTGCCACGCCTGAGCCGGCCCGTATCCACCGATCGGTGGATCCGTCCAGCCGACCGGGGGACCGCATGACTGGCCGGATGTGGGCGCGGCCGCAGCCTTCGGGCTGATCCGCCGCCACCCCGCGCCGACGCATCCTTGTCACGAAGCCGATGAATCAAGGAGGCAGACCGGGGGGAGGCCTACCGCCGCCGCCTGTTCCCCTGAGGATCACCAGGGTGGCCGGGGCGTTACGATACCCGCGACGTAGCATCCTGGAGGAGGCGGGGCGATGGCGGGGAGCACCGGGTCCTACGAGCGGGACGTGGACACGCTGGAGCGGGAGCTCGGGATCATCGAGGACACCTTCCGGGGGCTCTCCGACGATGACTGGCGCACCCGGACCCACCTGCAGCCAATCGACCCCGAGCTGCCGCGGTGGACGCTGCTGGAGCTGGCCGCGCACTTCGACATCTCGATCGGGCTGACCCGCGCGCTGATCGCCGAGCCGCAGGACGGGCAGACGGGCCGGGACCGGGTGAGCTTCTTCATCTTCAGCCGCAACGAGGTCGCGCCGGTCGTCTACGACTACGCCGTCAGGGGCGCGGAGGGCAGGACGCCAGCGAGCATGCTGGCGACGCTGCAGGAGACCTTCGCCAGGACGATCCAGGAGTCCCGGGCGACCGCGCCTGGCACCGTCGGTCCCGGGTACTACGCGCTCATGCGGCTGGACGAGTTCGTCCCCAGCCGCGTGGTGGAGGCCGTGGTCCACGGGATCGACCTGACCGACCCGCTCGGCCTGCCGTGCCGGTCCACGCCGGAGGCGATCTCGGCCACGGCGTCGATCCTCGACGAGCTGCTCGCCCGGCGCACGGTCGCCGGCCGGCCCGCCGACCTCGCCGGCGACGACCTGGCGTGGATACGCGCGGCGTCCGGACGGCAGCAGCACCCCGACCCGCGCCTCCCGCTGATCGGCTGACCTTGCCGCCAAATGGCCGACGAATTCCTCCCTGCTCAGGGTGGGATTGCGCCGGCTCCTTGACGAATGGCGCTCGCGTTCGCGGCCCGGGGAGTGGGAAGCTTCACCTGGACGGTCAGTTCGGACCGGAAGTGAGGTGGGAACTTGTTCGGCATGCACATCCGGCGGGTCACGCGGGTGGCGATCGCGCTCGCGGCGGTCGCGCTGCTTGCGGGCGCCTGCGCGACCACCGACGACAGCGGCGGCGGTGGCGGCGGCGGGGGCGAGAAGGTCATCGCGCTGCTGCTGCCGGAGACCAAGACGGCCAGGTACGAGGCGGCGGACCGGCCGTTGTTCGAGGCCAAGGTCAAGGCGCTCTGCTCCGACTGCCGGATCATCTACTCCAACGCCGACCAGAAGGCCGACGAGCAGCAGAACCAGGCTGATGCGGCCCTCACCAACGGCGCCAAGGTGATGGTCCTGGACCCGGTCGACTCCGCGTCGGCCGCCTCCATCGTGAGCAAGGCCAAGGCCCAGAGCGTCCCGGTGGTCAGCTACGACCGGCTGATCACGGGCGCCGACGTCGACTACTACATCTCGTTCGACAACGAGAAGGTCGGCAAGCTCCAGGCCGAGTCGCTGGTGAGCAAGCTCAAGGAGGACGGTAAGTCCAGCGGGAACCTCGTGATGATCAACGGCGCCCCGACCGACAACAACGCCAAGCTGTTCAAGGAGGGTGCGCACAGCGTGCTCGACGGCAGCGGCTTCAAGATCGGCAAGGAGTACGACACCCCGGACTGGAGCCCTGACAAGGCCCAGGACGAGATGGACCAGGCGATCACCGCGCTCGGCAAGAGCGGCTTCGTCGGCGTGTACGCCGCCAACGACGGCACCGGCGGCGGCGCCATCGCGGCCATGAAGGGCGCCGGCATCGACCCCTCCAGCCGGCCGGTCACCGGGCAGGACGCCGAGCTGGCGGCGATCCAGCGGATCCTCATCGGCGAGCAGTACATGACCGTCTACAAGGCGATCAAGCCGGAGGCCGAGAAGGCGGCCGAGCTGGCCGTCAACCTGATCAACGGCAACCGGGCG
>WNGA01011012.1_pt1 | contig 11874 bp, 12 predicted proteins | sample 5400061 | NCBI WGS metagenome assembly WNGA01 (sample SAMN13153366, study PRJNA577476) | soil metagenome | isolation source: 100 cm soil or saprolite under grassland replicate 2 | place: USA:California | collected 2016-06-15
ACATACTGTTCATGCTCCACTGTGTTAGTGTGGCGCGGCATTCCACCGCCGGGTTGCATTGAAAATTTGCGCAAGGCAAAGTTCGGTCCCTCTTGTGAAGAAATCAAGACCTGTATAGTTGTATCTTTTCCAGCGGCGACGTTTTTGGCTTGTACATCATGCGTGTGTTTGACAGACATAGTATCTCCTTATAGAAATAATTATAATCTTTCAACCTCAAGCGCGGGATTTATTCAATCTTGGTACAATTCTCAGTATGTTCAGAAAAGTGATTAAACTTCTTTGGCGCCTCATTTTGGGCTTTAGCCTGTTCGGCCTGCTCGCTCTTTTCCTCCCCCGACTGATAACCAGCCTCTATGCGTCTGTGCGCACTTTCACTGCAGAAACCGCACCAACAGATCGTGTGGTAATTGTCTTTGGCGCAGGATTGCGCCGCGATGGCACACCTACCGCTATCCTGCGCGACCGTGTGGAAACCGCCGCCCATCTTTTCAAAGACGGAAAAGTGGAAAAACTCTTAATGAGTGGCGATAATCGCTTTGTAGAATACAATGAACCGGAGGCGATGCGTCAATACGCGCTCAGCCTCGGGGTCCCGGATGAAGCGATTGTTCTCGATTACGCGGGAAGGCGTACATATGACACCTGTTATCGAGCAAAGGCAATTTTCGGAGTAAAGTCCGCCATTTTGGTCACCCAGGATTTTCACCTGCCGCGTGCTTTGTTCCTGTGCAACACACTAGGACTTGAAGCGGTCGGCGTGAAAGCTGATAATTTCTATTACCTCAAGCGATTACGTCTCTATTGGAACGTGCGTGAACTGCTCGCCACCGTCGGGGCATTTATGGATGTGTACGTTAATAAGCCACTGCCAGTGTTGGGTGAGCCAGAACATATTTTTGCAATAAAACGCTAAAACAAAGAGTCGACGACTCCCGTGGACTGTTCGTCCCGCGGCCTGGCGGCCACGACAGGCAGAACAGGCCGTCGTCACTTGCAAAGTCTGGCCTCAAAGGGATGCTTCGCGAAGACTTTGCAATCCTAGGAGAAACGATGACCCGCGACGAAGCCCTTTCCCTTGTTCGTGAATTTGTAAAGAATGAAAACCTCGTGAAGCACATGCTTTCTGTGGAGGCGGCTATGCGTTTCTACGCTGAGAAATTCGGCGAAGATGTGGAAGCATGGGGTTTGTTGGGATTAATTCATGATTTTGATTGGGAAATCCATCCCACGCTCGAAGAGCATCCGGTTAAAGGGGCGCAGATCTTGCGTGAGCGTGGCATTGATGAAGATATTATTCAAGACATTTTGAGTCACGGAGTGGGGACAGGTGTACCGCGCGACACCTTGCGCCGTAAAGGCTTATACGCGTGTGATGAAATTACGGGGTTAATTACCGCGGTTGCGCTCGTTCGTCCGTCGCGTTCCTTGTTAGATTTGGAGGCTTCTTCCGTGAAGAAGAAATGGAAAGATAAAGCTTTCGCCGCCGGGACAGACCGCGAAGAGATGGCACAAGCCGCAGAAGACTTCGGCGTGGAGTTGTGGGAGCATTGTGGAAATGTAATTCTTGCGATGCGAAGGATCGCTCCGGAATTGGGGTTGGTTGGAAATATTCAGTAATTGATAATAGATGCTTCATGAGCCGGAGAGTTCTCATCCTGGTTTCTTTGTTGTTGATCGCAAGCACCGCCTGTAACCGCCCCTTGCGCAAGAACTTTGTCTCAACTGCCACATTGCCTCAAAATAAAGGTCCGGCTCAAACTGGATCATTTGATGGAGAACTGACATCCAACGGTGTATCTCGCCATTTTTGTCTTCATGTGCCGCAGGATTATCAGGCAGATACTTCATTTCCTCTGATTGTCAACTTCCACGGGTATGGTTCTAATTCGCTGGAAGAAGAGAAACTAACCGGTATGTCTGTCAAAGCGGACACAGCCGGATTCATTGTTGTTTATCCGGATGGTTTGAATAACGCGTGGAATGACGGCCCAGGCGCAAATGGGAAAGCTGATCTGCAATTCATTCGCGATTTGATTTCCTATATTGAGAGTCAATACAACATTGATCCGAAAAGGATTTACGCCACGGGCATCTCAAACGGTGGCGGCATGACCAATCGCCTCGGTTGTGATATGGCAGACCTCATCGCTGCAATCGCGCCTGATTCCGGTGCCTATAACTTATGGGAAAATTGCTCACCTTCACGCCCCATGCCTGTACTGGCATTTCATGGTCTGAACGATAACGTTGTTCCATATGAAGGCGGAAATCAGCGCATCATGGAGCCTCCCATTGAAGATTGGGCCGCGTCCTGGGCAAGACGAAATGGATGTTCTTCAACGCCGGAAACAACCAATCCCGAAGAGGATGTAACTGTTAGAACCTGGTCAAATTGCCAGGATCACGCGGATGTAATCCTCTATGCTTTAGCCAATCACGGTCATTCCTGGCCTGGTTCCCTTACTATGCCAAGGTCAATCACATCCCAAGCAGTCAACGCGACCGATGTGATATGGGATTTTTTTGTGGCCCACCCCATGCCTTGAACCTTTGTGTCGCAGCTTCCTTGCTTATTCGCCGAATACAAACAAATCGCTGATGGACTTGCGGTTGATATTGCGATGGATAGCGGCGGCAAAGATCGGCGCAACAGATAGCACAGTTAGTTTTGGATGACGTTTCTCTTCCGGGATATGCACTGTATCGGTAGTGATAATTTCACTGATCTGAGGAATAGCAACCAGCCTCTCCTGCCCGCCATGGGTGAACACTCCATGTGTACAAACCACCAGAATTTCCTCAACACCTTCTTCAATCAAAACGCGGCTTAGTTCATAAACAGATCCGCCTGTGGCGATTTCATCATCGTAAATCAATGCGCGTTTGTGACCTTTGATCTGATCTCCTACGATCCCACTGATCCTTACTTCCGAATCTAAAATGCGCTCTTTATTCCCCGCAGCGATGGGAAGTCCGAGGCTGTTCGCGAAACGCGCAGCAGACTTTGCCATCCCAATATCTGGTGAAACAACGATGGACCCACTCAAATCGCGTTCCGAGAGATATTTTCCGAAGACCGGCCGGCTAGTCAGGGGATCTGTTGGGATGCCGAAGAAACCATGAACCTGCGGAGAATGGAACATCATGCCCATCACATGCGTGGCTCCCGCAGTTTCAAGCAGATCTGCCACCAAGCGAGCAGTGATAGAAATACGGGGCGCATCTTTCTTATCTGATCGACCAAAAGAGAAATAAGGAATAATAGCGTGAACTTCAGAGGCTGCCGCGCCGCGCGCGATATCGAGCATCATTAATAATTCCACAAGATGATCGTTGACCGGCTGGGAAAGCGATTGTACGATATACACGCGCCGAGATCGTACACTGGCACCAAGCTGGATATACAAGTTGTCATTGCTGAAGCGGTTGATATGTGTCTCTTCGAGCGGCACACCAAGTTCAGATGCGATATATTGCGCCAATGGCCGGTTTGAACTTCCGCTGAAAAAACGAACTTCCTCCGCGAGGATTGAGCTCTCAGTCATATTCTATCCTTATAACAATATTTTATTTTACCGTCAACCATACTCCCACCATTACAATAAGCAATCCTATGACCCGCGTTGGGTCTAATGACCTTTCGGCTGCACCAAGCATTCCGAAATGATCTAAAATTGTCCCTACTAAAATTTGGCCAGCTACAATTGTTGTAATGGATGCCGCGACACCAATGCGCGGGATCATATAACTAATCGCACCAATCACTACAAGGCCAAAGATCCCAGCACCAAGCGCATACCAGGGGACGCTTCGCCAGTTCCCAAGTTTTCCTCCACCGTAGATCAAAAGCGGAACCAGTGCCATGATTGCGCCACCAATATGAATAATGAATACGCTTTCCATCACTCCAAGGCGCTGACTGATCATACTAGCAAGTGGACTTTGCAATCCAACTGCCACACCTCCTGCCAAACCAACAAGAATAATAAAAATAACCGTTTCCATGCTTTATCCTTTGCTGACAAGTTTGCATTGCGTACGGAGATGATACCTGATTTTGCAATCCCCCTACTAGGCCTAGCTAATTGGTCACTCGCTTATAAAAGATTTGTTTCGCGGCTTCTGTAAAGATTACATAGAGGATGGTGATCACCAAGAGCAGCGCCATGACCTGAAAGGACAACGGCACGAAGCCCAACACCGCACTGAACGGCAGGTAAGGAATCGCCAGAGTAAGGAGTGAAACAATGAGGGTCGAAATCCAAAGCCAGCGTCCTGGCTTGCTCTGATAAAAAGGTCTGCGGGTGCGGACAACCATAGCTACCAACAATTCGGTTAATAAGGATTCTACAAACCAGCCACTACGGAATTGTTCTGGTGTTGTCCGGAACAGGAAAAGCAATGTACCAAAAGTTAGAAAATCAAAAAAAGAACTTACCAGACCGAAGACAATCATGAAGTTTCGAATGAACTTTACATCCCAACGATGAGGCTTTTCAACCCATTCGGGATCGACGTTATCGCTGGCAATGGTGATAGCTGGAAAATCGGATAAAAAGTTGTTGAGCAGGATTTGCTTGGCAAGCAGCGGCAGGAACGGAAGGAATAAGGACGCGCCCGCCATACTGAACATATTGCCAAAGTTCGCACTGGTCGTCGTGAATACATATTTGAGCGAATTGGCGAATGTAACGCGTCCCTCCACAATGCCACGGCGCAAGACGTCGAGACCCTTCTCCAGTAAAACAAAGTCAGCCGCCTCACGTGCCACATCCATAGCCCCCTCGACAGAGATGCCCACATCTGCATCGTGCAAGGCAGGAGCGTCATTGATGCCATCCCCCATATAGCCAACAACATGTCCTGCCTTTTGCAGGGCGCGAATAATTCTTTCTTTTTGGTTAGGGTCTACTTCAACGAAGAGGTTGGCATGTTCGGCGCGATGCCATAACGCTTCATCGCGTAAAGTATTAAGCTCCTTACCTGTAATAATGCCTTCCACGCCGAGCCCAACAATTCTTGCAACGTGGGCAGCCACGCGCCGGTTATCACCTGTAATAATCTTGAGATGCACGCCAAGTTTTGCCAATCCCTCTATCGTTTGTTGCACGTCCTTCTTGGGAGGATCAAAAAATAATAGAAAGCCCATAAAAGTTAAGTCGCGTTCATCTTCCCGTGTGTATGCGGCTTGCGAATGGACAGATCTGACCGCTACGCCCAGCACGCGAAAACCCTGTTCACTCCATTCCTCAAACTGTTTTTGGATGTGCGCTTGCTCTTCATTGTCTAATGGACCATCTACATCCCCTCGATGAATATGAGTGCAAATTTCAAGGACATTATCCAGCGCACCTTTGGTGACCAATAAAGGTTCTTGATCGTTTTCCTGAACGATAATGCTCAAACATTTGCGCACGAAGTCATAGGGAATTTCATTCTTTTTTACGACATGACTGAGATCAAGCTTGCGAGTCGCAGTGATCGCTTCGTCGAGCGGATTTGATAACCCCGTTTGGAAATACGCGTTCAGATAGGCATAACGGAATACTTCCTCAGAAGGTTTGCCGTCAACATCCATTGAATTATCCAAATGAACGACACCTTCTGTAAGCGTGCCGGTCTTGTCGGTACATAGCACGTCCATGCTACCGAAATTTTCAATTGCATTTAATTGCCGCACGATGACACCCCGCTTGGCCATTTCACGCGCGCCTTTTGAAAGGTTGATGGTGATAATGGCGGGTAACAGTTCGGGAGAAATACCAACAGCCAAGGCAATTGCGAATAAAAGGGAATCAATTGGCGGCTTGGCTGAGACGATGTTCATCGCAAAGACAACTAGAATGAGCACAACCATGACCTGGGTCAGCATCAGGCCGAAGTGACGAATGCCACGTTCGAATTCTGTCTCAGGCGGGCGGAGATTCAGGCGATCGGCGATCTGACCGTAAGCAGTCCCCGTCCCTGTCTGTGTGGTGAGAACTTTGGCCGTGCCACTTCGCACGGTTGTGCCCATAAAGACAGAATTGATTCGTTCGGCCAGGCTCGCTTCTGAAGCAACTGTCCCCGTTCGCTTCTCGACCGGAAATGTCTCACCCGTTAAAACGGCCTGATTGACGAAGAGATCTTTCTCTTCGAGTACCAGACCATCGGCAGGAATCAAGCTGCCAGCGGATAGCAGTAAAACATCACCGGGCACAACCTCCTCGGCGGGGATGGATTGAGACTTTCCATCGCGCAATACGGTTACTTTGTGCACCAACCGGGCGCGCAATTGTTCAACGGCATTCGAGGCGGAATATTCCTGGACAAAAGTAATAATTGCGCTGCCCACTACAATGAGCAGGATAACCACTGCATCGGTATACTCTTTGGCAAATGCAGATACAACTGTTGCAAATAATAGAATTAATACTAGTGGACTTTTAAACTGATTTAGGAATAATCCCCAGGCTGTAGCGCGCTTGCGCGCCTTCAAGGTATTTGGCCCCACTGCTTGCAAACGCTTCTGCGCTTCAGAACTACTCAGCCCTTGCGGTGTGGAATGTAGAGCTGCCAACACTTGGTCAGCGGGCTGACTCCAATAGTCCTCTGGTTGAGTAAATAGCTCGGGCATCGGTTATAAATAATGATTTTGAGTTCGACAACTATATAGATCATTATACTCAACCGCACTACCTTTCTCCACAAGAATGCCTAAAATGGAGATATTGATTATGTCACCCCGCTTATAGATCCTCCGCTCGAATCGGGGTATGGCGAATCCGTTTTCCTGTCGCGGCATAGATCGCGTTGACCACTGCAGGGACAATCGGCGGCACGCCCATTTCACCGAGTCCCTGCGGGGCGCGCTCACTGGGCACAACATACACGTCCACCTCAGGCATCTCGTTGAGCTGGAGCAACGGGTAATCGTGGAAGTTGCTCTGCTGGACTCGCCCATTCGCGTGCGTGATCTCACCTTTAAGAATGGATGTCAAACTGTAAACAATGCTGCCTTCCACCTGTTGCACAACCATATCCGGATTGATGACCTTGCCGCAGTTAATGGCACACACCACTTTATGCACACGTACCGCGCCATCGTTTACGGAGACTTCGGCCACCATTACCACCATGGATTTATGATAGATCTGACTGCCAATGCCGCGTCCATGTCCCTCGGGTAGCGGCGTGCCCCAATTCGCTTTGGTCGCGGCCAGCTGGATTACCTCCCGCAGTGGATTGTCCTCCGTTAACATCTCCATACGGAGTTCATAGGGATCTTTTTTTAATTTTGTCGCAATCTCATCCAGAAAACATTCGTTGGCAAAGGCATTGGGCGCGCTGATCACGCCGCGCCATGGTCCGGTCGGCACGGGTGTACTGACCAGATAAGATCTTGAGACATTGTCTTCTACGTCATACAAAACCATCAGGCCTTCATCCAAGACATCTTTACCCTCTTGATATGCAATGCCATTGATGCCTGGTGCAGCGATGTAATGTCGCCACAATTTGAGCTTGCCAGTTTCGTCCCAGCCGGCCTTCATCCAGTGCCGCGTGATCTGCCGGTAAAAATCATGTTGGATGTCATCGTCGCGTGTCCATACTACTTGCACAGGACTGCCAATCGCCTTCGAGACCTCTGCCGCCTCCGTTGCATAATCCACTTCCAACCTGCGACCAAAACCACCGCCCAACAGCGTCACATGCACATCAGTTGGCAGGCCGGTCTTTCTCTGCACAAAAATTTGCACATCCTGAGGGTTTTGAGTTGGCGCCCAGATTTCACACCGATCCAAGCGCACATCCGCCACACAATTGACAGGTTCCATTGTCGCGTGCGCCAGGAACGGTGTTTCGTAGACTGCCTCGAGCGTGGTCAGTGCACTAGGCTGTTCATTTGCGATATCCTTTTCCATTGCATCCGCCAACTGCTGACGAATAGAGTCAGTAGATAACCCTGCATTTGGACCTTCATTCCATTGGATATCCAACGCGGCGCGGCCCTGGATCGCGGCCCAGGTATTTTCCGCCACGACGGCAACGCCTCTTTCTATGCTGACAACTGCGTGCACACCTGGTACCGCCTCGGCCCTGATAGAGTCTAAGCTGGCGACGCTACCTCCCTGAACGGGACAACGCGCGATGGTCGCGAACAACATCCCAGGCAGGCGCACATCTAATCCATAGATCGCCTTTCCAGTCACAATATCTAGACCATCAATGCGCGGCGTGGATGTTCCGATTAGCTTGAACTGTGAGGGATCTTTCGTCCGCCCCTTGCTCGTCAGTTTCAAGTCTTTTGCCACGCGGATGAGTTCACCATAGCCGAGTTTCTTTCCACTCGCCGTGTGAATGACTGTCCCAGCTTCGGCTTTACATTCGGATGGTTTCATACCCTATGTTTGCGCGGCGGCTGCAATAAGCATCTCACGCGCCATCGCGCCTGCTTCACGCAATGGTTTGTAATTGATCGCGATACTTCCACTCCCGCTTGTAATTTGATTCAACTCCTTGACCGCGTCCATCTGCTCAACATGGATGCTAGACCAATCTGCTTCAAGTTCCTCAGAAAGAATCATTGCCAGCGAGGTGCGGACTCCCTGTCCCATTTCGGAACGATGGATAGTGAGAGTAATGTTTCCTTGGGGATCAATTTTGATAAATAAATTAGGTTGGAATGGCGATTCATCTGGCGTGGGAGTGTCAGTTGGGGTGGGAGTGAGTACAGGAGGTTCAGTCGCCTCGAGAGGTGCGCAGGCCTCGAGGTACGCACCAATCAATAATGCACCGCCCGCAGTGAATGAAACCTTGAGAAAATCTCGTCGCGAGATCATGGCCTAGCCTCCCTCGGCCGCCCGATGAATCGCGCGACGAATCCGCAGGTAAGTGCCACAGCGGCAGAGATTGTCCTTGAAAGCCTCATCAATTTCAGCGTCGGAGGGATGCGGGTTTTTATCCAGCAAAGCGACCGTAGTCATGATTTTCCCCGGCTGGCAATATCCGCATTGGGGAACTGCTTCTGCAAGCCAAGCCTGCTGCACCGCGTGTTGACCGTCCACCGAAAGTCCCTCAATTGTAGTGATGACGTGATCTATACTCTCAGAAACCGGGGTAAGGCATGAGCGGACCGCTTCGCCATCCATAAGAACGATGCAGGCGGTGCACATCCCAATGCCGTAACCGAATTTTGTGCCTGTCAAATTCAGCAGATCGCGCAAGACCCACAGCAGCGGCATGTTCGGGTCGGCATCCACTGTGTGATTCACCCCGTTTACCGATAAAGTCCAGGTTGCCATAGATTCTCCTACAGATGCAGAGGCGTTTCTATACCAATCAGAAGCCGAGATTGTAGGGAGAAAACCGGGATATGTCAACCTGCTGACGAATGGATGTAAGTATGTTCAGGTTGCCGCTAGCTGATCGCCTTGATGTATCTTTCCGCAGAACGCCTCACCACTGCTTTGCCCTCGGTCGCTACAATGGAATCCCACCAGCCTGCATAGATCCGATCAAAGGCAAGAGGTTCGACCATCTGAACGATGTGCTCGACCGCGCGTGCGTTCAAAGGAATGAGATTTGGGTAGCTATACATAAAACTGACGTAGCGCCTGTCTTGCACGATATAAATTGTATCTCCGGTGAGTAATGCACCGCGACCTTCTGCACCTTCTGACCAGTGCAAGACAGCCGAGCCTGGAAAATGACCGCCACAGCGTACCAGTGTTACTCCTTCCCATAAGGGATGTGAATCTCCCTTCCAGAACACATACGCAGGATCAGGTCGGGTGACCCACTCACGATTGTCATGATGCCAATAGATCGGCGCGTTATCGAAGGCGCGGCTCCATTCCACCAAAGACCCAACAAGATGAGGATGAGAAACAGCAATCGCGCTGATCCCGCCGTGTGAGCGGATGGCCTTAACCGTTGCCTCATCGAGCAAGCTGACGCAATCCCATAACACGTTTCCTTGCGGTGTTTGGACGAGCAATGCGCGCTGACCAATAGCAAATCCTGGGTCTGTACCAATCCCTGTCAGATTTGGTTCAATATCTTCTATTCGATTGTGATAGCTTTTCTGCATTTCGGGCAATGTAATCCAGCGTTGACCCTTGTGCCCAATGTATTGTCTTTCGTCTTCACAGATGATGCAGTGCTCGGGCGGCGTATCGGATTCCTGATATTGAAGACCGCATGTGACACAAATAAAATTCATTATTTTCTCTCCTCGATTAGGGAAACACTAAAACCCATCTCAAAAATGTCATCCTGCCTGCACCGCCCGTGCCTACCGGCCCCGTGCCGTCCCGCACGGGACGGTGCAGGGTAGATATACGCAGGTACGCGTGAGCTGAGCGAAGCATCTCAACACCGAATTAAAAGACTCTTTGGTCGCGGCGAACGCTCCCTCAGAGTGACACGCTATTTGTGTACATGGATTATACGCGCAAAACAAACCATCTGGTCCAGTAAACCTTTAGAAGATAAATGTTTAGGATGGCTTTTTGTTTGGTTTATAATCAATTCAGGAGAAAATTGATGCCTGCAAATGTCAAGAGGCTGCTGGCTGAACTAAAAAAGGGATTGGAAAAGCTGTACGGAAACCGCCTAAAAGGACTAATTCTGTATGGCTCCTATGCACGCGGGGATCAACGCGAAGGCTCTGACCTTGATATTTTGGTCATATTGAACGATTTTGAGCGTGCTCCTATTGAACTGGATCGCACTTCCGATCTATTTTGCGATCTATCTTTGGAATATGAAATTACGGTCAGTCTTATGTTTATGCGCGAAAAAGACTGGCTTACAGCGGATAAACCTTTGCTTCGAAATGTACGTGTAGAAGGTGTGCCTGTATGAAGGAATCTACACAGCAATTAATGCTCAACGCTGAAGAGACCTTACATGCTGCGGAGATGTTATTCAGGGAAGAGTATTTACGCGACGCGGTCAACCGTGCCTATTATGCCGTCTTTTATAGCAGAGGCCTTGTTAAACGAAAAAGACCTGCACTTCAAAAAGCACGGATCAGTACATGGATCGTTCTCCCAGCATTATGTGAAAACTGGAATCTTTGATGCCAAGTTCCACAAATTGCTTACCAAGTCTTTTGGACAGCGTATTTTGGGAGATTATGATGAAGTCACGCGCTTTAGTTCAGATGAGGTGAGTGCTATCCTTGAACAAGCGTGGGAATTCTTGGAAGTGGCAAAGAAATATCTCGCCAGCCAGATATAAATCTCATTCATTATCACAATGTAGACGTTGGTCACAAATGATTAACCTTCCTGGTTAATTCATACTATTCCTATGAAAACAATTATTGACATTCGCGATTTTATCAATATCTTTGTTGAGTGGGCATCTGCTCAGCCAGACGTGCAGGCTATTGCTTTGGTTGGGTCATATGCCAGAGGCGCGGCGAGAGTTGACTCCGACGTTGACCTGGTCATTCTCACCGACCAGCCTCAAAAATATTTGGAAGATATCACTTGGCTAGAGCAATTTGGTCTTATAGAAAAATACCAAAGCGAAGATTACGGAAAACTGATTTCTCTGCGTGTTTGGTATGCAGGTGGGCATGAAGTGGAATATGGCATCACTAGACCAGATTGGGCAGCGATACCACTTGACCCAGGGACTCAAGAAGTGATAAATGATGGTATGGTTGTGTTATTTGAACGGGGAGATTTGCTGAGTCGGCATATCAGTAATTTAAATAGACCCCTTGCGTAAGTATCCGTAGCGCGGGTTTGTCGCGACACTTGCACCGCACTGCGTTTGGTGCAGTGCAGGTGAGCATCCCTGAAAAGAGACAACCCCGTACGGTTCATCCAAATTATTCAATGAACGTACGGGGCAACCCGCCGAACCTCATTTTTC
>WNGA01020082.1_pt1 | contig 11874 bp, 7 predicted proteins | sample 5400061 | NCBI WGS metagenome assembly WNGA01 (sample SAMN13153366, study PRJNA577476) | soil metagenome | isolation source: 100 cm soil or saprolite under grassland replicate 2 | place: USA:California | collected 2016-06-15
AATAAAAACGACCTTTGAGATAAAGCTGATAAGCCTCCGGGTTTTCCGTGTAATGCTTGGTGACACGTCCCTGCTCTGAGCCCGAAAGCTTCAATCGCAGATTGCTGGTTATCTCTTTCGCGATTTCGCGTTGTACAGCAAGGAGATCTGTGGCCTTACGGTCGTACTGCTCGCCCCAAATCTGAGTCTTGTCGTCAGCCCTTATGAGTTCAACATTGATGAGGAGATTGTCGTCACGTTGCGAGACCCGACCGGTCAGTATTGCTTCAACGCCGAGCGTCCGCGCTACCTCCTTGGGGTCGACTTCTTTTCCTTTATAACGAAGACTCGAAGTACTGGCGATGACCTTTACGCCGGGCAGTTGTGAAAGGCTGTTGATAAGGCTCTCCGAAATTCCGTCTGAAAGATATTCTGTGTCCGGGTTATTGCTCGCATTTACCAGGGGCAGGACTGCAATCGAATCAATCGCTCCGCGGCGCGTGCGTCCAAAGTAAAGGTAGGCGCCAGTTACCGCAGCGAGTGTCAATACAGCAGCGATAAGAATGTTTCGGCTGTAAAATTCGGTTACCCTTGGCGATCGTTTGCGGGCGGTCGTCGTGCGGGCACTGAAAGTGCTTGCCTTCTCCGCCCCAGAAGCAGTCGCAGCCGCGGTCTGGCCGCTGATTCTTGACGCTGATGCACCCGTACGTTCTATCTCAGCATCCACTTCCAGTTTGCGCTTTAGGTTGCGCAGATCAATCAGCATATCCTTCGCGGTCTGGTAACGCTCTTCACGGTTTTTTGTCAGCGCCTTTGTGACGATTCGTTCCAGTTCAGCTGGTACTTCAAGCGCAAAGCGAGTCAACGGAGCTGGCTCTTTTTGAAGAATGAGAGAGATGCTTTCGGCAGCTGTCTCGCCGGAAAACGGCACGTGGCCTGTCACCATTTCGTAGAGCACCGCGCCGAGACTCCACAAGTCGGTCCGTGCATCTAGATGTATTCCCTTAGCCTGCTCAGGCGACATGTAATTCGTCGTCCCTATCACCGCGCCTGCGTCGGTATGGACCATCGCTTTAGTCGGCGCGGCTGTGTCGATAGTTCTCCCCTCCGGCTCGCTCAGTTTCGCAAGGCCGAAATCGAGCAGCTTAATGTATCCATCACGCCTGACCATTATATTTTCAGGTTTGATGTCCCGATGAATGATGCCCGCACCATGCGCGGGTACCAGTGCGCTGGACACCTGACTAGCTATCTCAACGATCTCAAGTAATTTGATTCTTTCATTTATACGAAGCCGCAAGGTGTCGCCATCGATATATTCCATGGCTATGAAGTGCACTTCTCTGGCCTGTCCAATCTCATAGATGTGGGCAATGTGGGGATGATTTAGCGCAGCAGCAGCCATCGCTTCCTGGTTAAAGCGGAGCATGCGATTGCGATCAGAAGCAAAAATGGCAGGTAGGATCTTTAACGCCACCTTACGATGTAACCTGCTGTCTTCCGCTAGATAGACCTCACCCATGCCGCCCGAGCCCAACGGGGAAATCACTTCGTAGGGACCAAGTCGCGTGCTTTTAGCGATAGGCATATCGCCTGTTGTCGGGGGAAATTCGTAGGATTCTGAGACGCGTTACATTATATCTTCATTCCAACTGTGAGACTATGCCTCTCAAGGTATAGCAGAAACGTTGGGGAACGCTGATTCGGAAGACTTGTAGACTGGTAGTGCCCCCGCAGGGATTCGAACCCCGAACCAACAGATTATGTTCCGGTCGATGATGCCGGAAACGCCGTGCTCGCCGGTGCCGTAAATCCGACTGGATGGGCAGCAGGACATAGTGGCTCGACCATCACGGTGTGCGTCGTCTGCGCCTTCGGCGTAGGTCCGACCGTCGGTCCAGAGCACACCATTATTGGCGGCACAGGAACTGGCGTTTACGCCAACGCCGGTGGCAGCATAGCTGGGAACGATCCGCACAATCCTTTTCTCGTCGGGACTACCACTTTCACCCTCGTGGTTCCTGGAGTGACAGTGAATTCGACGTTTAGCAACGTTGTGATTCAATTCGGCACGACAGCGACTCCGCCTGCTACCACGGTTCCTGAGCCGGCAAGCATGCTGCTGCTCGGCACGGGGCTGGCAGGAATCGCCGCCAAAGTGCGAAAGCGGCGCAAGGCTGTCTAGTAGTTCACGTTAGCACCAAGCCACTCGACCGCCCCTGGGAGCTCCTTGGGCGGTCCTTTATTTGAAGGGCCGACTGGGCGACGAATTTGGACAGGGCAAAGATGGGCCTCTGATTCTCTCTGCGCTTTTGTATCAGTAACTTCAGTAAGCTGTTTCCTCTATAACACTCTCTCGAAGGAGGGTCGCGATGATATTGTCGTCAGGGTAGGCGTGACTGCGGTGCTGGCGAAACGCTTCAGCATAGAGTATTGGTCTCCCCGACACCGTTGACGCTCTTTGCCCCAGGGAAGCGTTAAAGCGACGCATGCTTTCCATGTATTCATCCATACCGTGGTGTACACGCAGCCAGTCATGCTGGCTCTCGTGGCAGGCCAGCATTTCGGCCTTTTGGTGCATCACCGCGCTGATGTCCACATAAAATTGCGGTGTGACTTTCTTGCCAAAAATATCTATGCCGTCCACCGGTTGGGCGTAGTAGAGGTAAGGTACCGTCGAGGTATAGCCAGCAGCACCAAGTTTCGTCTCATAGTTCGGTATTGATGCGTTGAAGCAGGCGTTGCGAACAAGAAGGCTGGTCACCTCGTGATCCGACATGTAATCGTTCGGCGGGTGCGTAATTACAATCCAAGGATCTACCTCTCTCAGCAGTGCCGTCACTCGGCGGTTAGAGTTGTCATTGCTAAAAATACATAGATCGGCAAACCCCGCGTGATGATACGTCGCCTCCAGCACCTCGCAAGCCTTCACTGCTTCACGATGGCGAATGCTGCGTATCTCTTCGGCTGAAAGCTCAACTGACCCACAATCGCCCAAGGTTAATGAGGCAACATGAACCTCGAGTCCGAGTTGATGGAGCGCAAATAGGGTGCCGGAGCACATCATTTCCACATCATCTGGATGGGCTCCCACGGCCAACACTCGCTTGATGTCTGACGCAATAATATTGTTCTGGGCCAGAAAACGCCTTCCCAAAGCCAATTTTCTGTTCTGGACGAAACGCGAGGCCCAACGTTTCCCGCCGAGGCGCTGGGAGGCCAACTTCGTTACAACGTCGCGACCGTAGTGTTCAATTTTTCGCAATACTCGCTCTGATCATCAAGTGCCCTGGTCGTGGCGGCTCCCTGCAGCAAAAGGGGAAACTGGCGCAAACCCTTCAACGAAAGCGCACACATAAAAAGAGCAGTCTGATATGGTCCATTTTCGGTGCGCCTATGGTGCGCCAACTCAGCCGTACTGGCAGACTCAGAAAAGCACGTACCAACAGTAGTTCAAGCAAATTCTCTAACAGAAAGGCACTCGCGAACACTGCGGAATACCCAGTGAAATAGGCGAATTGAGACTTTTAACCAGTGGGTCGCAGGTTCGAGTCCTGCTCGGCTCACCATTACGCTGGCGAGAAGACGTAGAATCAGGCCGTTCTAAAGTCACCCATCTGTGTTTACTCACTAAACGTCAGCACACAGCTTCCATGTGAAAAACCGAATGTGTTCCCGGCTTCTCGAGCTCGAGCCAAAAGACATCCGGATCTGCGAGTGCGGGGCTATTGGGCCAGCCCGACGCGGCGCAGCAAGTCCTGGAACCGGGGGTCGCTGCGCAGCGGATCATAGATAGGATCTACTTTTAGGGTGGTGAGATTGGCATGTTGCGAGAATGCCTTTTCCAACCAGATGAAGGCCTGTTCCTTGTTGCCCATGCCGATGTACGCCCAAACGAGAGCCGGTGGACCAGCTTGCTGTCTCCGGTTCAGCTCTAATAGTTTGTCAAGCGCNCGCACGCTGTGCCTCCGGTTGCTGACCAGCGCGGCCGTAGGTGTAGGCCAGCACTGACCACATCCACGGCGAAGGACCCTGCTGGCGCCACGTCTCTATATCAGCCAGCGCTTCCGCGTACATCCCTCTCTCGACGTAGGCAAAATTCACGATGTGGGAGCGCGGATAGTTCTGCTCCATCTCACTCACCGCCCGAAACTGTTGGATCGCCCGATCATACTGCCGTGAGAAGTACAAAATTTGGCCGTTGTCGACAGCGATAACTAGCGACAATGGATCAAGTTCCCGCGCGCGCTCGCTCTCTCGCAGGGCCTCGTCGAAGCGGCCAAGCAGAGCCAGATGCTCTGCATACCAGTGATGGGCCGTCGCATAATTAGGGTTCAATTCGATCGCTCGCCGGTATTCCTTCTCCGCGGTTTGCCAGTCGTAATCGTAATTCTGGACGATCAAAGCCAACGCCGTGTGGGCCTCTGCCAGATTTCCGTCAAGCTCTAAAGCTCGCAGCGCCGCAGCGCGCGCTTGCGGCATTAAATCATTTTGCTGACGACCACTGTAACCCCCTATTAAGGCATAGCAATCCGCCAGGCCGGCGTAAGCGCGGGCATAGTTGGGGTCTTTGGCTGTGGCCTGCTGAAAATATGGAACGGCCTGCGGCAACCATCTCTTGTTCCAGTAGTACTGACCCTTGAGATAGAGATCGAAGGCTTCATAACTCCTGGTAGAAGAAATCTGGGAGGGCTCGGACCGTGTGTGATCACCAAGGGTCAGATGAATTTCATCCGCGACTTCTTTCGCTATTTCACCTTGCAGGGACAATAGATGAATTAGTTCGCGGTCATACTCTCGCGACCAGACATGCGTCTGGTCTTTCATCTGAATGAGCTGGGTTGTGATTCGCACTCTGTCGGATTCGCGCCGCACGCTGCCCTCCAGAACGTACTGGACCCGAAGTGCGCGACCGATCTGGTCCAATGGCTCCTGGCTGTTCTTGTAGTGCATGACCGAGGTGCGGGCGATCACTCCCAAGTGCTCAGGATCAAGATTTCCCAGCTGGGTAATCATCTCTTCCGTGAGCCCATCACTGAAGTAATCCTGCGCCGCATCGCCGGTAAGGTTCTGGAAGGGAAGGACCGCCAGCATCAACCTGCCGGCGGCTGGTTGCGAACGGGCCAGGGAGCGGTGCCGCAGCAACAGCAACCCGGCAACCGCGATCAGAACTACGGCAACCGCGGCAGCGGCAAGTAGCGTCTTCCGCCGGCTTTTGCGCGCTATACCTGCCGCTGCTCTTGCCTTCAGAGCGCTGTCGAATTTTTCGGCTCCGGGTGACTCAGTATCATGCGGCTTGACGCCCTCTGAATCTTCCCCACGAGTTATCAATTGGGAATCAGCAGCTTCCCTTCTCGTGGGGGCGAATTGAGTGGTCGCCACGCTGCTATCGAGCGGTTCTTCGATGCGGGCAATGAACCGGTAACCGCGCCGCGGGACGGTCTCAATAAAGTGGGGATGGCGCGCATCGTCGCCGAGCGCTTTTCTTAGCTGTTGAATGTTAAAGGTTAAGTTCGATTCCTCGACAAAAGTGTCAGGCCAGAGGCGATTCATCAACGCTTCCTTCTCAACAATCCGCCCGCCGTCTTCAACCAGAATCAGAAGCGTATCAAAGACCTTCGGCGCCAGAGGCAGAGGCGCGCCGTTACGCAGCAGGACCTTTTGCTCGCTGTCAACGGTGAAATCGTCAAAGTGGTGAAAATGCCCGGGAGCGAAAGACATGGCGGCCCTTGAACTTCCTTAGAACTTCCTCATTGATTCCTCAGGACTTTTCCCAGCCTCACGGGTAACCTGGCCACAGGTAAGACGAGGAGATTGTGGTTGATTCTAGCAGCGGCCTCAGGTGACAGCAATCCAACCATCTTGTCAGTGTGTATCAGCCCTTAAGGGCAGGACAGAGCGCGCCGTTGCCAGGTGGCGGAAAGTTTTTATACCTGCCAAAGGGTACTAAGGAAGCTTTAGAGAATTGCCTTGTGGTGATGAAAGGTTCTCACGGTCGATTTATTTTTCAGGGGGTACCAAAATGAGATCACGCGTGCTTCGCACCAATCCAAGTCTGTTCAGACGATTATTAGGTAACCGCTTCGCGACAAGAATCCTGTTGATGCTTGCTTTGACGGTACTCTTGGCGCTGCCGTTTGGCGCTCTGCCGGTTTCGCGCCTTGCTAAATTCGCGCGCGCGGTCAGGGCCGCAAGCACCCCAATCACGACAAGCAGAGTCGCGCCTGTGGGCACAATTACTGTTACTGATCTAACTCAGAAAATCAGCAGTGCGGGGGGCTGTTCACTGCCGGAGGCCATCTATTCCTCCGAATACGCTACTAACATCGCTCCCGACCCCGCAAATCCAGGTACTTACATCGACACACCGTGCGCGAAAGGCACTGGGGATGACACTATTGTGCTGCCAGCCGGCGCAGTGTTCCTGATGACCAGCATCATGCCCGACCTCCAGAACATAATGGGCCCGACGGCTACCCCAGTGATCAATTCGAAAATCATTATCGAGGCCAACGGGTCGCGCCTTGAGCATGTGCAAAACGGCGTAAACTTCCGAGCGTTCGCCATTAATTCCGGAAGAAGCCTGACGATCAGGAATGCTTACATCAAAGGGTTCACAGCCAAGGGCGGAAACGGTGGCGGTGGCGGCGGTGGCGGCTTGGGCGCAGGCGGCGCGATCTATGTCAACGAGGGGAATCTTACTGTTGAGAGCTGCACATTTGAAGGCAACGGGGCGGCCGGCGGCAATGGTAGCGAGGGAAAATTCTCGTTCACCGCAAACATCGAGGGGTTTACCAGCCCGGGAGGTGGGGGCGGCGGCCTGGGTGGCAACGGTGGTGAAATCGTTCTCCCGGATCTAGGTATCGGTGGCGGCGGCGGCGGCGGCGGCTCGCGCGGGAACGGTGGTCGTGGCTCAGGCGGCACCGGATCCGGCAGTGGAGGTGGTGGAACCCTGGAGGATGGCGTCATCGGCGGGGTCACAGATACGGGCGGCGCCGGCGGCAAAAACTGCGGCGGCAAAGGTGGGGACTACAGCATAGACTTTGGCGGCCGACCAGGGGACGACGGAGCCTGCGCCGGTGGTGGCGGTGGTGGTGGTGCACAACTGACGGCTAACGGAGGCAAAGGCAACTACGCCGGCGGCGGCGGTGGCGGCGGGAGCGGGCACTTTGCGGGGATAATCTTTCCAGAGGAGGGCGATGGTGGCGATGGCGGCTTCGGCGGAGGCGGCGGCAGCGGCAGTTTAAATGCTGCTTCTGACATTGCCGGTGCGGGTGGCAAAGGCGGTTTCGGTGGCGGCGGCGGCTCGGGCGATCTGCCCGGCAATGGCGGCAGTTTTGGCGGCAACGCGGGAGGCTCAACCTTAGATATTCACGACTATTGGCATTTTCGTGGCGGTGGTGGCGCAGGTCTGGGCGGGGCCATCTTCAACGATGGAGGCACCGTTAGAATTTCTAACAATACCTTCACCGGCAATTTCGTGGTTCGAGGCGTGGCCGGAGGCGAAGGAGCGCAGAACGGCAGGGATGCAGGCGGGGCGATCTTTTCTCTTAACGGTTCGCTCACGGTGCTGAACTCGACGATCAGCGGCAACCAGAGCACGGGAACCGACGCAGGCATTTTCGTGCAGGAAGATGGCGCGGAAACACATTTCATCCTGCGCAACACAATCATTGCCAACAACGGCACGGACGAGTGTCACTTCGAAGGCGATGTCACGCACGACGGCTCAGGGAATTTCATTGTAAATAATCTCGGCTGCCCCGGTAATGTGAATCCCACTATGGCTGATCCTCTATTGGGGCCGTTGCAGCTCAACTCGCCTGGCAGCACGCCCACAATGGCGTTGCCTCCTAATAGCCCGGCTATCGACAAGGGCGTGGACCTCTCAAGCGAGGGGATTACGACGGATCAGCGAGGCGTGACCCGCCCGCAGGGAGCGGCCTTCGACATTGGTGCTTATGAATTCGCTGCCTGTAGCACAATCACGTGTCCAACCAACGTAACGCAATCCAACGACCCTAATCAGTGCGGCGCGGTCGTCAATTATCCAGCGCCGACAGTGGACGGAGACTGTGCCGTTGTCTGTTCGCCGGCTTCGGGAACAGTCTTTCCAGTGGGCACAACAACCGTGACCTGCACGTCTGGATCTCTGAGTTGTTCGTTCAGTGTTACCGTCAACGACACAGAAAAGCCGGTCATCAATTGCCCGTCGAGCATCAGTGTCGGCAACGATCCGGGTCAATGTTATGCGATGGTGAATCCTGGTACGGCGACGGCGACGGACAATTGCCCCGGCGTGAACGTGATGGGTTCACGTAGTGATGGACAAGCATTGAGTGCTCCCTACCCCACCGGTGTGACAACTATCACCTGGAAGGCGACGGACGCCAGTAACAACATGGCGACCTGCCAACAAACGATCACGGTGAATGATCTGGAACCTCCGGTGATAACTGCATCGCTCGTGACTTCCTGCCTCTGGCCGGCTGATCATGAGCTGCAGGATGTTGGTTTGAGTCTTGCCGTGTCAGACAATTGCACACCGGCAGCGCTAATCGCTGTTAACGTAAAGATCACGAGCGATGAGAAGCCTGAGGCCGATGACGGTGACGGTGACGGCCGCTTCTCGCCAGATGCGACCGTAACTGGTACGGGCGTTAACCGCATCATCCGGTTGCGCAGAGAGCGTTTGGGAAGTGGGGATGGACGTGTCTATCTAATCCGGATCACGGCGACTGATCAACATAACAACACTTCCTTGAAGGTTCTGCGGGTGGGTGTGCCGCTGAGTCAACCTCCGTACTTGCCGTGCGGGATCGACAGCCGGCCAGTTCGTGGGGGAGACGCGCCGGATGGCGGATTCTACGCAACGAGTCCACCTGCCCGGGTCATCGGTTCAAAGCAGTAGAGACATTATGCTCGCACGGGCGCGCACTAACATCGAGCGGTGGTCTTCGACGAAGATCCCAACAACAGCGGCAGCGTCTTTCTCCGCGACTTCCGAGCCAGCCTCGCCGACGCCGACTTCTCAACCGTCAACGTTGAGATCACCATCGGCACGGGCGCTACGGCGGACAAGCTGACCGGCACCGCGAGTCTCGTGCAGAAGCCCTCCGGCAGCGGCAGTTGGCGGCTCGCGAACGAGCCTAACCACCCTCGCTGATCGGGGCTACCTACGCCTGCTGACGAGTTAGCGTTAAGGCTAAACACAGAAGGAAGAAACTACGATGATGAGAATTAAGAGACCTACTTGCACACTCGCAACACTCGGAGAGGATTTAATGAAGGGTGGCTGCTTATCGGCACAGGCACTCCTAAAGGCCGCGTTTGTCTTCCTTTCAGGAGCCCTTCTGGTCGCGCTGATTCCTATCGTCGCTCATGCGAATCCTGGCGATCTATATGCAACTGATAACAGTTCGATTCGAATATATGCGCCCGATGGATCGGGGAGTATCTTTGCTTCCGGCCTGCTGCGCCCTCGTGGTTTGGCTTTTGACGGCTTCGGCAATCTCTTTGTCGCGACTCTCGACACAGCGACTCTCTCTGATGACCGGGGAATGGTTCTCAAATTCGCTCCGGATGGGACAGTCACTGTCTTCGCCACCGGATTGGATTCCCCTTCAGGGCTAGCCTTCGATGGCGCAGGCAATCTCTACGTCACCAGCAGCCGTGTTTTTCCCGGAGGGGGAAGAGTGACGAAAATCACCCCTGGTGGAGTAAAGAGCCTGTTCGCCATTTTGGGCCCTGACCCTAAGCCTTTCCACCAGAATTTTGGTATTGCCATTGACGAGCGGAATAATCTCTTTGTGGCTGACAACCAACAGGACAAGATCTACATGATCACTCCCGATATACGATTCGGCACCGCTGGAGAAATCAGCACGTTCGTCTCTCTTCCCGTTCCCATAGGGCTGGCTTTTGATGGGGCGGGAAACTTATACGCGAGCGACGGAGGTCCGGACGTTGGTGAACCGGGAAGCATCACTAAAATCGCTCCCGATGGAACAGAGACTCTCGTCGTTTCGGGACTGGGGGGCCTTCGTGGTTTGGCTTTCGACCCCAATGGCAATCTTTTTGCAGCAGGCCACGACAACAACGTGATCTACAAAATAACTCCTGGTGGATCAGTCAATATTTTCGCCAACGGCCTCAATGTCCCGCAATATCTTGCCGTCGAGCCTTAGTTCTCGCCGCGCGACAAAGGTAGAGCGTTGTTGCAATGTGCACAAGGGCTGAGGAGCTAACGACATCTCGGGACTCAGCAGCGGAGTTGCGGATGTTCTGCTCGACGTTGTTTCCCGACGCACCACACTGGAGGGTTCTGAAGGAACAGTCATCGACTATGGGTTCGACAACCGAATAATCGGCTTCACGAAACTATGAGGCTACAGTTTGATTGACAAGGCCACGACCTGGGATAGAAAAACGTCCTGATACAGGATGACGCAGAATTTTTGTGGCAAATTTGTGACGTGATTACGGGCAAACAGGTATGAATGGTTGTTACTAGATGTACTCCGAAGCGGCTGCAACCTGTGTAAGATGTTAATAGATCTAAAGAGCCGTGACTGGTTGTAATCGGCTTGATGGCCCTTTTAACCAGTGGGTCGCAGGTTCGAGTCCTGCTCGGCTCACCACTAGAATCAATTAAGTTAGGGCAGCCGATGGTGTATCCATTCGCTGCCCTTTGTATTTGGTGTGCGGATAGTGTGCGGGAATTCGGGAAGGGTGCGGGATCCCCACAAAGGAAAACCCAGCGGATAGGTACAGACGGAATAGAACAAGCGCATCGACTGGCGGACGGCCATAATAGGCAGCTCTTACGAGTGTTGCGATAACTGAGAGATCTAAGACGCTACACGCCAGTGGTGATTCAGAATGCGCAGCAAGTTAACGTTGGCAATCAGCAACTGAATGTCTCAGGTTAATGACTCGCCGCTGAGATACTGTGTTGGATGTCAAGCAGCTTGTGCGAGCTGGTCACTTCAGCGGATGATGACCGCCACTTAAAGACGAGTGATTATATGAAGCAAATATCATACATCTCTATCATTATTCTTATGCTGATCCGTTTGGCGACGCTCGGCATTTCGCAGAACACTGCATCCACACCTGAGAGCAAAGCCAAAGACAAAGTGAATTTATATAGGCGATATGACAAGTCTAAGGATCAGACTGTGACTAAGATGGAACCTATACTCATTTATGGAGCACCTAGCCCAGTAACTGGTTTATACATAAGCGCGTCTTACACCTTTACAGGAAAAACCCCGGGGAGACCAGAGTCAGTAAACCTCCTCTTTCGGTCAGGTGAGGGCAAATACAAGTATGATCGAGAATTGATTGTTAAGGCAGAATTCTTCCATCAGCTCTTCAAAGCAGTTCGTGTAACCACAGGCCTGGATCCCCACAACCACTTCCCCGCGGAACTGACTGTAGAAGGCCCTGATGTCGTCACGTTCGCGATGTAACTCCTGTTGCCCCACGCTCTCATCTTCACTGTCCAGGTAACTCACCGTTTGTTGTCGCGCGTGGACGTCTACTCCGATTTATAATGTCATCGCGGGTGCCTCCTTTTGCGATCACGCACCCGGGAGTTTAACCGCTCTCGGTTCGCGGGCGCCCGCTTTATAACATCAGCGTTAGGTTGCTTCGCGAGAACTCCGCGCTGCGGCGAGATCGTGGCTGAGACACAACTCAGCAGCCACGCTCGGACAATGTCGGGAGATACATTACCTATGAAACGGATCCACGTTGCCGCGGTCGTTGTATGTGCCTTGATCTGGACAGCCTGTGGCAGCGCGGTTCAGTCCTCGGGGCAAAACGGTGGTGCGGCCGGCGACGACAGTCAAATCGGGCGCGCGTTCAAAAACAGGACGAGCAATGTCCAGG
>WNGA01011013.1_pt1 | contig 11873 bp, 10 predicted proteins | sample 5400061 | NCBI WGS metagenome assembly WNGA01 (sample SAMN13153366, study PRJNA577476) | soil metagenome | isolation source: 100 cm soil or saprolite under grassland replicate 2 | place: USA:California | collected 2016-06-15
TGCGCTTTCGGCTTTGGCTGCGCCGCCGGTTCGTGCGCAGCCAAGTTCGACCAACAGGGCGGATGCCGGGGAATTTGCGACGCTCGAGAAATCGGCCGTGTTCGAAGTCACGCCGGTCAGCGGAAGTCTCAAGGAAACGGTCCAGAAAGGGCAGGAGCTGATCTGGCGCCGGAAGGGCAGGCCGACCGATGGGGCTTTTCAATTGACCAATATTTCGATCGGGCTCCTGCGCAGCGAAACCGGCGGCCAATTGACCCTGACCTTTTCCTGCAACATGACGTCGCTCGGCTACCGGCCCTCCGACGAGGCAAAGCTGAACATCATTATTCGCAGCAAGGGCGGTGCCGCGCTTCACACCGCGGCGGTCGGCGTACCGGTCAAGTGCACCGACAAGAACCAGACATTGGCGCCGCAAAAACAGGAAGTGCCGAAGGAGGTCGCCGCCAACGTCTTTACCAACGTCAACACCATTGAAGTTGCGGAAAACGAAGAGTCGAATCAACCCGGCCTGAAAGTTCAGCGTTGCACCTGAAGGCGACGTAGCCCGCATGGAGCAAGGCGGAAAGCCCCGGATTGCGCTTCGCTCCATCCGGGCTACGCTAAGAGAGGGAAACGTCATGACGCTTCGCAGCATTTTCACCCATGCGGCCGCGATGGCGGCCGGCATCGCGGCGACGTTGCTGGTCACATCGGGCGGGCTCGGCTTGTTGGCCCGGGCACAGACCCCGCCGGGGCAGCGCTCGAGCGAGGTCTTCAAGATGGTGATGGCCGACGTGCTCGGCCGCGAGATGCGCATCCGCCTGACCGAGCGCGATCCCGGCAACGGCAGCGCGCCGCACCGGCATCCCTGCTGCCACACCTTCGGCTACGTGCTCGAAGGCACCTACGAGTTCAAGGTCGACAACGAGCCGGTTCGGCAACTCAAGGCAGGCGAGGTCTTTTACGAACCGCCCAACGCGCTGCACGCGGTATCGCGCAATCCCAGCGCGACCGAGAAGGTCAAATACCTGGTCATCCAGGTCGCCGATCCCGGCAAGGCGGCGACGGTGAGCGAGTGACGAGGGGTTCACCTAGCACAGCGTTTGATCCACGCAGCACCGTAGGGTGGGTCAAGGCGCCTGGTACAGCCGAGCGGGCAGCGACGGGCCGTGCGCGCCGCGACCCACCGGCAGCGCTCCGGCGGAACCGTGGTGGGTCGCGTCGCGAGAGGCCTCGCCAGGCTGCGACGGCACGTCAGGCGACTTGACCCATCCTACGCCAGCGTTTGATCCACGCAGTCCTCGTAGGCCGGCATCCGGGAAATGAATCCGCCCGACACGAGGCTCTCGGCCAGCCGCGCGAACCCCGGGCGCGACACGTCTGTGCCGCGGGCCCAGATCCCGGCATCGCGATAGCGCCGCAGCGAAGCGATCAAAATATCGGGCAAGATGCCGGGAAAGAACGGTGCCGTGATTTCGGCCAGCTCCTCCGCGCCGTGCCGAGCGAGCCAATCCTGCATGCGCCGAACGGCGCGCGTCATGCCGGCGAAGGCCGTGCGGTGGCGCTCGACGCCGTCTCGCGTGGCGAGGAAGGTCGTATAGACGGTCGGTCCTCGCGTGCTCGCCGCATAGAGGATGTCGAAGCCTTCCTGCACGGCCATGGAGGCGTACGGCTCGAATACCTGCACCACGTCGAGTTGCCGGTTGCGCAGCGCTTCGAGGTTATCGGCCATCGTGCGATCGGCCGTGCGCTCGAGCCGAGACGGATCGACGCCTTGCTCACGCAGGTCGTGCTGCAGGCACATCCACGGCGTCGGGACTTCGGACACGGCGGCAAATCTCAAACCCGGCAAGTCCGCGAGCTGGAACGCCGTACGGTCACGCCGGCCCACCAGATAGAACGGATCGCGCGCGACGACTTCGCAGAAGCAGACCAGCGGCGAATCGGGTTGCCGGTCGCGCGCCTTCATCACCCGCATCGGCCCGCCCCAGGTGATATCGATCCTGTCGTCGAGGAGAGCGGACACGGCATCGCCCGGAATGGATGAGCTGAGCAGTTCGATCTCGACGCCTTCGCGCGCATTAAATCCGAGCGCCTGGGTTGCGTAAAACGGCGCATAAAACACGGCGCGAAAGTTTTCCGCGAGCTTGATCGGCATGGGATACTCCGGGCTATAACATCATAAACATGAGCACCAAGCGCATGCGGATCAGCCTTCTCCTGGCCGCCATCATCGTCTCTGCCCCGGCCGCTCCCTCACGCGCCCAGAGCAATTATCCGACCCGGCCCATTCAGCTGGTGGTTCCGGTTCCGCCCGGGGGCGCCGCCGATTTCATTGCGCGGACGGTCGGCGCAAAGCTTGCGGACGCGCTCGGGCAGCCGGTCGTCATCAGCAATCAGGGCGGCGCCGGCGGCACCATCGCCAGCAGAGGCGTGGCCAAAGCGGAGGCGGACGGGTACACCCTGCTCTTGAACTCGATCACCACGCACGGCATCGGCCCCCATCTCTACGCCAGCCTCCCGTACGACCCGGCCAAGGATTTCCTGCCGATCATCCTGTTGGCCAAGCTCCCGCTAATCATGACGGTGAATGCGTCGGTACCGGCCCGATCGGTGAAGGAGGTGATCGAGCTGGCGAAGGCAGAGCCGCTCGCCTTCGCGTCATCGGGCAACGGCGGCGCGCCGCACCTCGCGGGCGAACTGTTCAAGAGCATCACCGGCATCGATCTCCTGCACGTTCCCTACCGCGGCAGCGGCCCGGCCGTGATCGACGTGGTCGCCGGGCGCATTGCCATCATGTTCGATGCCGCGCCTTCGCTGCTGCCCTTCATCACGTCGGACAAGCTGCGTCCGCTGGCCGCGGCGAGCGCCGAGCGGCATCGGCTCCTGCCGGACATACCGACCTTCGCCGAGCTCGGCTACGGCGGCATGGACATCTCGCTGTGGTACGGGATCGCCGCTCCCGCCGGCACGCCGCCGGCGATCGCCAAGCGGCTCAACGGCGAGCTCGGGAAAATCCTGGACATGCCGGACATCCGCGAGAGCTTCGCCAAGCAAGGCACGGATCCGGCGGGCGGCACGCCGGAGCAGTTCGACGCGTTCATGCGCGCGGAATCCGCGCGCTGGCGCGAGGTGGTGATCAAGGCCGGGATCAAGCCGGAGTGATCGGTCAAAAAGAGCGGGCCTCATGCCGACCATCAGGATGATTGCCGCCGCCGCGCTCATGGCCGCAACCGTACCCGCCGCGGCGCAGGATTGGCCCAGCCGCCCGGTCGCCCTGGTGGTGCCGTTCGCGGCCGGCGGTCCCATGGACACGATCGGACGCGTCCTGGCGCTGCGCATGAGCGAGCTTCTGCGCCAGCAGGTGATCGTCGAGAACGTCGGCGGGGCTGGCGGAATGACCGGCTCCGCCCGGGTGGCGAAGGCGGCGCCCGACGGCTATCAGTTCGTGCTCGGCAATCTCGGCACCCACGCCGCGAACCAGACGTTCTACAAGAACCCGCTCTACAATGCGGCGACCGATTTTGCGCCGGTCGCGCTGATCGCCGAAATGCCGTTCGTGCTGGTCGCGCGCAAGGATTTGCCGGCCGGCAACCTGGCGGAGTTCACAACCTACGCGCAGGCGAACCAGGCGAAGATGCAGTACGGCTCGGGCGGCAGCGGCTCGGCGACCCACCTCGCTTGCGTGCTGCTCAACGCGGCGCTCGGGGTCAACGTCACGCACATTCCCTATCGCGGCGGCGGACCGGCGATGCAGGATTTGATCGCCGGCCGCATCGACTACCAGTGCCTCGACACGGCGATCGCCAACCCGCAGATCGAGAGCGGGACGATCAAGGCGATCGCGATCCTCACGCGCGAGCGCTCGCCGACGCTGCCGGCTTTGGCCTCCGCCCATGAGCAAGGCCTGACCGACTTCGCCGCCTCCAACTGGAGCGCGTTTTTCCTGCCCAAGGGCTCGCCCGCCGCAATCGTCCAGAAGCTCCACGATGCCGCCGTCGCAACAATGGAAACGCCGTCCGTGCAGGAGCGGCTCAACGAGCTCGGCGCGACCGTGGTCGTGCCCGAGCGCCGATCGCCCGATTCCTTGCAAAAATTCGTCGCGAGCGAGGTCGAGAAGTGGGCCGCCGCGATCAAGGCGAGCGGCGCGTCGCTCGATTGATGGTAGCAGACCGTCATCCTGAGGAGCGGCCGAAGGCCGCGTCTCGAAGGATGATCGGCCCGGTCTGGGCCGTCGCCCTTCGAGCCTCCCCCGGATCAAGTCCGGGGTCGCGAGCACCTCAGGGTGACGGGAATCAGTCAGCGTGGATGCCATCATGCGCGGGTTCGGCCGCACACCAGGGAGTGACGACGTGAGCTATCGCGATTTGCGGGACTTCATCGACCAGGTCGAGGCGCTCGGAGCCCTGCGCCGCATCGAGGACGCGGATCCACGGTTCGAAATCGGCGGCATCACCGAAGTCGCCGCCGGAATGCCCGAATGTCCGGCCCTGCTGTTCGACCGGATCAAAGGCTTTCCGCCCGGCTTTCGCGTGTTCACCAATGCGACGACAAATCCGCAACGGGCCGCCCTTGCGCTCGGCCTCGATCCTGGTTTGCGTCCGCTCGAGGCGCTGCGGCGATGGATGGAAAAGCGGCAGACGCTGAAAGTGCAAAAACCCGTGGCCGTCGACGACGCGGCGTTTCTCGAGAACTCGGTGACGGGCGGCGCGGTCGATCTCGCAAAACTCCCCGCGCCCTATTGGCACCCGAAGGACGGGGGGCCCTATATCGGGTCGGGCAGCATCGTGATCATGCGCGATCCCGACAACGGCTGGATCAATGCCTCGATCTACCGCGTCCAGGTCCACAGCAGAACCAAGGTCACGATCCAGTTCGACCACCAAGGCCGGCACGGCGCGATCATCGCCAAGAAATACTGGGACCTCGGCAAGGCCTGTCCGGTCGCCGTCGTCAACGGCGAGGATCCGGCGCTGTTCATTGCCGGGTTCGAATACCTGCCGGCGGGCCAGTCGGAATACGATTTCGCCGGCGCGATCAAAGGCGCGCCGATCGAGGTGCTGGCCGGACCCATGACCGGCCTGCCGCTGCCGGCGCGGGCGGAGATCATCCTGGAAGGCGAGCTTAAATCCCCGAGCCAAGAGACGCTGCCGGAAGGACCATTCGGCGAGTTCACCGGCTACTACGCGGCGGAGAAGCGGCCTTGCCCGGTGATGGAGGTGACGGCGATCCATCATCGCCACGATCCGATCCTGCTCGGCTCGCCCCCGATGAAGCCGCCGCGTTTCCATTTCGGCCTGCCGTTCCGCGCCGCCGGCATCTGGAGCAATCTCGAGACCGCGGGCGTCACCGACGTTACCGGCGTGTGGCAGCACGTGGCGCAGCTCATGACCGTGGTCGCGATCCGGCAGCGCTACGACGGCCACGCCAAGCGCGCGGCGCTGATCGCCGCGGCGCAAAGCTACATGGGCCGGCTGGTGGTCGTGGTCGACGAGGACGTCGACCCGTCCAACCTCGCCGACGTCATGTGGGCGATCGCCACCCGCTGCGAGCCGTCCGAGCAGATCGACATCATCCGCGGCGCCTGGAGCTCGGCATTGGACCCGCGCATTCCGGCCGAGTACAAGGAGCGCGGGGCCACCTCGCATTCGAAGGCGATCATCGATGCGTGCCGGCCGTTTTCCTGGATGGACAGGTTCCCGCCGACCTCGGCGCTGTCGCTCGAAGAGGCGCGCGCGATCGAACAGAAGTGGGGAGAGGCGCTGAAGGGCGCCGGTCCCGCGAAGAAATGACTCGTGTCCCCGGGCGCAGCGCACCGGTAGGGTGGGCAAAGGCGCGGCCACTGCGCAGCCGTTAAGACGAGGATTTACGACCGCGCCGTGCCCACGCGGTCTGCTCGTTGGGTGCACCGCGTGGGCACGGCGCGGAGCGTCGTCATCGCTGAGACGTGAAGGCAGCGGCCGCGCCTTTGCCCACCCTACAAGTGCCGTCCTCAACCTCCGAACGGCTTGTCACGATCGAGCCGGGCTTTCGCCTCGGCGGCCACGCTGAGATCGAACAGCTGCTCGCGCGTAACCTTCTTCTCGACGAACTTGAAGTGCGGACCGCTCCAGAAGTCCTGCATCTCCATGATCGAGTCGACGATCGGCTTTCCGTCCTCGTTGGTGTAGGACCATTTCGGCGCGATCGCGCGGATGACGTCGGGATTCTTCAGGGCCGTGCTGTTGGCGAGGATGGTGACGATGTCCGGATACTTGGCCGGGTCGTTGGCGGCGGCGTTGAATTCCTTGACGCCCTGCAGATAGGCGACGGCGAAGCGGACAACGACGTCGCGGTTCTTCTCGAGGAAGTCCTTGCGCACGGCGAAGGTCGAGATTTGCCCGTTGGGCGCGATCTCGTCGCCGGTCGCCACCATCGGGCCGAATTTATTGTTCTGGGCGAAGAAGCCGAAGTGGTAGGCGAGGTCGGTCGCGTCGACCTGGCCCTGGCCGAGCATCCGCATCAGGTCGGGCTGCGGCACATTGACGATCCATTGCACGTCCTTGGCCGGATCGAGGCCGGCCTTGAGAAGGGCTTTCGCCGCATTGAACTGATTGATGCTGCCGAGCGCGCCGACGCCGACCCGCTTGCCCTTGAGCTTGGCAAAGTCGGCAAGCGAGTGGACGCCCTGGTCGGCCACGGCCTGGGCCACGTTGATTACGGTGTAGGCATTGCCGGGGCGGTTGTGGCCGCGGTCGAGGATGATGACGAGCGGGGCGCCCTTGGCGACGCTGTTGAACAGGCTCGCATTGGCCGTCATGAACGACATGTCGAGCTCCCCGGAGACGAACGAGGGGACGGCGAGGGCGCCGTCCTGGAACTCGCGCATCTGCACGTCGAGGCCGATTTTCGTGAAATACCCTTTCGCCTGCGCGACGAAGAAGCCGCCCCCGCTCAGGAACGGGCCCTCGCCGACGCGCACGACATCCGCCGCCCGCGCCGCCTGCATCGCCAGCCCAGCAATGGAGCCGAGCACCAGCCCGAGCAAAATTCCAATCCGTTTCATATCTGCTCTCCTGCCTGATCACCGCTCGTCGCGGTGCGTGACCCATGGCGCCACCATGCGGTCGGTCCACTGCTGCAATTTGATGATAGCAGCCCCGACCACCGCAAGCACGACGAGGCTCGCGAATACCTTTTCGGTCTCCATCACCTGGCCCGAGCTGATCAGGAGATAACCCATGCCGCCCTGGCTCGACCCGCCGATCATCTCGGCCGCGACCACCAGGATGATGGTCACGCCCATTCCCAGCTGCAGTCCGGTCAAAATGCTCGGAATGGCGGCCGGGATCACCACCTTGAGCTGGATCTGCCTGCGGTCTGCGCCCAAATCCTTGGCCGCCTTCATCAGGTCGCGATCGACCTGGCGAATGCCCGTGAAGGTGCTGATCACGATCGGAAAGAAGGCGGTGACGGCGCTGATGACGATCTTGTAGGCCTCGCCGGTACCGAGCCAGATGATCAGCAACGGGATCAGGGAGATTTTCGGCAGCGGATAGAAGGCGGCGATCCAGGCGTCGGCGACCCGCGCCACGATGCGCGACATGCCCATTAGGAGACCGAGCCCGATCCCGGCGGCCGCGGCGAGCAGGAATCCGACGAAGATGCGCAACAGCGTTATCCCCAAGTGATAGAGCATCGAGCCGTCGGCGGTCATGCGGTAGAGATAGACGGCGATCGACGACGGCGCCGGCAGGTAGATCGGCGCGATGCCCTTGAGCCGGACGAAGGCTTCCCAGGCCAGCACGAAAGCCACGAAGGTCAGCGCGGGAAGCGCCGCTTCCGCCACCCGTCCGGCAGGATTTTTGCGCATCAGGTCCCCACCGCCAGCACCTGCTGCTCCATCGTCTTCATCACTTCCTCGCGGATCAGGTGAAAGACGTGATCGAAAAGGGCGCCGAACCCTTTGGAATTGATCATTTCGAGCGAGCGCGGCCGCGGCAGATCGACTTGAAGAACGTCCTTGATGCGGCCGGGCCGCGCCGTCATCACGACCACCTCGTCGCCGAGCAGGATCGCCTCCTCGATGGCGTGGGTGACGAACAGAATGGTCTTGTGGGTGGCGTCGAAAATCTTCAGCAGCTCCTCCTGCATCACGATCTTGGTCTGCGCATCGAGCGCAGCGAACGGCTCGTCCATCAGCATGATCGGCCGCTCCATGATCAGCGCGCGGGCGAGCGCGACGCGCTGGCGCATGCCGCCCGACAGTTGGCCGGGCAGATGGTTCTCGAAGCCTTGCAAGCCGACCGAGGCGAGAAGCGCGCGCGAGCGCCGGTGGCGCTCCGCCCGGGAAACCCCGCGCATTTCGAGGCCGAACGCGACGTTGTCGATGACCTTGCGCCAGGGAAAGAGGTTCAGGTTCTGCCAGACCATGACGGAATCCGCGCCGAGCGGGCTCGCCTTCTTGTCCGGATGCTGGATGTGCACGCGGCCGCTGGTCGCCGGCTCGAGCCCGCCGATGATCTGGATCAGCGTGCTTTTTCCGCAGCCGCTCGGCCCGAGAATGCAGGAGAAGCGGCGCGAGCGGAACCGATGGGAAAAATGCTCGAGCGCGACGACGCCGTTCGGTCCGCCGAACACCTGCGACACATCGTCGACGACCACGTCCATGCCCGCGCTCTGTCAGCCTATTGTTTCATATCCGCGAACAGCACCGCATTTGGCATATTCGACGCAAGCCCCCACCCGGCCTCGCTTCGCTCGGCCACCCTCCCCCTGCGGGGGAGGGATGGGGCAAGCGTGCATGCAACAGCGAGCAACACGCGCAGCGGCGCCTGTAAGCGCGAGGTGAAGCGCCTCGGTGTCAGCTTGCTCCAATCCCTCCCCCGCGGGGGGAGGGTGGCCGCCGCACGCGGAGCGAAGCGAAGCGAAGGCGGCCGGGTGGGGGTCAGAGATCAATGCTGCTGCATCTTTCGCGCCTCAGCAGCGTAGGGTGGGCAAAATCGTTGTTGGACCGTGAATGGTGGGCGAGCCGCCAGAGCGGCGAGGGACGGCGCGCCGGCGATCCCCGGTCTGAGCCGGGGACAGGTTTTGCCCACCATTCATAGGCCACACTGCGTGCTTTTGCCCACCCTACGAAGCTTTTCCACGCATCCTTTGTGCCCATGCGTGGCGCTTCTTCACATCCGCCAGGCCGGTGTTAGCCGGTGACCGAGCCCGGCCTTGTCGAGGATCGCTCTGCCGACCCGCTCCGCCTCGGCGATGATGCTTCTGTCGTCCGCCATGCGGGCGAATGTCCCGTCACGATAGACCACCTCGCCGTTCACCAGCACCGCGCGCGCGTCGCTGCCTTTGCCGGTGTAGAGAAAGGCCGAGATCGGACGATGCAGCACGCCGACATAGGGCTTGGTCAGATCGAAGACGGCGATGTCGGCGCGCTTTCCCGGCTCCAGCGAGCCGATCTCGCCGTCGAGGCCCAGCGCCTTGGCGGCGTTGATGGTCGCCATCTCGATGGTGCATTCGGCCGGCATCCGCGTCGGGTCGAGGTGGCGCACGTGCTGCATCAGGGTGCAGGCCTTCATCTGCTCCACCATGTCGACCGAGTAGTCGACCATTGGGCCGTCGGTGCCGAGCGCGACCGTGACGCCGGCGCGATGGGCATTGGCGATCGGTCCGATCCCGCCGCCGCGGATCGATTCGCTGGTCGGGGTGTAGACGAAGCTGCACCCCGTGCGGGCCATGTGCTCGATGTCGAGCTCGGTGACGTGGATGCCGTGGATCAGGATCCAGTGCGGGTCGAGCAGCCCGAGCTGCATCAGGTAGCGGACGTCGGTGCGGCCGGTCTCGCGCAGGTATTTCAAGAAGCCTTTCTCGAGCGAGAACGTCCCGCTGGCGATATGCGCGCTGATGCGTAGGTCCAGTTTCTTCGCCAGCGCGTACCCGCGGCAGATCAGCTCCTCGGTGCTCATGCCGGCGGCGACCCAATGGGCGTTGGATTCGATCACCATGGCGAACCGTACGAGGCCGTCGCCGGCGCCGTCCCAGCGCCGCGCCTCCTCTTCGAACGCGGCCAGCGAGGCGTCGAGATCGAGCGGGTGGCGCGGATTGCCGGGAGTCCTGCAGCGCAGTTCCTTGGCATAGACTTGACGGATTCCGAGCGCGCGCTGCGGCTCGATCGACGCCGCGACCAGGTCCGGCGTCGTGGTGGTCACCGAATGATTGAGCGAGCAGGTCGTGCCGGTCGCCAGCATTTCCATCCCGGCGACATGGCTCGATATCCGCATGGCCTCGGCGGTGAGCTGATTGGACAGCGGCAGGAGGAAATCGGACACCCAGTCCTCCAGCAGGTAGCCGTCCGCCAGGCCCTTGAACAGCGTGTACCAATGGTGCTGGTGCATGTTGATGAGGCCGGGCAGCACGATGCAGCCGCGTGCATCCAATACTTCGTCGAAGCCGTCGGGCGGCGGCGCGTCGCTCTCCGGACCAACCGCGGTAATCCGTGAACCCTCGACCGCAAGGTAGCCGCCGGGAAACACATGGCGTTGCGGATCGACGGTGACGACGTAGCCGTTCCGCACCAGGGTTCGAGTCATGCGACGGGTCCTTTCGGGCGATGCGGCCCGTCCGCAGCGAATTTCACACCGCCGTGTAGCCGCCGTCGATCAACAGGTCTGCGCCGGTCATGAACGCGGACTCATCGCTGGCGAGGAACACCGCGCCGGCCGCGATCTCGTCGGGCGCGCCGAGGCGGCCGGTGAGGGTGTGGTGGGAGGCTCGCGCGGCTTCGAGCGTGGCGAAGTTGCGCACGTAGCGCGGCGTCTCCACCGGTCCCGGCGACAGGCTGTTGACGCGGATATTCTGCCCGGCGTGGTCGAGCGCCATGGCCTTGGCGAGCTGGATTAGCGCGCCCTTGGCGGCGCAGTACCAGGGCCGCCCCGGCCGTGCCACGCGCCCGAGCTGGGAGGCGATCAGGATGATGCTGCCGCCGCCATGCATGGCGGGAATCGCGTGCTTGGAGAACAGGAAGGCGCTGTCGAGATTGACCGCCATGGTGCGGCGCCAGTCGGCGAGCGAAACGCCGGTGACCGGCCCATGCGGCAGGTCGCAGACGGCGTTCGACACCAGCACGTCGAGGCGGCCGAATTCCGCGCGCGCGGTCCGCACCGCGGCCTCCGCGACCGCCTCCTCGGCGACGTCGGCAACCAGCGTCGCCGTCCGGCCGCCGTCCGCGCGCACGGAAGCCGCCATCTTGTCGAGCGCGCCGGCGTCGATATCGACGCCGACCAAGCCCGCGCCCTCGGCCGCGAACTGCCGGCAGATGGCGCTGCCGATGCCTCCGCCGGCGCCGGTGACGATCGCGACCTTGCCGGTGAGACGCCCCATGGTCCCTCCCTATCGTGACGGACGGCCATCATAGGCGTGGCAATAGCCGCGGCGAAAGCACCGGTGCGTTGCAACGCGTTCCGGGTGATCGGTTCGCGGCCCGAGTCGTAGCGTCGTAGCCCGGATGAGCGTTCAGCGAAATCCGGGGGGCTTGTATCCCCGCATTCGCTGCGCTCATGCGGGCTACGGTCTCGCCGTCATTCCGAGCCCGCGCCTTCGGCGCCCCCCGGAATGACCGGTTGCTTCTTCACTGTGTCAAACAGCCAACGCTCCGCCGGCCCGGCTGAGGCCCGAGGACCTCGAAGCGCGCCGGGTGCGCTTCCTTCTTTCGTCCCCTCGGCAAAGAGGGGGCAGAGCGCCGGTAGGCGCTGGTGCGGAAAGTGGCCGCACCCGGGGCGTGCCGGGGCACGCTATGACGCCGGGGCGTCGGGCGCCCGTTATCGGAGGGCGCGCGCCCGCCGGCGCTCTACCGCGGCATTTGACCGAGTCCGGGTCGCCCACGAGCCCCTTCCTGACCAGGGAGCCTTATTGCG
>WNGA01012960.1_pt1 | contig 11871 bp, 10 predicted proteins | sample 5400061 | NCBI WGS metagenome assembly WNGA01 (sample SAMN13153366, study PRJNA577476) | soil metagenome | isolation source: 100 cm soil or saprolite under grassland replicate 2 | place: USA:California | collected 2016-06-15
GCATCCGCTGCCGACGACGTGCCGTGCGAGATCGTGATCGGCTCGCTGCGAGAACCCAGCGACTTCGCCGGCCTGCCGGTCGTCACCGACGACGGCGTGCGTCTGGAGCCACCCAGCTGGGCCAAACGCCTGCATGCTGCCCAGGCCGGCTATATCTTCCTCGACGAGCTGTCGACGTCGCCGCCAGCCGTGCAGGCAGCCATGCTCGGCGTCGCGCTCGAGCGCCGCATCGGCGACCTGGTCCTGCCGCGCGCGGTGCAGGTCGTCGCGGCGGCCAACCCGCCGGAGCGAGCCGCCGACGGCTGGGATCTCAGCCCGCCACTGGCCAATCGCTTTCTGCACATCTCCTACATGCCCAGTACGGACGGCTGGATCGACGGCATGACGGCTGGTTTCTCACTGCCCGCTGCCGGCTGGGTGGCCCAGCCCAGCCGCGAGAGGCGAGCCATCAGTCGAGCCCATGTGGCTGCGTTTATCCGCTGCAGGCCTGCCTTGCTGGACTCCTTCCCCAGCAACCCGGCTGCCAGCGGCCGCGCCTGGCCGTCGCGACGTACCTGGACTATGACTGCCGACGTGCTGGCGCTGCTGGCCGATGACGACGCGGAGTCCGCGCACCTCGCCGCCTGCGGTCTGGTCGGCGAAGGCGCCGCCGTCGAGTACCTGACCTGGCGCCGCGAGGCCGACCTGCCCGACCCCATTGCCGTCATCGCCGATCCCACCTGCGTCGCCTGGCGGCGTCTCGATCCGTCGCGGGTGTGGGCCATCCTGGCCGGCGTGGTTGGCTACAGCTCGGGCAAAGGCACCGTCGAGGCCTGGCGCGAAGCCTGGGGACCGCTCGCGGCTGCCGCCGAGCAGGGCAAAGGTGACGTGGCCGCGGCCTGCGCCCGCACGCTGCTCATTGCCAGGCCGCCCAACGCTCGCCCGCCACATCAGGTGCGTGCCTTCACTGGCGTGCTCTCCGACGCCGGCCTGCTGAGCGCGGCGTGAACGTCTGCGTTCGCCCATTCAACGACCTGATATTCCAGCTGGCCCACGCGCTCGCGCAGCTCGCGGACCTCGTCTTCGGTGCTCATGTTGGGGTTACCTCACTCGGGTCAAGGGTACGGCGACGCCGTCGGGGTCGGCGCGGTTGGGCCGGCCTGCGTCGATGGTTCGGAGCGATTGGCGCTGAACGTCCTGCCGCCTTCTTCAGCTAGAGGGCTTGTATCGGACCAGCAATGTCAGCCGAGTCGGGTCGCACTTTGGTTGCCTGGTCCGAGTCGCATGGGGTGTCAGGCGCCCGAGGGAAACATACCCTCATGGGCGATGTGGTACCGCCCTGGCCGTCTTGGGGCAGGGGTGACTTGTCGCGCAGCTCGGGGAGAGCGAAGGTGTTCTGGCCGTCGCCACCGAAGGCGGTGCCGAGCAGAGCGAACACCGCCTGGTACTGGACGATCGCGAGTCGTGTGCCGTCACAAGGGGCCCAGCCGACAGGGCTGAAACTGTACGGCAGCAGTCGAATTTCGCCAATGAACGCTTCCATACCGGCACTTTTCCGGGTCAACAGGTGATTTTGAGTCCGACAGCGAGCGGCGCATCCAGCGCGATCACATGTCTGTCGCGCTCGAGTTCACGACAGGGACTGGCGCCGATTGACTGTCGTGGCGAGCGGGACGACTACGCATCATTGCCTTGCCGAACGCCCCGCCCGTCTAAACGGTTTCGATCTCGACGTCAGCGGCAGCGTAACCATCCCCTGCCCAGCAGTAAATGTAGCCGTCGTACAGGACGGTCAAAGACATTGGCCCGTTGCCGTAGTTGGGCGACGCCAGCCGCTTCGCCTCGGCATCATACCGCCAGTTGGGCCATCCCGCGTTGTTCCACCAGTAGAATCCGACGTAACCGTTTCTCCCCCCTTGGCTGCCGACACTCAGCCACCACCCATCTTCAGTCCCGTAAAACAAGTTACCCTGGTAAACACGGGTCGTGAGCCTCGCGGCGCGCTCCTTCTCTACAAGACACGCCCATTCGTCCTTCCCTCGTCCGAGGTACCCTTTCAAGCCATTGTGGGATAGTTTCATCAGCAGCGCCATGGTGATATTTCCAATATGTCTTTCTCCGGGCAAATCCACCCGGTCACAGCCCGACTCCGACAAGAACCTACTACGGTACGTACTCTAATTCGATCTCGGCCGGTACGTAGCCTGCTCCTGCATAACAGTAGATGTAGCCGTCGGAATATTCCTTCAGCCCCATTGGACCGTTGCCGAGGGCAGACGTGAGCCGCTTGCTCACAGGGTCGTACCTCCAGGCGGGATACCCCGTGGTCCTCCAGCCGTACAGTCCGACGTATCCCTCGTTCACGCCTACGGTACCGACACTCAGCCACTTGTCGTCGTCGGTCCCGTAATAGACGTCGCCACCGTCAACGCGAGTTCTCAGTCTCGCGGCATGGTCTCTGTCCGCGAGGACAGCCCAATCGTTGCGCCCTCGTCCGAGATATCCCTCCATGCCGTTGCGTGACAGCTTGATCAAGAAGTAAGCCACGTCAGCTGAGATGTGACCTATACGCGGCTTCACAGCAGACAGAATCACGTCGTGCACGCCGCTGAATTCTTCGAAGGCGCGGGCCTTCATTGAGTCACTCCACTGCTCTAGCGAGAGCAGGTCGTTGCCGGATTCGGGTCGCGCCATGCTCGGAAACCGATTTCGGATTTTGTCCGGGGTAATCGACGTCGTACCTCGGTCCAGCACGTCCTGAATGGATTGCTGCGACATCTGCGCGGTTTCGCTGGCAATCCGGACACCGTCGCCCCCGTTCAGCATCGTGCCGTCGCCCCAGATCTCAAACGGCGTCGCCTGGTCCTTCGATGCGACGTACAGACCCTTTCGGTTGATGTAGTCGTGGAGTGCAAGAGTCGATGACTGGGCGACGGAATTGTTCAGGAGGACCAGGTAATTCTGGTAGGCGTTATCCCGACTGATCGACCCGTCCGCCTGCACACCGGACATGGCGACGCGTTCGTCCTTGGTCGCTTGCTCCTGCGTCGTTTGAGGGTCACGCACGCCGCCGGGATTGGATGAATACAGGCCGCGTGCTGCCAGCCCTGGCTGCCGCGCCGCGGTCATCGTCTGGACTTCCACCCAGTCTGGGACGCTCACATACCACTTCGGCGCCGCCCACTCTGCGAACCATTGCATGACCAGGGTCTTGTTGATGAGATGGCCAGCCGCGAATGAGTCCTGAAGGAAGTGATCGGCGTAGCCGTGGTGGATCCACGCCTCACGCGCTGTCTCTGGGTTCTTCGTCTGATAGTACTCGTGTGCTTTTTGTAGAGCCTGGTCGTAAGACCCTTGCCAGCGATACCAGGAGTAGGGCGCAAAGTGGCACGCGTTGCGGGCGAGGATTGCGGAATAGCTGTTCGTTCCCCATCTGAGCGAGCCTGCTGCCAGATTAGGTGGGAGGTTTGCCGTCAGATCATCTAGCCAGATTGACTCCCAGATGTCGTTCATGAACCCGTTGGACAGATGTGTAGAGACTGCGCCCTCAAATTTGATGAAGTCGCGATAGATTCCTAGCAGGCGCAAGACGTTGCCGTACCCTTCCTGGCGCACGGCTTGCAGCATCGGCCGCAGGATGTCTCTGGGCAAGTCATCCATGTCCGCCGAGTTGGCAACATAGTCTGGCAAGGTGTTCAACTCACCGTATGTCACGAGCAACCCGCTGGTCTTCAAGGTCACGGTACGAATGTTCTTGAAGCGCGCCGTGATCCTGTCCGCAGTCACGCTGTCGGGGTTGAACTCCCACATCTGGAGAAACTCGAGTAGCGCGTTGAGCAATTCGGTCCGGTTGGAGGAATTCTGAGCGATGCTGTTCAGGTCGTCCGGCCTGGCATCGCCAAGCAGCCGGTGCTCCCACGAGCCGTGGCGCTGGATCACTAGCGCGCCATTGGCGGGCAGCGGAGGCACTGTTTCGAGAGTGGTGCTGATCCCGGCCGGTTTGCCGGCCAGCACGCGGCCGGCAGTTCGGTCCGCCTGGATCTCTGACGTTACATCGCACACCGCACCCTGGGCCTGCTGGATTGAATGCGTCACCTCGTGCGCAAGCAACCACAGGCCCGGCTCGGTCTGTGGTCGAAAGGCGCCCGCGCGGAAGAACAGGTGGGGGCCTGCAGCGAACGCATCAGCACGCAGCGACCGCGCGAGGCGGTCGGCCCGCGGACCGTCGTGGACCTGGATGGCTGACAGATCGATATCGAAGCTGCGTTCCAAGAAGCGCCGTGCGTCCACATCGAGGGCGCTGCCGTGTACCATCTCAGCCCGTATGTCGGCACACAAGCCTCGTGTTTGGGTGAGCGATCGGTTACCATGCCGCATGTCAATTGGTCTCCATTCCCAGGTTTGCCGCGCGAATGGTTGGGCCCAGCATTTACGAGCCGAACAACGTACTCAGCAGCGGATTGGTAAAGAGGTTTGATCGGTCGTACGCCTTAAGCGTATCGACCTCCCATTTCCAGTTGTTGTCATCGTTGCGGCGTTCACTGAATGTCCGCCGGATGTGGTCAAAGAAAGCGGAATCTGTCCAGGCGCCCCGATCTGCCGTATAGCCCCAACCCTTGGACCATTCGGGCAGGGTCAGGCCAGCATCGCCGGAGAACCTGTCGACGAGCCAGGACTCCAACTCCGAGTAAAATTCGTTTGAATGCGGCGTGTCCGGCAGCGTGAGGACGTCGAGCCACAAAGCCACATCCCAGCCTCTCTCCACGTCGCGAGCGTCCTTGCTCAAAGCCGATATCACCGGCGACTGCATATTCAGATTCGAGCCCCCGCCGATCGCCGCCGGATCGTCGAGGGCGGTAACGCGGATCTCAAGAGCGGAATTGACCGGATACTGGGCTGGCACACGAGCTGCGTAGGCCTTCAACATCGATTCGAATTTGAACGCGAAATCCGAAACGGCGCGCTGCACATCAGATTTCCTCAAGTGAATCGCGTAGCCGTTCGCGGTAACGCGCAAGGTGGTGTCCTGAATGTACAGAAGGGTGTTCTTGGACGGCCCCCAGATGTCGCGCGAGGGTGGTTGAAAGCTGCGATCGAGGGGATTGAGCGCGTTATTTCCGTCAAGGCCCGCCGCTGTCACGCGAGCCGCCGTCCTGCCGAATTCAGGAGTAAGCGCAGACCCCCTGAGGGACCCGATGAATTGCTGCTGCCAGTCCGTTACGTTATCGGCGAAAGGATAGTTGTAGGGCTTGTCCACCTTCAACGAAGCCGTTGGCTGGTTCGGCTCGACGTTCCATATGTGGACCCATGGGTTGTCGCTGAAACAGAACCAGATGATTTCCACTCGGCCGTTCGCGTTCAGGAAGTCGGCAAAGCGGTTGGTGGACTGCGGCGCTTCCGGCTGCGCGAACAGCGTCTGCCAGTGGATGTCGGTGAAACTCTGGCAGCGTAGATGGTAATTGTCCACAACTTGCAAAGTGGCTTCTATGACAAGCGCCCGACCCACGTGCGTCAGGAATGCCTTGGTATCGACTTCGCTACGCGTAAACGTGCGCAGGGTGTAGACGTTCGGGTTCGGGGAGGCCGGATCGGTAACCACCGCGGTCAGATCCAGGATCTGGTTGCTCAGCGAGCCATAGCTGGCCGGGAAAGCATCATGCGGCGGTGTGGGTATAGCCGTCCCGTGGGCATCAATGGCGAGCGCGCCTCCGACGGTCATGTTGCCCGGTGCTGGGGTGTGAGGGAAACTGTAACCTGGCGCCGCGCCAGATCCGCCGGCCACGTCCTCGAGATACTCCAGCAGTGCCAGCATCGTTTGCCCAATCTGTACCTTTACACGGTTCGGCAAGCCATCCGACGCGGGCAAGAAGGTGGTGCTCCACAGGCATTTGGTCAGATCAATCAAGAGGACTCGTGTGTTCGAATCCGGGCTGTGGGGTAGCGTCAGCGGTGACCAGGTATGCATCACTCCGCGTGTCCGGACCTGATAGCTATGGTCTTTCGCCCAGTTGCAGACCAACGCCGCGTCATCAGCGGTGCGTGGCGCGCAGGTCAGAATCCCCGGTGAACGAATTGTGCGATCCCAGTTGGCATAGGGCACAAGGTTGAGTGGCACGTCCGGAGGGAACCCTGGCAAGGTCGGGCGATCAGTGGGTTGGCCCAGCGTGCGGAAAGCCGTCTGCCAGTTGATCGTTACGCCGGCGACCTCGTAGAACGCCGTCCTGCCGTTCATGACAAATGTGATCGAAGCAGGCCGCGGCGGTGGGGCTATTCGAGCATCTGCTTGCACCTTCACATCGGGCCACAGGGCGATACCTTCCTTGAACGGGTAGTAGGCCAGATCGATGAGTGCTGTCTGGAGGACCGGCACCGTCTCCGACTGCGAAGTCTCGATGCCCTCCCCTTTGGCCGCAAACGAGAGATCGAACCCTCCGCGGTTCTGACAGGCGATTCGCTGGGCTTCAATCATCACGATGCATCCTCATGCTCAGGTTTGACATCGAAAGCTGGCGTGATACGAGCGAGCAGGACTCTTTCCAGCGCGCAGCAAGCGTTCGAGCGCACAGGAACCTTTTTCGAGTATGAGTCACGTCAAGTGTGTAATTGTGTCTGGTTCCCGGAATGGACCTCCGCAGGCTTGTCCAAGGCACGCGTGAGCAGGCCGTCATTTCCCCAGTCGTTCTCTCAACTCGCGGCGAGCAGCGGTAGCGGCATCACCTCCTCTGGGTCGCTGAGTTTTGCTAACGACTCGGCGCTGAAGTAGCGCCGGCTGACTTGCCATTCGTCATGCTGCTCGGCGAGCACGGCACCAACCAAGCGCACGATTGAGGGCTCAGTCGGGAAGATACCGACCACATCGGTGCGACGCTTCACCTCGCGGTTCAAGCGTTCGAGTGGGTTGTTCGACCAGATCTGGCGCCAGTGCTCAGACGGAAATCCCAGATACGCCAGCACATCCGCTTCAGCTTCGTCCAGCAGATGGGCGAGCTTGGGAAAGCGGCCGCGGAAGCTGTCGGCGACACGGCGCCACTGCTCGCGAGCGGATTGCGGGTCAGGCTGGACGAACACGGTGCGGATGGTCGCCGCCACCATCTGCTGGGCGCCTTTGGGTACCAGCGCCAGAGCATTCCGCATGAAGTGGGTTCGACACCGCTGCCAGCTCGCACCTTGCAACACGGCGGCGATCGCGCTCTTCAGTCCTTCATGCGCGTCGCTGGTGACAAGCTTCACACTACTCAGACCGCGACTGACCAGGCTGCGCAGGAACGCATGCCAGAATGCGCCGTCCTCACTCGGCCCGACATCCAGCCCCAGCACCTCGCGCTGGCCGCTGTCATTAACACCGATGGCGATGACCACCGCCATGGACACGACTCGATGGTCCTGCCTCACTTTGACAAACGTCGCGTCAAGCCAAAGGTAAGGGTAGGGACCCTCCAGCCTGCGTTGGCGGAAGCGCTCGACTTCCCCATCCAATTCCTCGCACAGCCGAGACACCTGACTCCGACTGATGCCGTCCAGACCAAGTGCCTTGACCAGGTCATCAACGCGCCGCGTACTGACGCCCTGCACGTAGGCTTCGCGCACCACCGCCACCAGCGCGCGCTCCGCCCGCTTACGTGGCTCGAGCAGGCTCGGAAAGTAGCTGCCGTCGCGCACCCGCGGCACGTGCAGCTCGAGGCTGCCCACGCGCGTGTCCCAGGTACGATCGCGGTAGCCGTTGCGCTGGCCACTCCGATCTGCGCTGCGCTCATACCGCTCAGCCCCGATGTGCTGAGCGACCTCAACCTCCATCAGTGCCTGGCTCAGGACCCGTACGCCTTCCTTTAGAAAATCCACATCACCGTTTGCCTCAGCCTTGCGGACCAGCTCGGCCAATGCCATGCTCAGCTTGTCGGCCATCGTCGTCGGTTCCCCCATCTTGGTTTGGCGATCTCGATGGGAACCACGCGGTGGCCGTCGTTGTCAACAGACCACCGCCCGACTTTTACACACCTCTGTGAACACTACCACTTTCGAGCCGGGCCCTAGACAACTTTGCGCGGTTGATCGACTCTCGACCAGCGACAGTGACCCGACATTGTCCCTACGCCCTACAGTTTGCGGCGTTAACAGTACGCGTCTGGGATGTCCGCGTAAGCCTCACGGGTCATAGAAGAACGCATTGCGGGACCGCGCGGCGGGGGGAATCGCGCAACATGAAACCTCACTTTGACGCCTCGGTGGCGCGTGCGTGAGGTCAAGAGAACCCCCAGAGTTCATTGAGGGTTTCGGAGTTGATCAGCGCCAGGCGATAGAACTCCTTTTCGGAACCTCTGTAAACCCGGTCGATCTCCCAGACGGTCGGCTGATGGGCAAATTCTTGCTCCTTGCCTCTGGCATACGCCTCAATAATGGCATTGATTTTGGCCTGATCCGCGACCGAGGCATGCTGCCTGGCCCATCGGGCGACGCCGTCAAGGTCCCGAATTGTGACGGTAGTTGTTTCCGGCACGGCAGATCCTTTCTTCTCCGCATAAATCTCGACGGTCCATGCCGGCGGAGTGGCGCGGCTCAAGCGGCATGTGCCGTGCTTTGCAGTTCTGAGCGTTCGCCAGCCAACCCGCATAGGTCCAGTCACAGCCCTCCCACACTGACCCCTACACTCACGCGAAGGGTCGCCGCCCGCCAGGGTCTTTGCAGGTGTGGGGGTAGTGTCGGGGGAGAGCTGTCAGTCGTGGGCCACACCCGCTGTGTGGACATCGCGTGCGTGCGGCAGATGGTTACGAGTTGGCCTCGGTGAGCTAACAGTTTGCCGACAGTTCATTTACACTTGTTGAACCACGGGTTGACGCGGGCGGAGAGGGTCGTAAGGGCGTGGCTTGCGTGAGCGTTGGCCAGGTGGGAATTGCGTCTGAACAAGCTGGTGGTACACCGCCGTTGCGGCGTCGTCATCGCGCGGGCTCGCGCGGGTGACTGATGGCAGCGTGCAGACGAAAGCCCGGCGAGTTTCGCCGACCTGTTGCGCGGGTTTCGCGCGCGCGTCGGGCTAACCCAGGAAACACTGGCTGAGCACGCCGGGGGGCATTGACAAGTTGAGCACTGCGACGGGTGGGAGGCAGCTGTCCGACGAAGTGATGGTCGGCTGAACGCGCCTTTTCAGGCTGTTGGCGCCAGACAGGCGATCTCCCGCCACTGCTGGAATCGCTCGCGCATGGTCCGGCGGTAGTTCCCAGCCGAGAGCCGGTGCCGCCGCGGGCGGAAGTGATTGCACACCACGCTGAAGGTCTCCAGGAAGCGCTGCGCCTGCTCCGGAGTCTTGAATCGTTGCATGGCCCGCTCGCGTTTGCGGACCGGCCGATGCGAGTTCTCGGCCCTGTTGTTCAGTCGCTTATGGCGACGGTGGTCAGCACGTGGCACGGCCCGCCTGATAGCCGGCACATAGCTGGCAAGTTTGTCGGTGACGATCACCCGTGGCTCGACGCCGTGCTCCGCATCCAGCACGCGATGCAGGAAGCGCTCTGCGGCATGCTGGTCGCGTCGACTCTGAACCAGGATGTCAAGCACGGTCCCATCCTGGTCAACGGCGCGCCACAGCCAGTACCGACGTTTGTTCATCGTGAGCGCCACCTCGTCCAGAAACCACTTGTCGCCACGTCGTGGGTGGCGCCGACGAAGCTCACTTGCCAGCAGCGGGCCGAACTTGCGGCACCACAGACGGATGGCTTCGTAGCTGACCTGGACGCCACGCTCGGCGAGCAGCTCTTCGACATCGCGGTGGCTCAGCGAGAAGCGGTGATATAGCCAGACCGCGTGGCTAATGATCTCGGGCGGGAAACGGTAGCCTCTGAACCACGACGCGGGTCCGGCAGAGCAAGACACCGCCCGATCCTACGCTCCGCGGCACCCCAACTTGTCAATCCCGGTCGGGCCGCCCTTTAGGGTCGAGTTTGGCAGCGGGACGCTGGCGGATCGGAGCGCAGATTTCGGCGGCTACGTCGCCGTTACGACGCCCACACCCTGGCACCTGACCGGCCAGATCCTCGCCCGCCAGCCGGAGCGCGTGCAGTTCATCCAATCACTCGAGGTAGACGAGCTCGACGCCGCCATCGGCAGCTTGCCGCCAGTGGACACGGTGGTTGGGCTCGGCGGAGGCATGGCGATCGACGCCGCCAAGTACGTGGCGGTCAGCCGCTGTACACGCCTGTACCTGGTCCCGACCATCGCTTCGGGCAACGGACCATTCACGCGCAACATCGCCATCCGCCGCGGCGGCGTCCCGGTGGGCAGCGTGGCCGACTTCACGCCGGAGGCGGTCCTGGTCGACTACGACGTGATCCGGCAAGCCCGGCCGGACTACAACCGCTCGGGCATCTCGGACGTGCTGTCAAGCTACACGGCGCTGATCGACTGGCGCGCCGCCGCGAGCGCGGGCCAGGCCGAGTGGCGCGACGATCTCGCCGAGGTCAGCCGTCGAATGCGAGCGAAGGTGGTCGCCGCCGCCAGCGAGATCGGACTAGTCTCGGATGCGGGCATACGCACGCTGATGGAGGCGTTCGCCGAGGGTGCTGAGTCGGCTGCGTCCAAGCCTGGCCAACGCATGTTCACCGGCTCCGACCACCTCTTCGCCTGGAACCTGGAGGCCACCACGGGTCGGCATTTCTTGCACGGGGAGGTCGTGGGACTCGGGATCATCCTGATGTACGCGTTCCAGGGGAACGATTCCGAGGAGCCGCGTCGGGCGCTTAGCGAGGCACAGGTCCGCTACTTCCGGAAGATGTACACCGTCCTGGACGAGCGGCCGATGACGCCGGCGATCGCCGAGCGCCTGATGGCACTGGCAGGAATGTAGCTGGGACCATCAGCCGAGGCTGACCACGAGGACATCGCACCCGGGGCCACTAGCCCGTCCGGGTCGCCGGCTCTGAGCCGCGCCGGTCGGCGGCTCCGCTCAGGCCGGCGCATGGACGTAGTGGTGCGCGTAGCGCCACAAGCAGGCGTCGCGCAGGCGCTCGTCGGACTGCAGCTCTGGGCCGAAGCGGGTCAAGCCGAGCGCGGATAAATCCAGCGGCGGCTGGCCGTCGACCATCCAGTCGGCCAGCACCTCGCCGACTGCCGGTGAGATGGAGAGGGCACCCACGCAACAGCCGCTGGCAACAAAGAACCCCTGCAGGCCGGGCACACGATCGATGATGTGACGCCCGTCGGCTGTCATGGTGGGCAGGCCACCCCGGAACTGGTCGATCTCGGCCGCAGCGCCGGAAACTCGTGGCGCACCGCCTCGGTCAGGCGGCACAGCGGCTCGAAGTCGAGGGCCAGGTCGGCGATTTGGAACGTGTCGGGCTGCGCGCGGCATGTCGACCTGAAGCGGGTCCGGCTCGTAGCCGCCGAGCATCAGGCCGTCCCGCTCGGGGCGCACGTAGACGTTCACGTCGAGCACGCGGACGATGGCCTGCTCGGACGTCACGCCGCGATCGGCCGGGTGATATACAGCTGGTGGCGCGTGGGGACGATGGGCACCCGGATGCCGGTCATGTCTGCAACCAGGCGCGCCCAGCCCCCTGCGGCGTCGACGACGACTGGCGTCTGGATCTCGCCTCGATTGGTCACGACGCGCTCGATGGCCCCGCCGCGGGTGCCGCGTCTCCTTCAACAGGCGGCTGCCATGCTGCGATGGGAACCGCATCTCATCGACTCGGCGTACGGCCGAGCCACGGCGATGCCTGCGTTCGCGCCTTCAACCAGTCCGCCAGTTCGCGGCAGTCGTCGACGGTGCCGTCCGACCCGACGCATCTCTTGCCCATGCCAACGTCCCGCGACCCGACGATCGATTCGACGGGCGACGCGCGGTTCGGTTCACCTGCGCGACGAGGTCCTGCGCACGAAACGGTTTCTGCACGGCGGCGTCGGCCA
>WNGA01011016.1_pt1 | contig 11870 bp, 9 predicted proteins | sample 5400061 | NCBI WGS metagenome assembly WNGA01 (sample SAMN13153366, study PRJNA577476) | soil metagenome | isolation source: 100 cm soil or saprolite under grassland replicate 2 | place: USA:California | collected 2016-06-15
CATGAGCGCGACGGGCGAGCCGAGCGTGAGGCCGTGACGAATACCGCTCAGGACCTCAGCGTGGTCTTTTTCGATCTTCATCCGGCCGCCGCGGCCATAACCCGACTGCCGCCGCTTCAGATCGTGATCGATTTGCTCCAGGTCAATGGGCAGACCGGCAGGCAGGCCTTCGACTATCCCAATTAATGCGCGTCCGTGTGACTCTCCGGCTGTTGTGAAGTGAAGCATGGCGTTTGTCAGTAGTTAGCGGTCAGTTGTCAGTAGTCTGGAGTTTGGAGTCTTGGAGTCTTAGAGTCTAAAGTCAGTTACTCAACTATTCAGGACTCAGAACTCAGAACTCAGGACCCAGTACTCAGTACTTCTAGAGATATTCTTCCGGAAAAATATTCCCGCGACCGAGGATACCGGCGGGATCAAACGCGCGCTTCAACGCTGCCATTTCGCGCAGTTGTTCGGGTCCGTACAACTCGCGCAGGTAGTCGCGCTTGAGTTTGCCGATGCCGTGTTCAGCTGAGATAGTCCCACCCAACTTCACTGCCCGGCGTATGAACTGCAGATACATGGCACGCGCTGTCTCTGCTTCACGATCATCACGCGGCAATATGTTGACGTGGACATGATTGTCTCCTATATGCCCGAAGATCGTGTATCTCAAGTCACTTGCCCGCAACATCTCTTTGTAGAAACGCAGCATCTCAGGAAACTTTTGATCGGGCACAGCCATATCGGTCGAGACTTTGCGCTGCCGATGCCGCGCGAACCATTCGTTCATCAGCACCGGTAATTGATGACGGAACTCTCGCAACTTTGCCTGGTCCTGTTCGTTGACTGCAAACCAGGAACCATCAACCAGAGCTTCGTGACTCTCCAACAAAGATAGCCAACGGGTCATCAACCAATCTTCTGACGCACTTTCGGTCTCCTGTTCAAAGAAAACCGCGCCGACTGCATTCTCAGGAATTGTTTCGTACCGCTGCCTCAGGAACTTTAACGATTCAATGTCAAAATACTCCAGGGCGCGAGCATCGATGTCTTCGTCATCCCTCATGCTGGAAGCGACATTAACGTTGCGCGCGCGGCTATTTAACGACCGCTCGCGAGCTTCGCTGACAAAGGCTAAAAGCCTTTCTTCCGAAGCGAAGAACACAACACCGCTAAGCAGGTTTTCCGGTTTGGCAATTAACGCCGCTTCGACATCAATAATTACTCCGAGCGTGCCTTCGCTGCCAATAAAAAGATCCAGCACATCCATTTTGGGCGCGACATAATAACCCGATGCATGTTTGCGCACTTGCGGCATACGGTAATCGGGCAACCGCGCTTCAATCATTTTTCCGGAGGGCAACGGCAAATGGATCATTCCCTTCTCGTCCGCATGATGGTCGCCCCGCCGCAAATCAATAACTTCACCGTTCGTGAGAACAATTCTAAGTCTTTGAATATATTTGCGCGTAGCACCATATTTAAACGTTCGCGCACCGGAGGCGTTTGTGGCAACCGTGCCTCCTAGAAAACAGCTTCGCTCGGTAGGATCCGGCGGATACAGCAACCCTTCTGCTTCAACAAACCGCTGAAAATCGGCAAGCCTCACGCCTGCCTCGGCGACGGCGCTGCCATTGTTTGGCTCGGTGCGAACCAGGCTCTTGATTTGGTCCAGCTCGTCCGTTGCGAGTACCACGCCACCAAATGGAATTCGGCCGCCAACCGTGCCGGTGCCGGCGCCTGACACAGCGACGGGAGTCTGCTCGCGTGAGGCCTCGGAAAGAATGCCAGCAACCTCCGCCGCGCTTTTTGGAAACAGCACGCGGTCGACGCGACCGCCCTGCAAATAGCTGGCATCCGCCAGGTAGGATTGGATTTCGTCAGGGCTCGATTTTGTTAGCATTCAAGAACCACTGATCCACGCATTGTCCGATAAACTTCAGTTTGTCGTTGACGTTAGCTAGCTTCTCTCGCGAGGCAACGACAAACTGAAGTTTATCGGACAGACCTCAGACTTATGTCAGCTGTAATTCGCGCTCGCGCAAAGCCTTGATCCGATCGCGCAACTCGGCGGCACGCTCGAATTCAAATCGCTTGGCCGCAAAGCGCATTTCGTTTTCGAACCGCGCGATCGTTGCCTCAATATTTTCAGGCAAGTAATCCTCGGGCTGATCGAGTTCAACGGGTACTTTGAAGTAGTCAGCCTCTGAGACGCTTATCAAAGTGGACTCGATAGGTTTCACGATCGTCTGCGGCGTAATGCCGTTTTCGCGATTATAGACCTCTTGAATTGAGCGCCGTCGATTCGTCTCATCCAGTGCTCGTTTCATCGAATCTGTAATTCGGTCGGCATAAAGAATTGCTTTTCCGCTCGAATTCCTGGCAGCCCGTCCGATGGTTTGAATCAATGATTGTTCAGAACGGAGGAACCCCTCTTTGTCGGCATCCAGTATTGCCACAAGAGATACTTCCGGCAGATCCAGACCTTCGCGCAGCAGGTTTATTCCCACCAGGACGTCAAACTCACCGCGCCTCAAGTCGCGCAAAATTTTTATTCGTTCGAGTGTTTCTATATCGGAGTGCAAATAACGGACGCGCACGCCGACTTCGGTGAAATACTCCGTCAGATCCTCGGCCATGCGTTTCGTCAACGTCGTAACCAGCACCCGCTCTTTGCGTTCAGCCCTCTGACGGCACTCCTCCAACAAGTGATCGATCTGACCTTTGACCGGATGAATCTCAACTTGCGGATCCATCAAGCCTGTAGGCCGAATGATCTGTTCCACTACTTCACCGCTTGACTTGGTCAGCTCATAAGGTCCAGGGGTCGCCGAGACGTAGATTGTCTGGCCAATACGAGCCTCAAACTCGCCGAAATTCAACGGTCTATTGTCCAGGGCCGAAGGCAGACGGAAACCGTATTCGACCAGCGTTCGCTTGCGCGACTGGTCTCCCTCAAACATTCCGCGTACCTGCGGAACGGATTGGTGCGACTCATCAATTACGATCATGCTGTCACGCGGGAGATAATCGAGCAGTGTCGGTGGGGGCTCGCCCGGGTTCTTGCCCGTCAAGTGTCTTGAATAATTTTCGATGCCCCGGCAAAAGCCCATCTCCTTGATCATCTCGAGGTCAAACATTGTGCGCTGATGTAAGCGTTGCGCCTCAACCAGTTTGCCCTCAGCGATCAACTTTGGCTCCCACCACTCCAACTCTTCGCGGATCGACTTGAGTGCCCGCTTAATGGTGCCGCGCGACATAACGTAGTGGGTCTTCGGATAGATCGGAATGCGCGACTTATGGCGTTCGATGACCTCGCCCAACAACGGATCTATTGTTGAAATCGAATCGATCTCGTCACCCCAAAGCTCAATGCGATAAGCCAGATCCTGATAGCTGGGAAAGACTTCCACAACATCCCCACGCACACGAAACGATCCCCGTTGAAAATTCACGTCCGAGCGTTCGTACTGCAATTCGACCAGTCGTTGCAGCAAAACCTCGCGCGACATGCGGCTGCCAGGCTCGATGAACAGCAACAATCCGTAATACGCATCGGGATCGCCAAGGCCGTAAATACACGACACGCTTGCAACTACGATCACGTCACGTCTCTCAAATAACGCCCGAGTGGCCGACATTCTCAGCCGGTCTATTTCTTCATTAATAATCGCTTCTTTTTCTATGTAGACGTCGGCCGCTGGAACATAAGCTTCGGGCTGGTAATAGTCGTAGTAGGAAACGAAATATTCAACCGAATTGTCAGGGAACAGCGAACGAAATTCCTGGAAAAGTTGGGCGGCAAGCGTTTTGTTATGGGCGAGTACGAGCGTGGGTCGCTGCGTGCGTTCGATGACACTCGCGACCGTAAATGTTTTGCCGCTCCCGGTGATACCCAGCAATACCTGGTCTTTGGCGCCGTCGCTGAGGCCTCGCACCAATGCATCGATTGCCTGAGGCTGATCGCCTTTCGGCTGATAGTCAGAATGAAGTGTGAAACGCATTCTCTAAGATAGTAAATGGTAAATCGTAAATAGTGAAAAGCGGGCGGGATAACGATTTCGGATTTGGGATTGCGGATTTCGGATTTTGCCTAATCGCCGTTGAATCATTTAGTCGCGCGCAGATAACTAAAGACACGATGACTCAAAATACGCAATCCGAAATCCCAAATCCGAAATTCTTTTCGCACATTTCGCGCTTTGGTGCTTTTGAATGTTAAGTCAGAAAGGCCGTGAACACGCTGTGTTCACGGCCAATGTGATTGTGATCAAATTGGGCTCGGGACTGCTCCCTGCTGTAATTGATTACAAGCGTCCACCCATTGCTACACGCAATTCCATGGCAGGGTCTTTGCAACCGGCAACCTCCGCGAAGACGGCAGCGATTCGTTCTCACCGCTGGATGCCAGAAGTCCAATCAGTTTCTGCCGAAGCTCGACACTTGGATGGTTCTCGATAGCGCGCACTAGCGGCTGAATCTCGCCCGCCTTGGCGGCTAGGAACAGCAGCGAAAAAGCGCTGTACGAATCTTTACCTCCCTCACCGATCAAGGTCTTGATCGCGTCGCTCACCAGCCCTGAGCCAATCAGTGCCGCACCTAGTTTGCGCCGACCTTCAGGAGAACTCTCTCGTAACGCCATGTTAAAAAATGAAGCAGCACGCTCAGGATTATTATCGTAGAGCCTGCGAATGGCCGCGTTGCGATGTTCTTCTGAGGAGTATCCCAAAGCCTCGACAAATCCGTAAAACGAATCATCGCGAGCTAGCCAGGGCGCGGAGCTTTTTGCTGCAGTGCGACGTTCGGCAAGCTCTGCCGCAGCGCGGCGCAGGATGGCCATATCTTCGAACCAGCGTTGGTCTTCAATCGAAGTATCTTCTCCGGAATCACAAATGCCCCCAGTGGGTTCTGGTCCAGCAGCTCTATTGGTAACTTCTGGATGGGTCTGTTCTGGAACGTTCGCGGAGATTCTCTTACCGGCCATCTCTTTTCCTCCCGGGCTGATTCTCTTGAACCCTCTCTGGCTTTCCCATCAGGTTTGAAATTCATTTCCCAGAGGCATGGACTCTGAGAGCAAATGGCTCTCCCTGTCCTCGACTCCTGCTGTTTCAGTTTCGTTAGGCAGCTCATTCGGTGGCCAATCACCAATATCTATTATGTCTCCACCGCCCGCAGATGCACCTGCCGCTAAGGCCAACGGACGTGATTCGGCAGCAGGAGGTGTTGCCATGCCTTTACTGGAGACACGGTCGTTTTCAATCTTCTCTGAAGATCGAAGCAACTCGAACTTAGTCATCACAAGCCGGGTCGTACTGAGACCAATACTGCTATCAAGATCGCATAACTGTTCAGCAACGACGCGCTCGGAGACTCGGTCAAACGCATTACGCAGTTCCCTGCCTGCAGTATTGGGGCCGTCCGCTACGACCAATTCAAAATCACGACCCGCAGCAATCCGTCTGCGCGCGTGATTGAGCAAAAGTAAATTCGCCTGGTTATGTGTTTTTCCCGTGGCAACGACCACTAGATGCGAAGCTTCGGTCTCGATCTCCAGATCTATGGCCCAACGAGCAAAAGCCGGAGTCAGATCGCCATCCCGAATCGCCAGGAGGAATGGCTCGCCAGAGATGTTAGCCATCATCTGTCCGTATCCCTCCCCTTCGGACGGTGCCACCGCAATCTCACTTTCAGGCACACCCATTTCCCGGAGAAGGGAATGCAACCTGCTAACTAGCCAGGCGCCGTCCTCCAATAGTGAGGAGGCCAACCGAGTCGGAGCAATCACTTCTTCGACCTTCTCATCAGCCACTGGTGCACCACACTCACTGCACGTTGCATCGCTAACCGTTACCACAACCAGCGCATTGGCATTCGGCAATCGCAAAAGGGCGTGTCCGGTCTTTCGACAACTCACTTGTACCTCACGCTCAACCAAGCCGACATCCTCTAACCTCTCAATAGAAAACTCATAAGCACCCGCTGTATCTCCGGCGAGCAGCTTTGCTGCGTAACCCTCATCATGAGCTTCTCTAGCTGTGCGTAAGAACACGCGCGCGTTCTCGTCTTCCAGTCGCGAGGCGGCAAGTATGCGCTTCGTCATCGTATCCTTGCGCAAGCTCGTGAACAGCGAATCGTTGTCCTGCCTGGCAACAAATCGCTTAAAGCCTTCTGGCATGATCGGTTTCCCTGGCTCCCAATCGGGAACGCCCTGCCCTTCGCTTTCTTGAGTTCCGCTTTCGGCAGGAAGTAACTGACGCACTTCCCGACAAAATGCATCCAACTTTCTGAACGGCTCCGGGGTGTGTGAGTCATAGACGACGCCCGCTCGGATCGCGGGAGCTTTTTCATCTTCCCGATTGAAAATAAGAAACAGGACATGATCGCTGAGAGAGAATAAATCACCCTGGACGTAAGGCTGTTGATGCTGCGACTCGCTCCGGTTGGCTACAATTCTCTCCATCTCTCTAGTTCGGTCCCCACCCAACAGTAATTGGTCGAAGCAATTAAGTCTGGCGGTTCGAATTAGCGGAGTACGACCTATTTCCTGCAGTTTTTCCAGCAACTGGATACGTTCTGCGTGGCTTACGCGATGACGAATAGTCTCACTCTCAACGAATAACATAAGTGTTTTGCTAACCTGCCTTTCGTTACTTCCAGTGCTTCTAATTGGCCTGCCCGACCTTAATCCTGATGGTTTCCTGACCAGTTGTAGTTGCCGAGTACCGCCGTTGCCGCGCGATTCTCAAGGCCATCGACTCGTAACCGTCCATCCCAGATTTGTGGTTGGACACCGCCGCTTGCAACACACGCCCGTTTTCAATTTGCATAACCACATCGACCAACTGATAGCTGGCCGCGACCTCCTTCGACTTATTGGTTTCCTCGCCTGGCACAGGCGTCGTCTCTTTTGCAGATATGGAAATGGAAGTCTCAGCAACTCTTGGCGTGGTTTGACTGCGCAGCAAGACGCTATCGTCCCGCCGCCGATTCTGCTCGGAAAATGATACGACTTCCTTTGCCTTTGAAACTTGATTCTCTACCGTCGAATTCCTTAGCGGTTCGCTGTGAGGGTTTTGCACATGCTCTGCTGGGCTTTCGAGTGAGGGACGAGGTTTGCTCTCAAGCTGCGAACCCGCCGGCGCGATCGATTCGGCTCTGCCTCGAAACCCTCCGGTGACTGCGATCACACTGGATAGGCCTAACATCATGATGCCAGCCGCAGTCATTACTATCACTCGGCTTTGCGTAGTCACGGGCGGAACATACGGTGGCAGCGCACGAACCTCGACACCCTTAAGCTCCGCAGGTTCAGCAGGCAATGTGGCTGCAATGCTGGCAGGCTGGACGCCGGGCACGGGTTCCGTTGTTGTCAATGAATCGATCTGTAGGGGACTCTCATCCCAACAGCCGAACAACTCCGATACCACTCTTTGTAACGAACTCTCGATTGAACGGCGCGAGGGCCTTATCAGCGGGTTGAAATTAAATGGTGAAGCCGGCTGCGCTAAAGCCACACATATAGCTTGAAGCCCGGAGAGAGAATCAAGTTGCACATCAACAAGCTCGCCGTCCTGAAAATAAAAGGTAGCTGGAGCTTTTGGGTACTCGATCATCAGACGGCCGGTTTTTCGCTGGTATCGAAGAATGCCCACCAAATCCGAGAGGGGATAATCATTGAGGTGTCCTGTCAACACCACGAAGCGACTATTCTGCATCTTGCTTAACTCCTTAACTTATTGCGTCAGTCGCGACGACTCTGCTCTTAGGCAATGCTCGCATCTCACTTGCAATAAGGGGGGACGCGGCAAGGAAGGTCAAATTCAGGGAAAGTCCGCGAAAGCTGTTTCGCTAGAGTACTGTCTAGAGTTTGAAGAACCCTGTATTCATCGATCACACCACTTTGGTTTCCGATTTCCTGGTAGGAGAGCGCCAGTCCATAATGGGCTTTCGCTAGCTTTGGGCTGAGAAGTGTTGCCCGTTTGAATGCGTTTGCAGCATCTAGATGGTGTCCCATCCGGAAGGAAGAAAGTCCCATTCCGTAATGCGCTTCTGCAACGTTGGGATTAAGGCGCAGGCATTCTCTAAACGCTCGGAGGGCATCTTTGTCCTTTTTCAAGATTAGATATGCTTGACCCAAACTGAGGTGAACTTCGGCAGATGTTGGTTCCAATTCAATAGATCTTAAATACGCCTCAACAGCTCCCTTTACGTTACCCACGTCAAAACGATCGCGGCCGGTCTTAAACAGCTGAAACGCTTCTTTCTGGCCTGGTTCAGCATTCTTCGGAGCAGCGTTTCGAACTGTCACGTCAGGCTCAGAGGCGACTTCGGATCCGGTTGATGTAGTCAGTTGCGGAGGTGGCTCTCCGACTACGATTGGCACGGACGATGGCAGTTCTGGAGTTCCTAATTGAAAAAGCCCAATATCCAACCGCTCGAACTTTGATAGACGAAAGTTGCTTGCGGAAGGTAATGCCGGTAATTTCTGGGAAGAAGTGAAATTGACGATTCTTGCGATGCTATCATCGAAATAATAAGTGAGACTCCGATATGTGACCTCAATCGGTTCCTGCGTAAGCACTCCGGATTCAAACACTACCAGGTTCGTCACCATCTTTGTCCAGTTGCCGAATCGGTCAAATTCGTATGTGTAAGTTTCTCTACTGAGAATCGACCCGCCGTCCCCCCGCATTGTCATCTCGGCAATATTGCCCTTGTCGTCGTACTTATACTCTTCCGTGCCGACGGAAGAATTCGCCACAGGGTACGAAGCGTTTTCAATCCTCTTCCCGGCCACATCATAAGTAGTGATTTCCACTAACTGTCGCGGCCCTTCAATTACTTGCCCAGCCTTCAGTTGCAACTTTGCAAATTCCGTTTTCACGCGACGCACAGATCCATTCAGACCGTCCTGTGCTTTCGTGCTGTCCAGAATTGTTACCGCGGCGGGTGGGCGACTGGCGGCCACGCTGCTTTGCGGGCGAGCTTCTGGAGCCAGCGACAACGAAGATGTTAGTGCCAAGCACCAAATTAGAACGGGTTTTGCACAACGAGTCATGCCCGCTCCGGTTTCAAACGAGGAAATAGTGACAACACTCCGGTCAGGGAAGGACAATAGAACTGTTTGCGAAAGCGTGTAATGTTAAATCCGGTTCCGAGGACCCGGACCGGAACGGCTAAGTGAAAGCTCGGGGCTGGTTTCATTCCCCAGCGGGGTACCCCCCAGTCAGTCTATATCTTGTACATGCCGGCGCGAAGAATACAATAAGTGTGTACAAATTACTAGTAAAACTATTGTGAAACTATTCCGGATCTCCCCAAAATCGGACCCGTGATCCATTGCTGCCGCGATCCTATCTGCACACTGCGCCACGGCGTGACACGGTCAAGCGAGAGATCCTAAATGATTCTGAGGTCTGAAGGGTGCAAATTGCGGCTGCACTAAACCCCTAACTGCAATGTTTGAGGGTTGCGAATTCTCGCTTCGCGCGTCTGGAACCGCCGTCTGTAGTGTGTGACTGGTTTACTGCTCGTCGCTAAACTTGTAGCCGATTCCCCAGACGGTCAAGACCATTTGAGGATTTTCCGGGTTCTCTTCGATCTTGGCTCGCAGACGATTGATATGGGAATCAATCGTCCGGTCATAGCCCTCATAGGAGTAGTCCCAGATTTTTTCAAGCAGGTATTTGCGGGGAAAAACCCGACCGGGGTTCGATGCAAAGAGGCGTAGGAGGTCAAACTCTTTAGGAGTTAGCTCAACTTGTCGGTCTCCGATGGTTACTTCGCGCTTCGCCGGATCGATCCTTAGCTTGCCACGTACGATGGGCGCCTCGTCCCTAACACCGTCAGGACCCGAAGCATTTCTGGTTCGCCGTAACACAGACTTGATCCGCGCCTCGAGTTCACGCAGGCTAAAGGGCTTGGTGATATAATCATCCGCTCCCATCTCCAGCCCCAGCACTTTATCAACCACGTCGTCTTTTGCCGTAAGCATCAGGATTGGCAAATAGCTGAGCTTCTCTCTGAGCTCCTTGCAAACCGCCAAACCGTCCATTTTCGGCAGCATTAGATCAAGCACAACCGCATCCGGAGGATCGTCGAGAGCTGCCTTGACGCCGGCTACGCCGTCTTCGGCGGTCTTCACGTTGTAGCCTGCTCGAGAGAAGTACTCGCTGATTGCAGTAGAAATATTCTCGTCGTCTTCGACAACAAGCAATGAAACTCTGCGTTCGCCTGCGTCGGGTACCGAGAAGTTGTCTTTGGGTGATTTCTGTCTGTCAGTAGCAGTAGCCATTAGAATTCTAACTCGGGAACTGACAAGCAGGAGGCTCAGAGGGTATACGCCACGGAGATCGCAACGCAACTCGGGCGAAGGAATAGTACAAGACAAACGGCCCAAACTTCAAGCCTAAGTTTCGCTGGGTCAAGAAAAAAGAGCCGAATGCCCCAAAGCCTAATGGTCCCATTCATTCCCATCCATCCACCCTTTAGAAACTCCCTTCCTCCTGACCCTTGCGGTTTGAGAGGTTCCGCATTCCTGCCACATGGGACCGCCGCCGTTCCGATCGCTCTCATTAGCTGAAGAATCAAGAAGCTGACAGACCTAGCTTAGCTAAGTCGTCTGATTCGGAATTACGGTGACGTATTATAGGCCATTAGGCGGCCAGGTGAAGTTGCTTTTGGTCAATCTTGTTCAGCAAGGCTAAGAGATCTTTGCGCGTGAAAGTCCATTTGAAGGGGGAAGCAGTCTGTTCATAGTAGCGTTGAAAAGCCAGCAGTCGTGCTTCGAGTTGGGCCAAGGAGGAGAAGTCGTTAGGGGTGAGTACCTTTCTTTGAACGATTGAGAAATAGATCTCGATTTGATTGAGCCAACTGGCATGGATGGGGGTATGCACAAGGTGAGCATTGGGCCACTGGGAGCGCAGTCGCGCAACTGCTTTCTGACCGCGATGCGCAGAGCAGTTGTCCATGATCCAAAAGACGCGTTGGGCCGAACGGTATGGCTCTTGGGCCATCACTTCTCCCACCAGACGGTCCACCGGCGCAATACCGTTTTTCGGCTCGCAACGGCCGAAGATTTTGGCCCGATGCACGTCCCAAGCGGCGAAGTACGTGCAGGCGCCTTCACGGAAGTATTCATGTTCGACGCGCATTGGTCGGCCGCAGGCTGGCGGTAACGTGGGCTGTTTTCGGCGGCGCGCTTGAATGCTGGTTTTTTCATCGAGGGAGATGACAAAATCCTCTGGTTGCAACGGTTGCCCGTCCCAGACGCGCTCATAGAGATCCAGGATGCGCCCGGCTTTGAGAGCGAATTGTGGATCACGCGGGAAGATCCAACTGCGCTGTTGCCAGGGACGAAGCGCATCGGTGCTCAGCCAACGCCAGAGCGTAGCCCCGCTAATATTGGCCACCAACCCCTGTCCTATCACCTCGCGTTTAATATCAGCGATGGCCAGGTGCGATAAGGGCATCCCTAGGCGCTGGGGCAGTTCACAAGCGAGGGCTTTAACCTGAACGACGAGACTGGGGGGAAAAGCGAGCCGGACGCCCGCCGCGAGGTTGTTCCTCGAGACCGGGCAAGCGCTCCAGAGCGAATCGCTTGCGCCACTTGCTAACAATCTGACGCGGCGTGTCCAAACGAGCGGCGATGACATCGTTCGCTAAACCTTGGGCTGCGAGGAGCACAATCTTGGCTCGGATGACATCACGATACGGTGACGTATATTTTCGCGTCCGCGCCTCCAGTCGCGCCTGTTCATCGCTCGTTAGGACGATGCGATACGGGCTATCTTTCGGCATTGAAGGCCTCCCTTTCGGAAGGCCATTTTAGCCGAAGTCAGCCAGCACGGCTAGGAGAATACGTCATCGTAATTACGAATATGAGTACT
>WNGA01013880.1_pt1 | contig 11870 bp, 14 predicted proteins | sample 5400061 | NCBI WGS metagenome assembly WNGA01 (sample SAMN13153366, study PRJNA577476) | soil metagenome | isolation source: 100 cm soil or saprolite under grassland replicate 2 | place: USA:California | collected 2016-06-15
GAGTTGGCGGGGCCTCGCTGTCGTCCTCACGCTGACCGCGGCGGCGCTCATCTCGGTCGAGGGCGCTCGCCGGGTGGAGAGCCGTCGGCGGCGGGGTGGCGCGCTGCACAAGGATCTGGCTCCCGCGTGGATGATCGCGGCTGCCGTCGTACTGCACCCGGCGCTGGCGATCCTGGTCGTCGTACTGCTCCGGATCTGGTGGCGGATCCGGGCCGGCAAGTGCATCCCCTATCGCTGGGCGTTCTCGACCGCTGTGTACGTACTCGCGGTTGGCGCGGCACACGCCGTTTTCGTGTCCGCGCGCGACCTGACCGGCAACGGCGGGTTCGGGCTGGTGGTGTCGATGGCCGCCGCGGCGTTCGCGTTTCTCGCGACGGACACCTTGCTGTGCGGGTTGGCGATCTCGTTGATCATCCCGGGAAGCAGCCGGCGCGAAACGGTCGGTGGGATGGACGATCTGTGCGTCGACGCGACCGCCGCGACGCTCGGGTGCCTGCTCGCGGCGGCGTGCCTGGTCAGTCCGTGGTTCGCGTTCGTGGCGATCCCGATCACGCTGACCGCGCAGCGCGCGTTGCTCCTCGGGCAGTTGGAGTCCGAGGTGCAGACGGATCCGAAGACGAGCCTGACCCGCGTCGACTGGTGGCGCAGACAGACCGAGCAACTGCTGCGGACCGCGCGGGCCCAGGGCGAACCGTTGGCCGTGTTGCTGATCGACATCGACCACTTCAAGCAGGTCAACGACCGGCACGGGCACCTGGTCGGCGACGAGGCTTTGCGCGCGGTCGCAACGATCCTGCGCAGCGCGATCCGGGCGAAGGACGTCATCGGCCGGTTCGGCGGCGAGGAGTTCGTGATCGCGCTGCCGGACACCGGACTCGACGACGCGACCGTCACCGCGGACCGGCTCCGCAACGCTGTTGCCGCCAGCCCGCTGGCCGCGATGTGCGCCGGCGTCCTCGACGACCCGTACCTCGACCCGGACACGTTCCGCCTCACCGTGTCCATCGGAGTCGCGGTCTATCCCTCCGACGGCGTCACCGTCGACGACCTCCTGCTTCGGGCCGACCGAGCCATGTACGCCGCCAAGTCCGCCGGCCGCGACCGGGTTCGTCTGGCCGCCGACCTCCCGTTTCCCGCCCCCACCCGGGAAAAACCCCGCAGCACCTACTCCGCCGCTGATGTAGCCCCGGCTGCCGACCGCCACGTCAGCACTCGTGCCGCGGTGCCGACCGACCGCAGCTGATCCATTCGTAGGCGAACCAAGCGGCTGAGCACGGCGTCCTGTGTATCGGGCAACACGAACAGGGCGGAGGGCAACGATGATCGAACAGGGCCGGAAGCGACGAGTGGCCAGGGTGCTGGTGAGCGGGCTCGCGGTCGCGGCGGTGGCCGGGGTCGCGATCGCCGGTACGGCGGTCGCACACGGCCGGCGGTCGTCGAGTAAGACCGCCGCAGCTGGGGGTCCCGGCACGCCGACCGTCGTACAGACGCCTGAACCGGTCATGCCAACTGTCCCGACTCCTCCGCGGCGGACGGCACCGACCTCGCCAACCCCTAGGCCGATAGCGACGCCAACTCCGGAAGTGCCGCGCAAGCCGATCCCGACGAAGCCGGCACTGCCGGCGGATCCGGTCGCGGCCTGCAAGACCTGGCTGAAGGAGTCCAGAGCAGCAGGGGAGCCAGGTGCCAGTGCGAAGGTCGTCGCACGGCTGGACGGGGCGCCCGGCACCGTGGTGATCCTTGCCGATAGCAACTACTGGGTCGGATGCGACACAGCCTTCGCGCGGAACAACGGCAAAGGCTCGATCCGGCAACGGGCCGCGGTCACCGGCCCGGCTCCCGGCGACTCGGAGGCCTTCACCGTCGCGAACAACCTGATCCCGATCAACGGCAAGCAGTACCAGTACTTCTGGTCCGCCGGCCGGCTGCCGGCGGGCGTCACCAAGATCTCGTACGCCTTCCCGGATGACGTGACCACGAACGCTGTCATCAAGGGCAAGTACTGGTTGATGCAGCACCAGGTCGCGGTGCCGTGGACGGCAGGGATGGCCCCGACCACGCAGATCAAGGTCAAGCTGTACGGCGCGAATGGTCAGCAGTTGCGGGACTTCCTGCTCAACTGGGGCGAGGACACCTGCGCCCAGATCACCCACGGCTGCTGAAGTTCAGCAGGCGCCGAAGGTGCCGGCCGAGATCCACGCCTTCGCGACGTACATGCCGGCGTGGACGCGGAGCCAGACGTTGCTGGTGCCCTGCGACCCGGTGACGCTCTGGCCGGTGGTCTGGCACTCGACCGTGACCTGGGCAGACTTGCCCGCCATCCCGACCACCGCACCGGTAGAGCTCGGGGCGTTGCGCACATTCAAGTACCCGGACGAGATGGAGACCGTGCCGCGACCGCCGTCGCCGGTCCACAGGTACGTGACGTCGACCCAGGAGTTGTTCGTCAGCGCGAGGGCATCCCAGAACGTCCCGTCCGCGAGGTCGATGCCGGCTGGGTTGAGAACCGTCCGGCCGAACTGGTCCTTCCCGCCGTTGTAGCCGTCCTGGTACGCCGCTTGTGCCTCCGGCTTGCCTTGGGGCAGGTCGTTCCACATCTCGCGGGTGGCGCTCGGGTTCCAGTAATCGTCCTTGGTGTTCCACGGCCCGACGTCCCACACGGGCTCGAAGGCGCAGCGGGTCGCCGTACAGACCTTTACCGAATAGGTCCCGGATCCGTTGCTGGACAGGCCGCGCCGGGACGGCAGCGCGACGAAGTGGTCGCGATCCACGATGACGTGCCCGTTGGCCGTCGTACCGCCGACCAGTCCTTCACGGGTGGCGAAGACGTGGGACTTCAGGGGCGCGGCCTGGATGGTCATCCGGCTCAGGTCGGCGTTGTCGGTGGGCTGCACGGTCACATCGCCGACCCAGGGCTTGCCGCCGGTCGGCGGGGCGTTGACGATGATCCGCAGTTGGACCTGGTCACTCGGACCCGGCAGCGCAGTCGGCGTACCGGACCGTGTCGAGGTCCACTCGGACCACTTGTCTTTGATCCAAGCCCGTACGGCGACATCCGCCGACGAGCCGTCCGGCGTGCCGGCGGTGTAGCCGACGACGACGGCTGAGGTAGGAGCGGTGAGCCGGACCGGGTAGAGCTCGGCGAGGCCGGAGCGCTGCTTGATCTCGGTGGATCCGACCGAGGCCGGAGCGTCGCCGAGGACGATGCGGTTGCCCTCGGCCTTGACGTTGCTGGATCCGGCGACGGGTTGGGCCGCGACGGCGACCTTATCGGTCGATGCGGCCTTGCTGGGCAAGGTGGCGGTAAAGATCGCCAGCGTCGCGGCCAGACCGGCAGCGAGCTGGAACGTGCGGCTGATACGCATGGGCGGAACCTCCGGGGCGGTGAAGGTGTTGCCGGGTGTGATGCCCGGCTTACCCAATGTGACAAAGAAACCAAGCGCCTGCATAGCCCGTGACTAAATTTCTTCGAATCAGTTGATGTACGGACAGAACCTGTTCGATCACCCAGCGGGTTTGGACCGGTGTGACAGAGGCAGAGGAGAATCGATGACCCGGACCGCGGACGCCGACTTCGAAAGCTTCGTGCTGACGCAGTCGACCCCCTTGCTCCGCTTCGCGGAGATGCTGTGCGGCGATCGGCACAACGCCGAGGACCTGGTGCAGCAAGCGTTGATGCGGTCCTATCCGAAATGGCACCGACTGGACGGTGACCCGATGCGCTACGTGCGCCGGGTGCTGGTCAACCGGTTCCTGTCCCAGAGTCGCCGGCGCTGGCACAACGAAGTACCCAGCGATCCAGTGAGCAACGACTGGGACCAGCGAGCGGTGGCGGACTTCGCCGGTGAGGTGCAGACCAGAGAGGCCGTGCTCTCGGCCCTGGCCGGTCTGACCGTACGGGAAAGAGCCGTGGTCGCGCTGCGCTACTCGCAGGATCTCTCCGAGGCCGAGACCGCCGAGCTGCTGGGCATGGCCGCCGGGACCGTGAAGAGTACGGCGTCCCGCGCGCTGGCCAAGCTGCGGCTGGCACCCGACCTGATCGACACAGGAGTTGGAGGAAACAGATGAGCGACGAGCAGCGGGTACACAGCGCGCTCGAGTACGACATGGAGCCCTACCAGCCGAACCCGGCCGACCTGATGCGCCGCGGGAAGCGGCTGGCCTGGCTCCGCCGTGGACTGGCCGCGGCGGGCGTGACCGCGCTGGCCGGAACCGTCGCGACGGTGTCCGCCGCGGTCGGGGGACCGACGAACGTCAAGAACCTGCTGGCCGGTGACAGCAAGCCGCCGGTGCCGGCCGTGGTGCCGACGCAGACCCCGTCGGTCGACCCGGACTGCCTGCCGGCCAAGCCGACGCTGCCGAAGGTGACCGTGTCGGTGGTCAAGACGATCGACCCCAACCAGCAGCCGTCGGCGCCGGCCAAGCCGACCGCGCCGACCCTGCCGTCGGGCAAGCCCTCGCTGCCGGCCAAGCCGTCACTGCCCGGGGCGCCGACGACGAAGCCTTCGCTGCCGGGTGCGCCGGCCATCCCGACGACCAAGCCGTCGCTGCCGTCGCTCCCGACCGGCAAGCCCAACCTCCCGACGACGGCGCCCTCCCTACCTGGGAAGCCGGCGCAGCCGTCTCTGCCCGGCAAGCCTTCGCTGCCGGCCGACAAGCCCTCGTCGCTGCCGACCGCGCAGCCGTCACTTCCGGCGAAGCCCGCCGCGCCCACGCTGCCTGCTGACTGCGTGCAGGGTGTGCCGACCGACAAGCCGACCCTGCCGCCGGCGTCGACGCCGACCCTGCCGGACAAGCCGGGGCTGCCGACAACGCAGCCGTCTGCGCCGCAGCTGCCGACTCCTTCGGCGAAGGCGTCCGCCGGCGCCGAGGTCACCGTCGACCCGGGCAAGCAGCCGACCTTCCCGACCAGCAAGCCGTCGTTCCCGGAGCCGAGCTTCCCCACGGGGACGCCGAGCTTCCCGACCTTCCCCGCCGGTCACCCCTCCTCACGCCGGTAGGGCTCCCGGTCACCGGCGAGTAGGCGAATGCGAGTCCCCTACTCGCCGGTGACCCCATCTGTGAGTTCGCGTACGACGTCCAGGTGGCCGGCGTGCCGCGCGTACTCCTGCAACACGTGGAAGAGGATCCAGTTCACCGTCGGCCGGTCATCCTCGCCGAACCGGCCGCCGGTCGCGGCAGGTGTAGCGGGATCGATCCCGCTCACCAGCCGCCGCGTCATCTCGGCACCCTCGTGCAACCGGGCGATCAGCTCGTCGAGCGTTTCCTCGGACCCGACCGACCACCGCCCGTCCGGATCTCCACCGGAGTCGCCCCACGGTTCGTCGACCTGCTCGGCGTCGAACCCCCACCGCAGCCAGCGCCTTTCCATGTACACAAGGTGTTTCAGCAACTCCAGCGGCGACCATCCTGAGGGCAGTCTGCTACTTCTGAGCTCCAGCTCGGAAAGCCCGGTCAGCTTGGTCTCGATCACGCCGCGGTAGTGGTCGAGGTATCCGAGATGCAGTTCGACCGTGTCGGCAATGTCGCGGCTCGGCTCGGCCATCAGAGCGTCCTCAGGAATTCGGCGGTCGGTTCGTCGGCCGGGTAGAACGACTCGATCATCAGCTCCGACACGGTGACGTCGAGCGGCGTGCCGAAGGTCGCGATCGTGGTCAGCAGCGACAGCTCTTGTCCTTGGTGATCGAGCTTCATCGGTACGACGACCTCAGCCGGCCCCGGCTGCGCCGGCCTGTCGTAGGCGGCGTACTCGCGGAGTTCGTCGTACAGGTCCTGCAGGTCGGGATCGGCTGTTCCGGCGACCTGTCGTTGCAGGCTTGCGAGCGCGGCGGCGCGGACCTCGGCCAGGTTGGTGATGCGGCCCGCCAGGCCGTCCGGATGCAGGGTGAGTCGGAGCGCGTTGATTGGTGCCTTGAGCAACTTCTCGTCGACGTCCGCGGTGAAGATCGCGATGCCGGCGTTGGATTCGACGATGTTCCACCAGCGGTCGACGACGAGCGCCGGGTACGGTTCGTGTGCCTTGAGCAAGCGGCGGAGCGTCGTACGGATCGCCAGCATGGACGGCGAGTGCAGCGACGCCTCGCTGTAGATGGGCGCGTAACCTCCCGCCAGGAGCAACTGGTTGCGGTCCCGCAGCGGTACGTCGAGCTGCTCGGCCAACCGGAGCACCATCTCGCGACTCGGCCGGGACCGGCCGGTCTCCACGAAACTCACGTGCCGGGTGGACACCTCGACGCGATTCGCGAGCTCGAGCTGGCTGAGGCGGCGTCGCTCCCGCCAGCCGCGCAGGAGCTCACCTACCGGGCGCTGGAATGTCTCCTCGATCGTCACTGCCATGCGTCCGACCGTAACCGCTCAGGTGGTGCGCGCCCTTACCTCCGAGGTCATCGACCGGATGCGGCGGTCGGCGGCAAGGTTCTGGTCATCCGAACTTCCGAGGAGGAAACCATGACCGTCAACGCTCTCGCCGACCAGTACTTCGCGATGTGGAACGAAGCCGACGCCGACCGGCGAGCTTCCCTCATCGCCGAGAGCTGGGCCGAGAACGCCACCTTCGTCGACCCGAGTTTCGAAGTGACCGGCCACGACGACCTGAACAAGTTGGTCGGCGCCGCCCAGCAGATGTTCCCGGGTCTCGCCTTCGTCCGCATCGGCGACATCGACGAGCACCACACCTACCTGCGCTGGACCTGGCACCTGACCGCTCCCGACCAGGACCCCGTCGCCGGAGGCACCGACATCGTCCTACTGACCGAAGACGGCCGCATCGCCCAGATCATCGGCTTCCACGACTTCGCCCCCGCTCACTGACGCGGTCTGCACCGGCGGTAGCGCACGGATCGGCGGCGGTGAGGCCGTCGGCGAGCTAACCGGTCGTCCGGCTGCAGGGTTCACTTCCGCAGGCTGGTGCCCTTGGCGAGTCGAAGGATCGCAGGTCGGTCGGTGTGAATCCCAACGGAAGCCGTGCGGGCGGGTCAGACTCGACCGCTCACGTCGGCGGTGTTGGCGAGGAGTACGCCGAACTCGGCGGGCGCACCCTGGGGATGCGCCCGCCGGGGCCGGTCGTTCTCCCGCCCCTCAGAGGGAGAATTCGCGGCTCGGTGAATACCACCCATGCCCGAATGGCACTGACTGAACCGTGGGACGTCTTACTGGTACCCACTCGCCGCCGGCTCACACGCTTCGCCACGCCGAAGATCGGTGAAACTTGACGTTCCCCGAACCTTCCAGGTGCCAAGTGCATGGACCGCGGGCCCCTCGCAGGCCTACGCTGGACGGCGGTTCCGTGCGCCGGGGGAGGCCGCGGGGGTCGTAGGGGGAGGAACGCAGGATGTCGGATGAGCTGACCGACGACGAACTCGACGAGCTGGAGGCGCTCGGCGCCGCGGAGGACGCGGACGTGATCATCGGCGCTGTCCTCGGGGAATCAGATGCCTGAGGCAAGGATCGTCTGGCGGGGCAAGGTGTTCAACAAGCGGACTGTGGCGATGATCGAGGCCGCGGAGAAGCTGTACAAATCGAAGTTCGCGATCCTGCAGGGGTCGTACAACAAAGGTGGCGTGGCCGAGTCGGCCGGGACGCACGACGGTGGCGGGGCGGTCGACATCGACGTCGCGACGAAGAGCCCCGCGCAGCGTCAGGCCGTGGTGAAGGCGATGCGGCAGGTCGGGTTCGCGGCCTGGTTGCGGACGCCGGCGCAGGGCGACTGGCCGTACCACGTGCACGCGATCGCGGTCGGTGACAAGGACCTGTCCCGTGGCGCGACCCTCCAGGTCGCAGAGTACCGCCGCGGTCGCAACGGCCTGGCCAACCGGGGCAAGGACGACGGTCCTCCCGGGGACTACGGGATGACGTGGGAGCTGTACCTGAAGGCACACCGGCCGGCTCAGCCGGTGCCCGACTCGACCATCTCGCTCGGCGCGATGGCGCAGGCGCAGACCCACGACGCCATGACCGGGGCGTGGGGCGCGGACCGGGCCCGGGTGATCGCCTGGGCGGCGCATCCCAAGGTCGGCGCGATCACCAAGGCAGAGACGGTTCCGCCGCCCGGCGTGCCCTGGCACCTGCACTTCCAGCGGGTGATCCGGGAGATCCAACTGCACTTCAAGCTCGAGGTCACCGGCGTCTTCAACTCCGGCGTCGCGACCGTGATGAAGCGCTACGGCTACACGATCGTCGCCTGACGACGTCCCGCGTACGACGCAGAACGTCGTACCCGCTGTCGGGCCCCGGGACAACGACAAGGCCCCACCGGTAGCAGCCGGTGGGGCCTCGGTAGTCCACTACCGCCCGGGCATCCCCGGTGCAGCTGTGGAGGTGGAGAGCGGAACCGACGCCGATGCAGGGGTCAAGACGTCAGCTCCGCTTGCCTGTGTGGAGTTATCTCACGAGGTTCGCCTGGTGAAACTCGAGGAGTTGGCCCATCGCCGCCGGGGTGCCGATCGAGCCGAGGTGGTTCATCGTCGGTACGACGACGGCGCGGATTTCGGTCCGCTTCGCCTCCTCGAGCAGTGCGTGGAAGGCGGTGGACTGGGCCGCGTCGCGCTCGGTGTACACGGTGCCGAGGGTGAAACCCTCGGCACTGGCGAAGGCGGCGAGTGAATCCGTCGCCGCGGCCAATTCCTCCGCGCAGCTCAGCGCGTCGGTCCGCACGTACCCGAGCAGCGTCGGCCGGGTCGTCATCGTCCCGGCTCCGCCGTGCTGTCCACCAGCACCGGCTCGCTCGTCACCCGGAGGGAGGCGAAGCGGCGCCGCATGGCTTCCTCGTACTGCACTGCCAGGTCCGCGGTGGCGGTGTGGTCCGCGATCGTGTGAGCGCCGAACCAGACCCGCACCCGGCGGTGCGAGGCGGGGGTTTCGAGCGTCTCGGTCATCAGCGGTCCTTCGGCAGTCTTGATCGGAGCCCCGGACGGCTTTGTCCGGTGCGTGAGAAAAGCAGACAACAACGACAGGTCCCTCCGGAATAGATCCGAAGGGACCTTTACAGAGCCCTAACGCAGAGTAGGGGAACCCTGCGAATACGCTGGTCAGAGCCCTCTCGACGGCCGTCCCAGAAATGACCTGTCAAGAATGTTTGCAGGGATTTGCCAATAACGATTCGGCAGCCCCGCTATTTCCATCAGGACGAAATGTATGACGTCCTGCTAACCGTTTGCGCCCGCCTGCTCACTGACCGGAATCCTGAGGTCGTACGGCCGCGATTCGACCGGCAGGCGTCCTGGTGAAGTTCGCCGGATGGCGCGGTACGGCGAGCAGCGTCAGAGGTGCCGCGAGTACGGCGAATGCCGCGAGTGCGTTGAGCGTCTGAGGCAGGCCGAGAAGCAACGTCACGGCAGGAGCTGCGAGGGCTCCGACCAGGAGTGCAAGTGAGTCGGCGGCGAAGAAGAGAGCGCCGATACGACCGAGTATCTCGGACGGTGCGATGCGCTGGATGGCGGTTTCGGCCGTGATCAGGAGGATGCTGCCCGGGATGCCGATGAGGGCCGCGGCGACGATCGCCCAAGGGATGCTGGGGGCGTTGAACAAAGCGAAGAAGGTGGCGGCGGTGGCGAGCTGAGTGGTTGCGATGAGGTCGCGGATCCCCAACCAGGTAAGGGCTTTCGTGCTCAGTGCGGAACCGATCAGGTAGCCGGCGCCGAGTCCCGAGATCAGATAGCCGAGGACATAGCCGGGTGCGTGCAGGCGGTCGACGGTGAAGGGGACGAGTAGCGCGGTCAGGCCGGCGTTGGCGGTGAGGAAGGTCGTCTGGCCGAGCAGGATCCCGCGCAGAGCTCGGTGGCGTGCGACGTACCGGAATCCCCCGAGTGCTTGTGGTCGCTCGCTTCGGGTTGCGTGTCGGTGCGTCCTGACCGTCGCGATGACTGCCGCTGACAACAAGTAGCTCGCGATGTCGACGGCGAGGACGAAGTCGATGCCGGGTCCGGCCAGGAGCAGTGCGCCGAGTGGTGGCGCGGCGAGCCGGATCACGCTGCCGGTGAAGGCGTTCAGCGCGTTCGCGGCGGCGAGTTCGTTGCCGGTGCCAACGACCGCCGGAAGGAGAGTGCGGGAGGCTGGGCGGGATGCCGTGGTGGCGACGTTCTCGGCCAGGATCGCAGCGTAGATCAGCCAGATGCGTTCCTTGTCGGCGAGCAGGATCAGTGCGACCGCGGCCGCACTGATGAGATCCGCGATCCACAGTGCGCGGGTCAGATTCCAGCGGTCCAGAAGTACGCCGGCCCGTGGCCCGATGAGCAAAGCCGGGAGCGCGACCCGGTCAGGTTGAAGACGTGGAACGGGATCGCGACGACGAGCAGCCAGGAACCGATCCCGGAGATTCCACCGCTGATCCACAGGCGGCGGAAGTCGCGGTTCCGAAGTGTCCTCACGGTCCGGGAAACTATCTTGACGAGATAGAGGTTTGCAAGAGTGTTCTGACAGAATATGCTTGCCGTCGTGGAACTGGGCGACGTACTCCGTGAACGCCGCAAGGCAGCCGGCCGCACGATCGCGTCGGTCGCTGTCGACGCCGGCCTGTCCGTGCCCTACATCGCCAACCTCGAGAACGGCCGCGGCAACCCCACGGTCTCCGCGCTCGACCGGCTCGCGACAGCGCTGGGCGCCCGGCTCGAAGTCGGCATCGCCGACGAACCGCAGCCCCCACCGTCGTCGGCCGGCGCCGAGTTGCTGAACTGCTCCGCCCGGGCAGCTTCCGTTGTCGGCCCGGTCGCCGCTCAGCAATCCCGATCCCGGCCGGCCGTGCGCGCCGACCTGATCGGCACCCTCGACGCCCTCGCCGGGCTCCTGAACCGGCCGCCGGCGCGGGCCGATCTGGACCGGCTGCTCGATCTGCTCCTGCTGGCTGAAAACCAGTCGAGTGGCACGAGGCGAGCACCATAGGGTCCGAGCCATGAAGATCGGGACGCGGATCGCGCGGGCACAGTTGGCCGGGTTGACGAGGTCACGGCGGCAGGTGGTGGCCGGTCCGCTGGTCGGGCTGCTCCACGACGACGACACCTGGTACCTGTCGACGATGGTGGCAGCCGAACCGGGTGAGCCCTTCGACGCCGACGCCGTACCCTGGGCGCTGGAGACGATCCGCACGGCGTTCGCCGCCGAGGGACGCTGGCTGAGCGCCGAGTTGGTCGACGAGGCTGTTCCCGGGCTGGCCGAGGTTCTCGAAGCCAACGGGATGACGATCGTCACGCGACCGCCGCTGCTCGTCGTCGACCCCGGCGACCTGCGGATGCCGGAGTTCCCTGCCGGGGTCACCGCGCAGGTGGTGAGCTCGGACGCGGAGCAGGCCGAAGCGAACGCCATCAGTGCCGACGCCTTCGAGATGGACGCCGGCTTCCACTACCAGCCCGAGCCCGCGAACGGCGGGTGGGTGATCGTCCGCGCGGACGGCGTGCCGGCCGCGAGCGCGGGCTGGACAGCCGTCGCCGACGGCGTGACCGAGGTCGCCGGTGTCGGCACGATCCCCAGTCATCGACGCCGCGGGCTCGGTGGGATCGCGACCGCGTACGCGACCCAGCAAGCCTTCCGTCTCGCAGGCGCCACCCTCGCCTGGCTCACCCCCGGCGACGACGGCGCCGACCGCATCTACCGCCGCCTCGGCTACGAGCCAAGAGCAACCGCAGTCCACCTAGGCGACCCCGGCGGCCACCTCGCCGACCTCCGCTGACCCACCCGCCGCCTCTGACTGCAAACTGAAAGCAGCGCCGTCCATGTAGGTACCCCGGCGCCGCCCCCCTCCGCTGACCCAGTCGTCAGCGGACGGTGAAGCCGGCTTTGCGGAAGGCGTCGGCGAGGGAGGTTTCGTCCATCGGCGTCTCGGATGGGGTGTTGTCGCGTCCGCCGCGGTTCTGACCGGAGCGGCCGCCTCGACCGGCCTG
>WNGA01017355.1_pt1 | contig 11867 bp, 10 predicted proteins | sample 5400061 | NCBI WGS metagenome assembly WNGA01 (sample SAMN13153366, study PRJNA577476) | soil metagenome | isolation source: 100 cm soil or saprolite under grassland replicate 2 | place: USA:California | collected 2016-06-15
CCCCCCGCACGGCCCGTTGCGGAGCTGCTTGGGACAGGTCTGGGGGCACACGTACTCGAGGTGGCCCAGCACGCAGTTCCCGCAGGCCTGGCATCCGAAGACCGGGCGCTTGAAGGCCAGCTCGAGCCGCTCCACGGCCGAAGCGAGGGCCGGCCGCCGGTCCACCCAGGCGAACACGCGCTTCATCAAGCCACGGAGCCATGTCTCGCGCGTGACAGGGAAGAGCCGACCCAAGAGGTCCAAGACGAGCGGCAGGACCTTCGCCTTCATCGAGCCGGCCAGAGAGGACGCGGGGCGCGGGCCGGCTCCGCTCGCGTAAAGATAGAAGCCCGCCGCTTCGCCGTAGGAGAGCGCGTCCGCCAGCTCCTCCCACCGCGGCGCCAGCTCGGCAGCGCGCCGGATGATCCAGGCGACCTGCTCGGCGTCGTGAGTCCCGCCGATGTAGGCGCCGGCATAGCCCAGCCCCCTCAGGACGGCCACGCTGGCCGCGGCGCGCTCGAGCCGGGCCCGTCGCCCTCCGTCTCGGGCGGCGCTCTCCTTCCGCACCGCGTCGAGCAGGGCGGGGGAGACCCAGCAGCCCGGGGGCTGCCCCGTCGCCATCCGCTCGGCGGCGCGGAGGCCGAGCACGTAGACATTGCCCATGAGCGGTGTCGCAAGACCGCGCTCGTCCACGTAGCGCTTGAGCTCGCGGAACTTCCGCGCGTCCCACCCCACCTGCGTGATGACAAGGTCGGCCCCCGCCGCCAGCTTCTGCTCGAGCTTGAGGTACTGATAGACGCAGTCTGCCTCGGTGTACTTGAAGGGAGAGACGGCGACCGCGATGTGGAATCGGGCTCCCGCGCGACGCAGCTCGGCGATCATGGCGACCAGGTGGACGGAGTCGAGATCGAATACCGGCTCCGGCTGGCCCGGCTGTCCCGCCTTGGGGTAGTCGCCGGTGAGCGCGAAGACATTCGGAATGTCCAGAGCCTGCAGGTCCTCCAAGGTCTTGCGGAGCCCCGCGCGGTCCTCGCCGACGCAGGTCAGATGGATGTTCGGGGTGAGCCCGCGGGCGCGCGCGGCCGTCCCCACCCGGATCGGGTCGTGGCCGATGGCGCCGCCCGCATAGCTCGTAATGCTCCCCGCCACCACCTCGGGCAGGGCGGCCAGGCGAGAGGCGACCTCCAGCACGCGGGCCTCGCGGGTGAGACCGGAGGCGACGAGCTCCACCACGTAGCAGAAGCGCCCGGTGCCGAGGGCCTGGGCGAGGGGATTGCTCACGCGCCGAGCTCCCTCCGGACGATGCGCGCGCCTTCGACCATGGCGCACAGCTTGGCGAAGGCCACGTCGCGGGGCAGGTGGAGGCAGCCGCAGTCGGGATTCACGTGGAGCCGCTCTGCCGGCACGATCTCGAGCGCCTTCCGGATGCGCTCCGCCACGATGGCGGGGGACTCCACGTCGTGCGTCTTGACGTCGATGACCCCCAGCCCCAAGGCAAAGGGCGGGTCGAACTCCTGGAAGAGCCGCACGTCGTCCTCGCCGCGCCGGCCGAACTCCAGCGTGAGCTGCTGCACATGCGCGGCGTTGATGGCGGGAAAGAGGTAGCGGTAACTACCCTCCCAGGACGGCTTTCCGTACCGGTTGCCGTAGCAGATGTGCAGGCTGATGCGGGCCTCCACGCCCTCGACGAGCGCGTTGATGGCCTTGATGCCCCAGGGCAAGTCCTCGGGGAAGCCGGAGTAGTACGGCTCGTCGATCTGCAGGTGGGTCGCGCCCGCCCGGACCAGCTCCCGGAGCTCCAGGTTCATGACGCGCGCGATGTCGAGCGCGAAGGCCTCCTCGCTCGGGTAGTACTCGTTGCGGATGCGCTTGACGAGCGAATGGGGGCCGGTGACCGAGACCTTGGGCTGACGCTCGGTGAATCGGCGCAGGAAGCGGAAGTCCTCCACCAGCCCCAGCGAGGCCGTGGGCATCTTGGCCCGGATCACGCTCTCGTAGAAGTCGTAGTAGAAGCGCTTGGAGCCGTGGTCGATCTGGACTCCGGGGAGCCGCATGGCGAAGTAGTCGATCATGTTGTCGCGGCGCAGCTCGCCGTCGGAGACGATGTCGACGCCCGCCACCTCCTGGTCCTTGATGGCGGCCTTGACGGCCACGTCGTGGATTTCGTCGAGGTCGTGGCGGCTCATGCGCCGCTGGAGGAAGTCGCTCTTGACCCGCTCCAGCCAGCCGGGGATGGAGTAGCTCCCGACGACGGCGGTGGACAACAGGGGCGCGCTCATAAGCCTAGTCCCGTTGGGTGGTGTACAAGATCGAGGTGCGCGACCCCGGGCGGTAGCGGAAGGGCGCGAAGTGCACGTCGTAGCCGACCCGCGCCCCGACCGCCCGCAGGAGGGCGCCGTTGACCCAGTTGACGACGGAGCCGTCGAGCTTGCCCGGCCCCCGGAATCCCTGTCGATACTCATCCATCGAGGTCACGAAGATGTCCTGCACCTGGAGATAGCCGCGCGGGTGGAGCAGGGGCAGGGTGTTGACGAAGCTCTCGGCAGCACCGCGGGAGAGGTGGAAGCGCACGTCCTCGGGTGCGTCGCCGAGCAGGTCTTCGAGATGGCTCTGCTCGAGCCCCGGGGGCAGGGGGAGCTGGGTGAGGCCGTCGAGCGCGACCAGTCGCTCGTCCAGGCGGATGGCGTCCCAGACGGCCCGCCAGAAGGCCGTGCCGCGAGCGCGGTCGCCCATGGCCTCGGGCCCGATCTCGAGCAGGCGGAGGATCGCAGTCGGCAGGTCGGTGGGCGCCATGCCGAAGGACTCCGCGAGGCGCTCGGCGGCCTCCGTCCGGAGATAGGCGCGCGCCTCGACCACATAGAGGCGCCCGTCGCGCCGCACCAGCTCGTCGTGGGGCAGGTTGTCGTAGACGTTGGTCAGGTGGATGTAGAGGATCTTGAAGCGGAGGAAGGAGAGCGTGCGGAAGGGATCCAGCGCGTCCATGGCGAGCACGCTCACCGCGTCGCGGTGGCGCGTCACGGCGGCCAGCGCCCGGTCCAGCGTCGGCATGGAGTAGTCGCCGAGGAGGAAGCGAAGGCGCGGGTAGTATCCCGTCCCGCGCTCCTCGTCGAGAGCCCGGAAGCGGTCGAGCCAGAGGGCCGCCCGCGTGCCCGAGCCCACCCCGATCTCGAGCGCGAAGATCTCCGGCGGAAGCTGGCCGCGCTTGTCCATGTCCCGCAGCAGCGTCCAGAAGTCCGCCACGGAATCCGCTACCGCCTGCGCGTGATTGGCGTCGGACCGCCCGCTGGGCAACGCCTCCTCGAAGCCGCGTCCGGCCGCCTGCTCCCAGTCGCCCAGGCGCTGCCAGAAGAGCCGGTTGAAGCGCCAGATGAGACTGTCCCGGATCGGCCCGAAATCATCGAGCCATAGCCGTCCCCCGTCGTCGTCGACGGCGTCGCTTCCCAAGGAGCCGAGCGCGCGGGCGAGCGCCTCCCGGAGTCCCTCGGGCTCGGTTTGACGCAAGTCCACGGCCAGCTCCGCCAGCGGCATGACGTTGCCGAGGGCGTCGGTGGTCTTCCGCACCGTCAGCGCCTCGCGGAAGCTGGCGCGGTACTGGATCCAGTCGAGATGGACCCGCAGGGCCGGCAGGAGGCGCGGATCCGCCCGCCCCTCCTCAACCAGCTCCAGGAGGGTCGTCGCCAGCTCTCCGGCCTTGGCGGCGAGCCCCCGCTGGGCGGCGGGTCCCGCGGCGAGGTGATTGACGTGGAGAATCACGGCAGCAGACGCTTGGCGATGATCTCTTTCATGATTTCCGAGGTGCCGGAGGCGATGGTCCAGAGCCTGACGTCGCGGAAGAAGCGCTCCACGGGGAACTCGCGCATGTACCCGTAGCCGCCGTGCATCTGAACGGCCTCATACGCGACGCGGTTCGCGACCTCGGTGGCGAAAAGCTTGGCCATGGAGACCTCGGTGATGCAGTCCTCACCCGCGTTGTAGCACGCCACGGCGTGATAGACCAGTTGGCGCGCCGCTTCGATCTCGGTCGCCATTTCGGCGACTTTGTGCCGGAGTGCCTGCTTCCGGCTCAGGGCCTCGCCGAAAGCCTGGCGCTCCCGGATGTACTGCGCCGTGTCCTCGAGTGCCTGGGTCGCCGCGGACAGCGCAAGCACGGCGGCCATAATGCGCTCGCGCTGGAGGCCCGCGGCCAGTTGCTGGAAGCCGCGGCCTTCGACGCCCAGCAGGTTCTCAGCCGGCACCGGGCAGTCGTGAAAGGCCAGCTCCGCCGTGTCGGAGGCGCGCATGCCCATCTTCTCGAGCTTGCGGCTGACCGTGAAGCCCGGCAGCCCCCGCTCGACCAGAAACATCGAGATGCCGTCGTACCGGCGATCGGCAGATCCCGATGCCGTTCGCGCCGCCACGAAGTAGAGATCACCATAGACGCCGTTGGTGATGAAGATCTTGCTGCCCGTGAGCAGGTAGTGATCGTCCTTCTTCTCCGCGCGGGTCACGAGGTTCGCCATGTCCGAGCCCGTCCCCGGCTCGGTGATTCCCAGCGCGCAGACGGTCTCTCCCTTGATGATCCCGGGCAGGTACCTCTTCTTCTGCTCCTCGTTCCCGTAGCGCGTAAGCCACGGCGAGGACATGTCCGTGTGGACCAGCACGCTGAACGCCACGCCGCCGGAGCGGCAGCGCGCCATCTCCTCGCCGAGCACCACGCTCGACAGGAAGTCGCCACCCGCCCCGCCATACTCCACCGGGAACTCCAGCCCAAGGAACCCCAGCTCCCCCAGCCTCCGCCAGAAAGCCTTCGGGATCTGCCCCGCCGCCTCCCACTCGTCCACGTGCGGCGCGACCTCCCGTTCCACGAAGGCGCGCACGCTCTTCCGAAGCATCCCGTGCTCTTCGGTGAACATATCTATCCTTGCCCCTTTGTATTGCTCATCCCTCTCCCCGCTGGGGGAGAGGGCAGGGTGAGGGGCCCCTGGGTGAGGGGAGCGCCTCACTGGATCACCTCGTCCGCCTGGCGCAGCAACGCCTCCGGAATGGTGAGGCCCAGGGACATCGCGGTCTTGCGATTGATCACCAGGTGATACCGCGTGGGCTGCTCGAACGGCAGATCGCCCGGTATCGCGCCCTTGAGGATCTTGTCGACGTACGTGGCCGCGCGCCGGAAATTGTCGAGCGAGTTTGGGCCGTAGCTCATCAGGCTACCGGCCTCGACGAGTTCGCGGAGCTGGCTTATCGACGGCAACCGATGCTTGAGCGCCTGCGTCGCGATTGAACGTGACTCCTGCAGGAAGAATCCATCGGCCAGAATGATGGCGGCTTTGGCGCGTTCTTTCGTCATCATGGCGAATTCGCGCTCGACTTCCTGTACCGTGCTTGCCTCGGCCAGCACAACCTGGCTCCCGACCTTTTGCGCGGCAGACATGATCCCTATCACTCGCGAGGGATGCGCGGGGTTCGCCGGGTTCATCAGCACAGCGACACGAAACAGTTTTGGCACGGCAGCCTTCAGCAGCTCGTAGAGTTTCGGGCCGAGGTCTGCGGCGCTGATCGACAGGCCGGTGATGTTCCCGCCGGGCCGCGCCATGCTCGCGGCAAAGCCGTCGCCGACCGGATCAAACGTGAGAGTGATGACGACAGGAATGGTTGTGGTGGCGTGCTGCAGCGCGCGGTAGACGGGCGTTCCCGTTGCCACGATGACGTCAACTTTCAGGCGCACGAGTTCTGCGGCGAGAGCCGGCGGTCGCTCGGCTTTCCCGTCGGCGAAGCGTGCCTCGAGGGTGAAGTTCTTGCCCTCGGTATAGCCGAGCTCGCCCATGCCATGGATGAACGCATTGTAGCGGCCGGTATCCAACGCAGTCTGGCGCGACCCATAGTAGAGAAACCCTATGCGCGCGCCTTTGGACGCCGGCTGGGCGAGCGAGCCGCGCGGCGCTGCCAGCACGCCCGCGCCAAGGGCGACGAGGAATCTCCGCCGCGTGGTCACTGGATCACCTCATCCGCCCGCTGAAGTAGCGACGGCGGGATGGTGAGGCCGAGCGCCTTGGCAGTCTTGAGGTTGATGACCAGATCGAACTTGGTGGGTTGCTCCACGGGCAGGTCCGCGGGCCTGGCGCCCTTGAGAATCTTGTCCACGTAGAAGGCGGCGCGTCGGAAGCTCTCGCCAAGATTGACCCCGTATGCCATGAGACCACCGGCCTCCGCGTACTCCTTCACCCCATAGATCGCCGGCAGGCGGCTCCGGGCTGCAAGCTCAGCGATCCGTGTTCGCTGGTCATAGAACATCGACGATCCACGCCTGGCGGAGCTCGTGCGCGGAGTCGGCTGTCACGATGAGCGCGTCGGGGCGTTCCCGCATCATGCCGGCGAAAGCTCTTTCGACCTCTCGGGGCTCACGCACCTCGACCGATTGCAGCGTCAACCCCAACCCTCGCGCCGCGCCCTGAAGCTCCTTGAAGTAGGTTACATGGGATGCATTCGCCCGGTTCCACAAGAACGCGACGCGAGCGACGTTGGGCACAGCATCTTTGAGGATCTGCAGCCGTTTCCCGGCGACCTCCGCCCCGAGCTGGGTCAATCCCGTGACGTTGCCGCCCGGCCGGTCAAGGCTGGCGACGAGCCCGGCCCAAAGAGGATCGCCGGTTCCTACCATGACGATGGGGATCGTTGTCGTCGCTTGCATGGCGGCCTGAGTTGAGGCCGTGCCGCCCGTCACGATGATATCGACCTTGAGGCGCACCAATTCCGCCGCCAAGCCGGAAAGCCGATCGAACCTCCCCTCGGCCCATCTGTACTCACTGGCGATATTCTTCCCTTCTAAGTAACCCAGATCACGCAGGCTCCCCCGCAGCGCCTCCACCCGATAATGTTGAGAGAAGGCGGAACCGCGGCCCAAGAACGCGATCCGATACACCTTCGCTGCCGGCTGCGCCTCGGCGGCGAGCGGCGCAGCGAGCAACCCGCCCGCCAGCGTGCCGAGGAAGGCCCGCCGGCGCATCATTGAATGACCTCGTCCGCGCGCTGCAGGAGCGACGGCGGGATCGTGAGCCCCAGCGCCTTGGCGGTCTTGAGGTTGATCACCAGCTCGAACGTGGTTGGCTGCTCGACTGGCAGGTCGGCGGGCTTGGCGCCCTTGAGGATCTTGTCCACGTATGTCGCGGCGCGCCGGTACATATCCGCAAAGTTCGGGCCATAGGAGATGAGCCCCCCGGCCTCGACATCCGCCCTTTGCGTAAACATCGACGGCAGCCGGTTCTTTGCCGCGAGGCCTGTGAGCCGTGCCCGGTGGGGAATGAATACCGGGTCCGTCACGACGAACAGCGCCCCCGCGCGCTCCCTGGCCATCGTCGCGAAGGCGCCGTCGAAGTCCCCGGGCCCGCGTGCCTCCACGAGCTGAAGCTCCAACCCCAGCGCCCGCGCGGCAGCCTTGACGTTGCTTATGGTGAGCGGCTGGACGGGACCGTCCGGGTTCGAGAGGACGGCAACGCGCCGGACCTTGGGGACGACTTCCTTGAGCAGCTCGAGATCCTTGCCGAAAATGTCCGTGCCGACGCTGTAGGCTACCCCTGTGACGTTCCCGCCCGGGCGCGCAAGGCTCTCGATGAGCCCGATCCCAACCGGTTCGGTAAGACTCACTCCGACTATGGGGACCGTGGCTGTGGCCTTCTTCGCTGCCATGGCTGCGGGTGTAGGTGCCGCGGCGATGACGTCCACCTTGAGCCGGACCAGCTCGGCTGCGAGCTCGGGAAGCCGGTCGAAGCGGCCCTCCGCGGATCGATACTCGATGACGAGGTTGTGGCCCTCGACCCAACCGAGCTCGCGCAGCCCTTGCCGGAACGCCTCGAGGTTGCGGGGGTTAGCGGTGACCGAGCCGGCGGCGAGATAGCCTACCCGGTAGACTTTCCCCGCTGGCTGCGCATCGGCGGCGAATGGCGCGGCGAGGAGGCCGCCGGCCACCGTGCTGAGGAAGGTCCGGCGCGTCGTCACCGGGTCACCTCGTCGACGCGCCCGTGGAACGACGGCGGCAACGTGCCGATGCGCGAACTCCTGCGATCCAGTCCAGGGAAGGCATGCGAAGGCCCCCCGACCTTAGCGTCCGAGGCCGGAGGCGGTCAAGTGACGCCGGGCCGCCCCCGCGCCAGCGGGTGAAGCACGTCGATGGCCCAGCCGACATTCAGGCCCTCCCCGAGCCAGGTGGGGCACGCCGTGCGCGCAGTGAGGCGCAGGCCGTCGGCGTCGTGACGTGCCCTGAGCGCCCCGACGGGATCCCCCGGGACCACAGCAGGCAGCGGCACCTCGGGCAGCGGGCGGCCGTCCGGCCGCCTGAATTGGAGCTCGCCGTCGGGTCCGCGCGCGACCTGGAAGCCTTCCTCGTGAACGGCGCGATGATGCCGGCGACACAACAGCGCGAGGTTTGAGAGCGTCGTCGGGCCCCCATGCGCCCAGTGGCGAAGATGATGCCCCTCGGCAAAGCGGCCGCCGCAGCCCGGGAAGCGGCAACCGCGGTCCCGATGGAGGAGCGCCCGGCGCAAGGCCGGGGGAATCGTCCGCGTCCGGGCCCCGATCTCGACCACCCGCCCCTCTTCGTCATGGCGCATCACCACCCGGCTGGTATCGCACGCCAGCCGCCGGGACGTTTCCGCGGAAACGCGCGCGCCGTCTTCGAGGACCGATTGCCCAGGCTGATCCGGATCAGCCAGCACCGGGGCGTCGACGTGGACCACGACCTGGTAGCGCTCCCCAGGGGCTCCCGGATCGAGCTCGTGGCGGAGTGCGGTCTCCGCAAGGAGTGCCAGGGCATCGACCTGTCGGTGGGCCATCGAGGGCGTTACGCGGAGGGCCCGGTTGCGATGTCGCTGCGCGCTCTCCCGCGCCTCGGCCCGCCGGTCCACGCATCGCCAGCCGCGTACGATCCGCTCAACATGCGCCGCCGTGCCCGCGCGCCCCACCCCGAGGAGCCGGGTCTCCGTCTCCGGCGTCGCGACACGAGTCAGGGCCCGCACCTTGGCGTACGACAGCTCCCCGCGAGCCAGAGCTTGGGCGAGGAGCGGCAGCGTCCCAAGAGCGCGCGCGACCCGCACCCGCTCACGGGCGGCGCCCAGATCGAGCCCGACCCGCCAGGAGAGCCAGGCGGCGCAGGAGCGGAAGCCAGAGTTCCACCCGCCCCGGGCATCGAACTCCCGGATCAACTCCAAGAGCCGCGCGGTGGCGGCATCAAGGTCCGCAGACAGCACGGCGATCTCGTCGCCGAGCCGATCAAGCTCAACGACGCGATCCGGAGTGGAGAAGATAGTGGGCGCGTGGCTCTGCATGGCGAGCCTCCTGCGCCGACTCTACACCGCGGTTTCGGCGCCTCCGTGGAGCGACTGGTTCAAGTGTTTTCGAGACGAGGAATCATTTTTGACTCGGCCCCGCGCGACTGTGCGTAACGCAGCGAATGTGGGCCGCTGGGGCGACACCTTCAGAGCGCTGCCGCCTCGTGACCGTGGCGCTCCGCAGAAGCTGTCAAGCGGAAAAAACAGGGGACCGGCGCACGGTCTTAGTGTATCGAGTTACATACACAGGCTGTCCCATCACTGGATCACCTCGTCAGCGCGTTGCAGCAGCGACGGCGGGATCGTCAGTCCAAGCGCCTTGGCGGTCTTGAGGTTGATCACCAGCTCGAACTTGGAGGGCTGCTCGACGGGCAGGTCGGCGGGCTTGGCGCCCTTGAGGATCTTGTCCACGTAGACGGCGGTGCGGCGGAACAAGTCGGGGATGCTCGCTCCGTAAGAGAAGAGGCCTCCGATATCCACGAATTCCCTGGCGACATAGATCGAGGGCAGCCGGTGCTTGTCGGCGAGATCGATGACGCGCCGTCGTTCGATGAAGAACATCACGCCCGGAAACATGACGAAGGCATCAGGGCGCTGCCTGGCCATCGTGGAAAATGCGCGGTCGATCTCGTCCGGGCTTCGCACCCCCACGAGCTCGAGATGCACTCCCAGCGTCCGTGCCGCCGTCTCGGTCTGGCTCAACATGTCCTTCGCCGTGCGCTCGCTGAAACTGCCCGGATGCCAGATGCCGACGAGCCGGGACATTTTGGGGAGGGCTTCCTTGAGAAGCTCGAGGCGCTTGGGGGCCAGCTCCGGGCCAAGGAACGTCAAGCCCGTGATGTTCCCGCCAGGCCGCGCGAGGCTGGCCACGAATCCGTCGCCGATGGGATCACCCATGGTGGCGCGACGATCGGGATGGTGGTGGTCGCCTTCTGTGCGGCGCGGGCCGCGGAGGTGCTCCCGGCAACGATGAGGTCGACCTTGAGACGGACCAGATCGACCGCCAGCGCCGGGAAACGGTCCAACTGCCCCTCCGCCGGCCGGTACTCGATGAAGAGGTTTTGGCCTCCACGTAGCCGCGCTCGCGCGCCCCCTGCCGGAACGCACAGAGCAGTGCCCGGGTCTCGAGAGCTTCGAGCGAGCCGGGCAGCAGCCACCCGATCCGGGAAACTTTCGCCGGCTGCTGAGCGCGGACGTCGAGTGGCGCCGCCAGGAAGCCGGCCAGCGTGCCGAGGAACGCCCGCCGCGTGGTCACTGGATCACCTCGTCGGCGCGCTGGAGCAGCGACGGCGGGATCGTGAGCCCGAGCGCCTTGGCGGTCTTGAGGTTGACGAGGAGGTAGTACCGTGTCGGCTGCTCCACCGGCAGGTCCCCCGGCTTCGCGCCTTTGAGGATCTTGTCGACATAGACGGCCGCCCGCCGAAAGTTGTCGTCGAGGTCCGGCCCGTACGACATCAGCCCGCCGTCCCTGACCAGGAAGTCGAACTCGTACATGGCGGGAATGCGGCGCGCGGCGGCGAAATCGATGATCCGCTTGCGATTGAGGATCGTGAGCGCGTCCGTCACGAGGAAGAACGCGTCGGGGCGATTCCGGGTCATCGCGGCGAACGCGGTGTCAAAGTCTTCGGGCTCGCGCACGCCCAGCGGCTGGACGGTCACGTGCAGGATGCGCGCCGCCCGCTCGACCTCCCGGTAGCGCAGGGTCATAGCGAGATCGTCGGCATTCCAGAGCACGGCGATGCGCGAGGCCTTCGGCACCGCGTCCTTGAGGAGCTCCAGCCGCTTCGCGCTCAGCTCGGAGGCCTGATCGGTGATCCCGGTGATGTTGCCGCCTGGATGGGCGAGGCTGGAGATCAAGCCGGTCCCCACGGCGTCGCCCGCGCCGCTGATGACGATGGGGATGGTTGTGGTCGCCTGCCTGGCGGCCTCGGCGGCCGGCCCGCCCCTCGTCACGATCAGATCCACCTTGAGGCCGACGAGCTCGGCCGCCAGCCCGGGAAGCCGCTCGCGCTTGGCTTCGGCCCAGCGGCCCACGTAGGTCACGTCCTTCCCCTCGACGTAGCCGAGAGCCTGGAGCGCCTGCCGCAGCGCTGCCGGCGGGGCGCCGTCCGGCGTGCGGGCGCCGCCCGCGAGAAAGCCGATACGCCACACCCTGCCCGGTTGCTGCGCCCCCGCCATGAGAGGCGCGAGGACGCCGCCGGCCAGGGCGCCGAGGAATGCGCGCCGCGTGGTCATTGGATCACCTCGTCCGCGCGCTGCAGCAGCGACGGCGGAATGGTCAGCCCGAGCGCTTTCGCCGTCTTGAGGTTGATGACCAGTTCGAACTTGGAAGGCTGCTCCACGGGGAGGTCGGCGGGCTTGGCCCCTTTCAGGATCTTGTCGACGTATGTGGCGGCGCGGCGGAATTGGTCCGGCAGACTCGCGCCGTATGCCATGAGAGCGCCCGCATGAACATAGGCCGGGTACGCGGCCATGGTCGGCAGCCGGTGCTGGACGGCAAACTCAACCACTTGCCGCGGTTGGATGCTGCTGGGGCAGTCGCCCACCAGAAGCGCTTGGGCCCGCTGCCCGACAGCCTTGCTCAGTGCG
>WNGA01011633.1_pt1 | contig 11865 bp, 12 predicted proteins | sample 5400061 | NCBI WGS metagenome assembly WNGA01 (sample SAMN13153366, study PRJNA577476) | soil metagenome | isolation source: 100 cm soil or saprolite under grassland replicate 2 | place: USA:California | collected 2016-06-15
TAACCGCACTATTGCGCAGTACACTGGCATGAAGTGCGGCCATTTTCTTTAAAGCCTTGACAGCATTTCTTGCACGGTATTCCTGGAAGAAACCAATAAATGCGTTGATAATTACCAGGACAATAATAATGATGGTGTCCGCAATGTCGCCAATGAAACCAGAAATGATAGCTGCAACCAGCAAAACGATGATCATGAAATCAGTGAATTGCCCCAGCAATAACAGCCACCACGGTTTTTCTTTTTTCTCTGTAAGTTCATTAAAGCCATATTGCATTAATCTTTTCTTTGCTTCTTCCCTGGAAAGGCCGTTCATAGAAGAATTCAAAGTGTTAAGCGTTTCTTCGACAGTAAGATTATAAAATGATATTTTTTTTGTCTGCTGATTATTCAAATGATTTTTTGTAATTAATGTGTGTACACTCTCGTTGATAGGGGACAATTTAGAATCCTTTAATTTGCTGGTACTCAAATTTATTCCATTAATTGAAAATAAAGTTCCTCTCGAAAATTATGTGGCAATCGTTTGTCTTGGTTTCCAGGAAATGCTTTTCGTTTTAAATGTAATTAATACCACACAAGCTAGTATCATTATTATTGCTCCTTCGAAAGCAGAGATTGCAGGTGTAATATTATCTGACATAAAAATGATCTCAATTAAGGTATGAAATAAAGCCACTATAAGAATACTTCCTTTTGTTGAATTGTAAAGCCAGGTTAATAAAATGCTTCCTGCGAACATACTTATGAAAAATCCGATAATACCCGACAAATCCATACTGCTATATGAGGGGCGATATAGAAATGCTGGTAAATGCCAGCAAGCCCATCCAATTGTTAAAAACAGCGTTGCAACGAAAGCATTATACCGACTTTGTAAAGCAGGTAAAACATATCCTCTCCATCCTATCTCTTCACCAAAACCGAATGTAAAAAGGTTTAATAAAAAATATCCCACTATTGAAAGCTGGGGAAATTCGCTGTTGGTTCCAAAACCGCTTAAAGTAACAGTGGGGCTACCCATAGAATAAACAATCATGGCAGTAATAAAGAAAACTCCTATAGTTGCGGCTAGTTGCGGCGAATACAATCATATACCATCTCCAGGGAACATTCCATATTACGATTCTTCGCATTAAATCTGCTACACCCTGTTTACCTTTTAAAGCATACATTATAATAAATGCAGCTATAGCAGGACCAAACGACCCAATGTAATGTTGATGCGGAAATATAGGCAAGCCGGTAATCCCAAGTTTAGGCAAGTATAATGGTGCCCAGATGCCCCATGAAATAAGATACGCAAGTATAAAATATGTAAGCAACGGCTTCATTATAAGTTGTGTTATTGGTGTAGATTTTTTGTTCTTCTTATAAGAATAACACCAGCAATTGTTAGTATAATACCAATTGGCAATACTGCTTTTGAAACAAAAGCGCTGTTCATTAAATAGCTTAGAAAATTTAATGAGAGCAGCGACATACCTATTATTGTAAGCATAATGCCAACATGTTTTTGTTTAATTAAATTTTTCATATTCATATGATTAAATTTCACCTTAAAAATAAATGCACAAAAACTCTTGACTTATGAGTGATATCATGATAAACGATGATCCTGATCATAAATAAAACATCTAAGAATGATTCTTGTGGAAAACGAAGCATGTGACAAGTTTTGTTGTCATAGCTTTTGTCTAACTGAAGTCAATTGGAAGATTTAAATCAGTTTGATGGATAGAGTAAAAAACCTGACCAAGATCAGAGTGCTAACTGTCAGTTGTCATTGTTTAAGTTATTGTGACAATTCAACTTTGTTACAAACTAAAAAAGCTTTATGAAAAAAATAATAGCAGCTTTTGATGGCTTAAAATTTTCAGACAGCACAAAAGAATATGCTGTTCACCTCGCCCAAAATTCTAATGCGCATCTTGTAAGTATTTTTCTCGATGATATCACTTATCATAGTTATAAACTTTCGGAAGTGCTGGACACGCATGGTGCATGGATGGAAAAACAAAAGACCCGTTTAGACCAAAAAGATAGAGATGTCCGAAAGAATGCAGAGAGATCTTTTGAAGAATACTGCCAACAAGCTGGAATAAACTATTCGGTACATCATAACAAGCTTATTGCCATTCAAGAATTATTACACGAAAGTATTTACAGCGATTTGCTGATAATAGATGCAAACGAAACCGTTAGTCGTTATGAGAAAGAGCCGCCAACACATTTTATAAAAGACCTGCTGGCCGAAATACATTGTCCGGCACTGCTTGTTCCTGAAAAATATAAGCCGGTTGAGAAAATTATTTTGCTCTATGATGGCCAGCCTTCGTCAGTATATGCAATTAAAATGTTCAGTTATATATTAAATTCATTAAAGCACTTGGCAATAGAAGTACTTTCAGTAAAAAATCCTAATCAATCTTTACACGTTCCAGACAATAAATTAATGAAAGAGTTTATGAAGCGGCACTATCCGAACGCGGAATACACCGTTTTAAAAGGTGAAGCTGAATCAGAAATTATTTCATATTTAAAGGCTCAACATGAGAATATTCTTGTAGTGTTAGGAGCTTATGGCAGAGGCATGGTATCACAATGGCTCCACGAAAGCATGGCCGATATTTTAATGAAGCAATTCAAAATACCATTATTCATTACACATGAATTTAACCATTGAGTTACTTTCATTTTTTATTCAACTTCATCTTTGTTTTATAAAATGCTAACTATAGTTTTATCATGAGGGCAATGATTTTTAAAGTTTGCTGTAATCTATCCTGAATTAAAAATTTATGCTATGGAAAAAATATTATTAGCTATCGACGCAATGAAGCCTGATATAAAATCGCTTGATTTTGCATGTTATCTGGCAAACTTAACACATTCGAAAATCACAGGCATATTTTTAGAGAATTTAGTATCGGTAGAAAATCCGGAAAAAATTTTTCCCGAAATGCGCTCCGGGCAAATAGTTACAGCAGATAATTATTCTGTAATTGAACAAAAAGAAACCTGTTGTGAGGAAAACATAAATCGCTTCAATGAAGCGTGTGGGAAAAGAGGTGTTAAACATACAATACATCGGGATCGTGGAGTACCTGCCGAAGAAATGATTGAAGAAAGCCGCTTTGCAGATATGATTATCATAGATGCAGAAACATCTTTCACGAAAAGATATGAAGGAGCTCCTACAAAATTTGTGAAAGAAGTATTGGAAAATGCTGAGTGCCCGGTCATTATTTCACCTGTTGATTTTAACGGTATTAATGAGATTGTGTTTACTTATGATGGCAGCAGATCATCTGCATTTGCAATTAAGCAATTCACTTATTTGTTGCCGGAATTAAAGGATAAAAAAATTACTATTCTACAGGTAAATAAAGAAAATAATAAAATTATCAGGGAAAAATACAAACTAAAGGAATGGTTAAAAGGGCACTACAGCAACATTGGTTTCACTTTATTGGAGGGTGATCCTAAATTTGAACTGTTTACATATCTTTTGAATAAGAGAAACATTTTTGTGGTGATGGGCGCTTATGGCAGAAACTTGCTATCTCATTTCTTTAACCGCAGTCATGCAGAGCTTGTCGTAATGGTTATCGATAAACCTGTTTTCATTGCACATTATTAGCCCTTCAACGGAAGTATTTACAGTGATTTTCTGATGATTGATGGAAGTAAAACCTTTACTCCTCATGGCGAGCACCTGCGCAATTTATAACGATGATAAGTTTAATCAGGGATAACTTAAAATTCAATTGCATTCCATTTGGATGAGTAAAAGAAATTTTTTTAAAAGTTTTCCTTTAAGGTGTTCGACTTAACAGAACTTTTAATGGTTTCCAATCTTCGATGTAATCTGTAACAATTTTCATAATAGCTACAAAAGGAATGAACAATATCATTCCGGAAACTCCCCATATGATACCCCCAATGATTATTGAAATAAGCGTAGCCCATGTATTTACATTCAATTGAGCACCTACTATGTAAGGGAAAATAACGTTGGCTTCAAGATATTGCACAAACATAAATACAGCGACCACTCCCAATGGTGCCCAAATAGTCCCTGTTGTTATCCATGCAACCGAAATGGGAAGCAGTGCACTGATAACGATACCGACATAAGGAACGATCGTCATAATGGCTGTAAGCATTCCAAATAACACTGCGTGTTTTACTCCTATTGCCAAAAGCCCGATACTGTTGAGTATACCCACAATCAGGTACACCAATATCATTCCTTTTATGTATTTGTAATATGTGTGTGTAGTTTTATGAAGAATGGAATATAATAGCGGTTTATATTTCTCTCCCACGATCAATTCAAGAAAGCGAACAAAAGTTTTTCGTCTGTATAGAAATAAAGCAGTGTACACCGGAACCATAAACAGTATAAAAAAAGTATTTACTGTAGTAGTTAATGTACCCTGCAGAAATGTGGCTGCATTATTTCCAAAATTTAAAGGAACATTTTCTATCCATTGTGCTTGTGTTGCAATTGAAATACCAAATTGTTCCCAAACCCATTGCTGCATTTGCTGAACTGCAGGATTTAATTTGCTTTGAAGTTCAGGTAAATCTTCAGAAAACGCTTTTAATTGCAACATTAATAGTAATATCAACACTGCTATCAAAAGTGTGACAATAAGTAAGGATACGGTTATAGCTAAACTCTTTGGCCAGCCTTTACCCTCAAGCCATTTACAAACAGGATATAAAACAATAGCAATAAATAATCCAAAGAAAAGTGGTATAAATAATATTTTTCCAAAGTATAAGATTGCTGCAAAAAAGAAAGTTATTTGCAGGTATCGTAAAAAACCAGATTGTGTTTTCAAGTTGTTGTACATATGTTTTTGCTTACCTATAAATATTCAAAGCTAAAGTTTTGAACGGCCATCCTTTAGGATTAATATCATTAATAAAACTGATTGGCATCAGGTAATTTTTTTTGAGCCTCAACTATTACATCTTTATTTAATTGCATGCATTGCCACATTCAAACTTAAATAGCTGATTAAAATCACCCTTACTTATAATAGGCGTCATTTTCCTCTGCATAAATTGAACTTAATTTTATCATCACTTAGAGAAATGAAAAATTGTTTAATAAAGTTTATTAAAATAATGTTTTCTTATCTCTTCAAATAATTTTAAAACCACATATAATATGAGAACGATTATAGCACCTACAGATTTTTCTCCCGTTTCTCTTAATTCAGTAAACTATGCAGCAGATATGGCAGTTGCGATAAATGCAGAATTGTTATTGCTTCATGTAGTACAGATTCCTGCTACAGCAATTGAAGTTCCCTTAACAGAAATGGAATACCAGGAAATGACAGAAGATGCAGCGGAAAAACTGGCTAAACTTGCCGATTACTTATGCATGCGCACAAAGGAAAAAATAAACATTCATATTAAATCAATGATGGGAAGTGTAGAGCATGAACTGAAAGAAATATGTAAACATAAAGAACCATATCTCGTAGTTATGGGCACAAAGGGTGCAGGGGCAGCTGAGCGGTTTTTTATGGGGAGTAAGACACTTTTTTCAGTGACTCATTTGCAGCGTCCGGTATTGGTAATTCCTCAAAATTCTTCTTTTAAGGGCATAAAAAAAATAGCATTAGCTTCTGATTTAAAAGAATCTAAAGAAACAGTATTAATAAAATTTTTAAAAGAATGGCTAATTAATTTTCACGCCACTCTCGATATCATCAATGTATCTGAACCAGATAATATAAAAGCAGATATTGTCTCAGGATCAATTTCTTTGCAAAATCTTTTAAACGAATTTCATCCCCAGTTCCATTTTATAGATAAAGAAAATGTGGAAGAGGGTGTTTATGAATTTGTAAAACAAGCCAATTCAGATCTGCTTATAGTAATTCCAAAAAAACATGGCTTCTTCGGAGCATTATTTCATAAAAGCCAATCGAAGAAATTTATTCTTCATCCGCAAATTCCTATCCTGGCAATTTCTGAGTAATTAAACGCAGGATGCAGTTGAGATTTCAGCGGCTAAATCTTTGGCTGTTCTTGAATTATGAGCAAAATCATAAAAATTATTGTTTGCTATCATAAATTTTGCTTCATGTGCGGAATACTTTTATAAAATAAAAATGAAGCATGACTACAAAAACCTGGTCTGAAGAAAAAGCTGTGATGGAAGCAATAAAATATTTGCCTGCTATTTCCATCATTCAGCCATTTGAGCCAAAGATGTCGTTAAAAACTGAATTGGAATACCGTTTAAAAAGGGTTTTGGAAAAGGTTGAGAAGGAGTTAATGGCCAATTATCCTGTTCACACAGCTGTGCCTGTCCTAGTTAAATTACAAAACCTTATCCATCAGCTTAACTATAATACACATAAAAAAAGCATTGCCATTTTTGTTTCACCACTGATAGAAAAAGTTTACTACCTCGATATACGTGTTGAAGAAAGAATTGTGATTGATGAATCTTTTGAGATTCGCGACCTTGTATACAGTAAAAAACAAAATATTCAATACCTCGTTTTGTTGCTGAGTGCGGAACACTCAAAAATGTATTTGGGCAATTGCTCAAAATTGGTTCTGATAAAATCAAATGCCCCTGATAGTGTATATGCTTATAAAAATGACATAGCAGAAAGAGTTGGCAATTTTTCAGATCTGGATAAGCGCAAGGAAATTTTATTAGATAAGTTTTTGCACCACATGGATGAAGGGTTATCCATCATTTTAAAAGCATATAACCTGCCTGTATTTGTGATGGGCACAGAAAGAGTGTTAGGGCACTTTAAAAAAATAACGAGGAATAGCGAAAAACTCGTTCAATTTATTCATGGAAACTTTAATGAAGCAACCGAAGCTGAAATTCGCCGGGCTTTGCAGCCTTATATAAGCAACTGGAGAAAAATAAAAGAGCAGGATTTACTCCGGCAGCTTGAAACTGCAATGAATCATAAAAAACTTGTTGCTGGCATAAACGAAGCATGGTCAAGCGCAGTACACAAGAACAGCCGTTTACTAGTGGTTGAAAAAGATTTTGTTTACCCTGCTTATACCGTTAGCAATGCTGGCACAATTTCTCCACAAGATATTAATGCAAGTAATCCCTTCTATATAAAAGATGCGGTAGACGATGTAATGGAAAAAGTGTTACAAAATGGTGGTGATGTGGAGTTTGTTGAAAATGGTGTGCTAAAAGATTATGAGCGCATTGCATTGATTCAATATTATTGATTTTTATGCAGTCTGCCGTCGGGGTTTTTTGATATAAATAGAAATTAAAAAAGAAAACAATATTGTAGAGCCAAAAATTGAGAACGATTTCACTGTTTATCCCAACCCTGTAAAGGATGCAACGCATGTACAAATCAGTTGCAAAGCAATTGTTTCATTAACAGACCAATCCGGGAAAATTTTACTTACAACAACAATTAATGGCAGCGGCATCATTAATATTGCCGGTTTAAAACCTGGTTTATATTATTTAAAGAATAATGCAACAGGGGCAGTGCAGAAAGTTATTGTAGTTAAATAAATTCTCCTCCTTCTTAAAAAAGCTTCATGCAAATATGTATGGAGCTTTCGTTTTTATAAAGTGCTGCATATGATAAGATAAAGGTTCTTTCCGCAATTTTTTCCTCACTCTTCTGCAGTAATCATGATTACAATCATCCCGGCAGCTATTCGCCGTCATTTTAATCGCATTATGCTGTAAATAACTTTAGTCATTGCAAAACTTAAATCAAATTTTATGGAGCGACAAGTTGTTTTAACAATAAAAAATAAGCATTACAACAAGAAAAGAGTTGATAATGAGATACGCAACATAAAAAGAATGCTGGAGTACATTGAATCATTCCAATCGTTTTGTAATAATAATGAAGTGTTGGACTTAAATAAACACAGAGTAATTAAAAATCACAGAAGATTACACGATATGTATTGGCATGGCATTGATACAAGCACATTCATGTTTGTTATGGGGAAAAATTAAGATCCTTGCGATTGTAACTTTTATTAAAGGTGGATATACGATGCCTTCTTCAAATGAAATATTATCTGGTTTAACTTTTAGCGCCAATATGTTCAGGCCTTTTGCTATTATTTGGCATTTGATTTTTTTTGCTTTAATAGTTGCGCTTTTAACCCGATGGAAACCTTCTAATCGTTTATTGGCAATGTTGTTTAGTTTACCTCTTTTATCAGTGAGTTTCTTTGCATGGCTTACCAATAATTATTTTAACGGCTTCGTCTTTTTACTTGCTTCGATTATATCATTTACAACTGCTTTTAAAATAAATGAGCATGCGATTTCTGCGGGTCTGCGATGGTCTTCAGTAAGCGGATCACTGTTAATTCTTTTTGGATTGGTATATCCTGAGTTTCTACATGCATACTCTCCACTTGAATATATCTATGCTTCACCGGTGGGTCTCATTCCTTGTCCGACTTTGTCTGTTATAACAGGTTTTGCTTTGATTTTTTTTAACAATGAATCCCGTTTATGGATGCTCCTTTTATTTACAGTTGGATTATTTTATGGCATTTTCGGCTTATTCAGATTACATGTTATTCCTGATACGATAATGTTAGTCGGTTCACTAATATTATTTTTCAAATTGCTGGTCACAAAAAAAATACGGCTGGCTAATCACTGAATTGCAAAAACGAGAACTGTTGCATGAGGATATGTTGCGCAAGAGTACGCCTGATGCGGAAGAGAAGTTTAATTGAAATTCTTTCGCCGGATATATAATTCTTTCAATAAATGACCACAATCACATTTGGGTTTGATATTCATCATTGGATAAGAGATATAGTTAAAGTAAAATTTGTACACAATACTATTTTATGCAAAAGTTTATAAAGAAATTTAATGAGATTGGCATTGCCGATGTACCGACAGTAGGGGGCAAAAATTCTTCTCTGGGTGAAATGTTTACACAACTTTCTTCAAAGGGAATCCGTGTTCCTGATGGTTTTGCCACCACGGCTTTCGCTTTCTGGACATTTCTTGACTGCAATAAATTATGGGAAAGTCTGCAACAATTATTGTCAACACTTGATAAAGAAAATTTTTCAAATCTGAAAGAAGTTGGGGCAAGGGCAAGAGCATTAATATCAGCAGCAAAAATTCCTGATGAAATTTCAAAAGATATTGTTAATGCTTACAAAGAATTATGCGGCGGTAAAGATATTGAAGTAGCTGTTCGCAGCAGTGCAACCGCTGAAGATCTTCCCAATGCAAGTTTTGCAGGTCAGCATGAATCATATCTGAATATAAAAGGAGAAGATGCATTATTAAAAGCAGTGCAAGCATGTTTTGCATCTTTATATACGAACAGGGCAATCAAGTATCGCGAAGACAATGGCTTTGCTCATGAAAAAGTGGCATTGTCTGTTGGTGTACAAAAAATGGTTCGTTCTGATAAAGCCTGCTCTGGTGTAGGTTTTACACTGGAGCCTGAATCCGGTTTCAGAGATGTTATTCACCTGTCAGGAGTATGGGTACTTGGTGAAAATATTGTACAGGGAACAGTAACACCCGATGAGTTTTATATTTTCAAGCCAACATTAACACAGGGCAAACAGGCAATCATTCAAAAAAAATTAGGGGATAAAGCAAAGACGATGGTTTATTCGGCTGATGAAAATACTCCTGTTATCAATATTGAAACACCTAAAGAAAAAAGAGAACAGTTTGTACTCACTGATGCAGAAGTTACAAAGCTTGCAACCTGGGCTTTGCTTATTGAACAGCATTATAAAAAACCGATGGACATTGAATGGGCAAAAGATGGATTTACAAATGAACTATTCATTATACAGGCAAGACCGGAAACAGTACATTCAAGAGAAAATCCTTTTGTGGTCAAAGAATATACATTATCAGAGAAAGGCGAATTGTTAAGCGAAGGAAATGCAATTGGCACAAGGATAGCTTCTGGCGTTGCACGCATTTTAGAATCAACAAAGGATGCTGATAAATTAAAAGACGGAGAAATCGTTGTAACAGATTTAACAAGCCCTGACTGGGATCCCATATTAAAAAGAGCGGCGGCGATTATTACAAATAAAGGTGGGCGCACTAGCCATGCATCTATTGTTGCAAGAGAACTGGGAGTACCCGCAATTGTTGGTTGCGGTGATGCTACAAGTAAAATTAAAGACGGGCAATTAATCACAGTGTCTTGCGCAGAAGGCTATACAGGATTCGTGTATAATGGAAAATTGAAGTATGACGAAAAAGAATTGAATTTTAAAAATGTAAAAATGCCTGAGACAACTGAAGTAATGATGATTGTTGGCGATCCCGATAAAGCTTTTAAATTATCTCTTTATCCCAATGATGGAGTAGGATTGATGAGAATTGAATTTATTATCACGCACTTTGTGCAAATTCATCCTATGGCTTTAATTAAATTTAATGAACTGAAAGATGAATCAGTAAAACAAAAAATTGAAGAGTTAACTCATCATTATGCAGATAAAGCGCGCCCGGATGACTTGGTCGGACGGGAAAAATATTTTATTAATAAACTTGCCCAAGGTGTTGCCACTATTGCAGCAGCATTTTATCCCAAAGATGTGATAGTACGCATGAGCGATTTTAAAACCAATGAATACGCAAATCTCATCGGAGGAAAAGATTTTGAACCAAAGGAAGAAAATCCAATGCTCGGTTTTAGAGGTGCGTCAAGATATTACAGTGAATTATACAGAGAAGGATTTCGTTTGGAATGTGAAGCAATAAAAATGGTAAGAGAAGAAATGGGACTAACAAATGTGAAAGTAATGATCCCTTTCTGCCGCACTGTAGAAGAAGGGGAAAAGGTAATCCATATAATGAAACAATATGGTTTAGATAGAAATACCGATAAGACGTTAGAAATTTATGTGATGGCGGAAATTCCAAGCAATGTATTATTAGCAGAAGAGTTTGCAAAAATATTTGATGGGTTTTCTATCGGTTCCAATGATCTAACGCAACTTACATTAGGCATAGACCGTGATTCTACTTTGGTTGCCAGCTTGTTTAGCGAACAAAACGCCGCTGCGAAAATGATGATAAGCATGGTGATTGATAAAGCAAAAAAATCAGGAACAAAGATTGGTCTTTGCGGACAGGCGCCAAGTGATTTTCCTGAATTTGCACAGTTCCTTGTAGAGCAGGGAATTGACAGCATATCATTCAATGCTGATGCAATTTTAAAAGGCATTGAAAATATTAAGAATGCTGAAGCAAAGATGAGTGTACATGCATGAAAGAAGCATTCATTTTTGAGCTTTGCTGAATTCAACTATTAATCTTAGTCATGTTACTTGTTTTATCCGCTATACGGGATATTTCATTGTTACGCACTTTATGGAGTCTTTCCAGAAGAAAAATTTCTTAACTCAATGTCATTTGGCGATCAGCAAAAGCCTAATAAACAAATAACGGTTTCTTGTCATTATTTGGGATATTGTTAAAGAGCCGATGTTTATTCTGCTTTCCCTGGCTTGTGCTTTGTATTTTGTTATGGGCGAAGCTAATGAAGGTTTCTTAATGCTTTCAGCCATGCTTTTTGTAGCGGCTATTTCGGTTTACCAGGAAGTAAAAAGCTTTAAAGCAATGCAGGCATTACAAGAGTACACAGAACCGAAAGTTATTGTGATAAGAAACGGAGTAGAAAAAAGCATTGCATCATCAGAACTTGTTCCGGGGGATATTATTTTATTGGAAGAAGGCAATAAAGTCCCCGCCGATGCTACCGTCATACAACAAAATGATCTTAGTATTAATGAATCAATCATTACAGGTGAATCATTGCCTGTAGAAAAATCTGCATTGGAGAATAATAATTTTCTTTA
>WNGA01011023.1_pt1 | contig 11864 bp, 13 predicted proteins | sample 5400061 | NCBI WGS metagenome assembly WNGA01 (sample SAMN13153366, study PRJNA577476) | soil metagenome | isolation source: 100 cm soil or saprolite under grassland replicate 2 | place: USA:California | collected 2016-06-15
GCCGCCGCCATCGACGCGGCCGAGCGGGCCGTCCGCGCGGCCGAGCCGACCGCCGTGCACATCTACCTCGAGCCCGACATCTACCGCACCACCTACACCGCCGACGACCGCCCCGCCGTCCCCGACGCCCCCGGCCACTGACCCCTCCCGCCGGCGTTGTCAGGTCACGATTTGTGCGCGTCGATGCGGGAGCGGGCGTGTTTTGGAGGGTGCGTGCCTACGCTTGATGTGTGGCCGTCATTGGTGGTCCCCGCGTTGGGGACGTGGGTCTGCAGGAACTGCTCGACGGCTCGCCGGAGCCCCGAGCGCACACGTCGGTGGCGGCTGAGGCCGCCTGGCTGACGGGTCTCGGAGCCTTGCTCACCGCGCCGTTCTCGACGTTGTACAGCCTCGCCGCGGCGCTCGCCGCGGTCGCCGTGCTCTGCGGGCTGGTCGCGCTGGTGACCACCCGGCGCCCGGATCTCGCGGGGAGTGCGCTCGGGTCTTTCGGGCTGGGGTTCGGGTTGATCACGATCGCCTTGCTGGCGATGCGGTTCGCCGGCGTGGACACGGCGTTCGGTGACGCCGTGGTGCCGTGGTTCACCGACGTACTGCAGCGCGGCAACGACTACCTCCCGCAGCCGAGCTGACGTACTCGCCGCTCTGACCGCGTTCTCGTCGGCGATGCTGACCGCGGACGCCCAACTGTAGGATTCGCTATAGTCGGCGCGTGGATGACTGGGACGTCTACCAAACCAACGAGGTGGCCGCCGGCTATCCGAGCTTCAGGCCGCGGATCCCAAGAGTGCTGACCTGGTGGACGACGCGATCTACGCGTTGAGCTGCTCGGGGCCTGCGCTTGGACGGCCGCTCGTCGACACCATCACGTACTCGAAGATCAAGAACTTGAAGGAGTTGCGGCCGGGATCCAGCGGACACAGCGAGATCCGCATCCTGTTCGTCTTCGATCCCTGGCGATCAGCGATCCTGCTGGTCGCAGGCGACAAGGCGGCGAGGTGGAACCGGTGGTATGACGAGGCGATTCCACATGCCGAACATCTGTATGAGATCTACTTGAAGGAACGCGCCGAGGAGGGACCCGGACGATGAGCGGTTACACGAAGTGGGATCGCGCGGCGTACGTCGAGCGCGTCGGCGGTGAAGCGGAGGCGGAGCGCCGCCGGAAGGCCCTGATGGCTCGTCAGAGCGGACACCGGCTTGCCGAAGAGCGTAAGCGGCATGGCCTCACCCAGGCGCAGCTCGCCGAGGTCATGGGTGTCACACCGGGCCGAGTGTCACAGATCGAACGCGGCGAGGTCTCCACCGTCGAAGCACTCGCGCGGTACATCGCCGCGCTCGGCGGACGCCTCGACCTCGTCGCCACATTCGCCGATCACACTCTCACCGTCACCACGACCGACGCGGCGTGATGCTTCTTCGGCTCCCGGTCAGCGGGGGCCGGGGGAGCGTGGGGGCGGGAGCATGCCGGAGCGGCCGAGCCAGCGGAGGGCTCGTTCGCGGTCGAGCTCGGCCTGGCTCGGTGGGGTGGTGATCCGGCCGACCCGGACGCCGAGGTCGCGGACGGCGGCGGCCACGTCCGGCTCGGCGAGCACCCGGATGGCGAAGGCCAGCTCCGCCGGGCTCACGTCGTACCGGTGCTCGAGCTCGAGGACGGATCGCGCGAGGGCGAGGTCGGCGGCGTCGTACCGGCGGTGGCTCTTCGCCGAGCGTGGCAGCAGGCCGAGGGACTCGCGGTAGCGCAGCATCCGCGGCGACGAGCCGAGCGCGCGGGCGGCTTCAGTGATGCGCATGAGTCAATCTTGACATTGCTCTGTCAAAAACGGGACCCGATGGTAGGCCGGACACCCTGCGTTCCCTAGGCTCGTTCCCGATCGGCAGACCACATCGGCGGGTGCAAAGGAGCATTGATGACGTTCGAGTACAAGGTGAAGGACCTCGGGCTGGCCGAGTTCGGCCGCAAGGAGATCCGGCTCGCCGAGCACGAGATGCCGGGCCTGATGGCCATGCGCAAGGAGTACGGCGAGACCAAGCCGCTGTCGGGCGCGCGGATCATGGGCTCGCTGCACATGACGATCCAGACCGCCGTGCTGATCGAGACGCTGGTCGAGCTCGGCGCGGACGTCCGCTGGGTGTCGTGCAACATCTTCTCCACCCAGGACCACGCCGCCGCCGCGGTCGTCGTCGGGCCGGAGGGCACCGTCGAGGAGCCGCAGGGTGTGCCGGTGTTCGCCTGGAAGGGCGAGACGCTGGAGGAGTACTGGTGGTGCACCGAGCAGGCGCTGCTCTGGCCGGGCCACGGGGACGTCCCAGGCGGGCCGAACATGATCCTGGACGACGGCGGTGACGCGACGCTGCTCGTGCACAAGGGCGTCGAGTTCGAGAAGGCCGGCGCGGTGCCGGCTCCGGAGACCGCGGAGTCCGAGGAGTTCGCCGTCGTGCTGAAGCTGCTCGGCGATTCGCTCAAGGCGGACCCGCAGCGCTGGACCACGATCGCGGCCGGCATCAAGGGTGTCACCGAAGAGACCACCACCGGCGTGCACCGGCTGTACGAGATGCACAAGGCGGAGTCGCTGCTGTTCCCGGCGATCAACGTCAACGACTCGGTGACCAAGTCGAAGTTCGACAACAAGTACGGCTGCCGGCACTCGCTCGTCGACGGCATCAACCGCGCCACGGACGTGCTGATCGGCGGCAAGGTCGCGGTCGTCTGCGGGTACGGTGATGTCGGCAAGGGGTGTGCGGAGTCGCTGCGCGGCCAGGGCGCCCGGGTGATCGTCACCGAGATCGACCCGATCTGCGCGCTGCAGGCCGCGATGGACGGCTACCAGGTGACCACGGTCGAGGACGTCGTGTCCGTGGCGGACATCTTCATCACGACGACCGGCAACAAGGACGTCATCACCGCCGACCACATGTCGAAGATGAAGCACCAGGCGATCGTCGGGAACATCGGCCACTTCGACAACGAGATCGAGATGGCCGCGCTCTACAAGCTGGACGGCGTCGAGCGGGTCAACATCAAGCCGCAGGTCGACGAGTTCCGGTTCGCCGACGGCCACACCGTGCTCATCCTGTCCGAGGGGCGGCTGCTGAACCTGGGCAACGCCACCGGCCACCCGTCGTTCGTGATGTCGAACTCGTTCACGAACCAGGTGCTGGCGCAGATCGAGCTGTTCACGAAGACGAGCGAGTACCCGACCGGCGTCTACGTGCTGCCGAAGCACCTCGACGAGATGGTCGCCCGGCTGCACCTGGACGCGCTCGGCGTGAAGCTGACCGAGCTGACCAAGGAGCAGGCCGAGTACCTGGGCATCCCGGTCGAGGGCCCGTACAAGTCGGACCACTACCGCTACTGAGTCGACTGTTCCGAAAGGCACCCTGCGTCCTCGGCGCGGGGTGCCTTCGGGCGTTCCGGGTGGTGCTCAGCGCGGACCGCTCGGGTACGGCGGCTGTCCTGGGTACTGCGGCTGGCCCGGATACTGCGGCTGGACTGGGTACGGCGGCCGGCCCGGGTGCTGCGGGTACTGGGACTGGGACGGGCCGAAGGGTCCGGCCGGGCCGTAGGTCCGGTACCCGCCGAGCTCGCCGGGTTGGCCCGGTAAGTTGCCCGGAGCAACGAACGGTCCGCCCGGACCGTAATCACCAGCCGGCTGCCCACCCGCTCCGGCTCCGGCCAGGGCCCCGAGCCGCACGAGCTCGCGGCGGCGGCGCTCGGCCAGGATCGCGGACAGGTACGCCGGGCCGATCATCGGCACCGGTGGCGGCGGCGCGATGACCTTCGAGACGCGCGCCGCGAGGGCCTCGCCGATCGCCTCGCGGGCGGCCGGCTCGAGCTCGGTGAAGCGGGCCAGGTACTCCCGGACCGCGTTGGCCAGCTCGTCGGACAGCCGGGACAGCTCGAGCGACGCGGCCCACGCGACCAGGTGGCCGGGCACGAACAGCGGCGGTGAGGCCGCAGCCTGCTGGCGCTCGCGGATCACCACGGTGCCGGCGACCATGTCGCCGATCCGCTTGCCCTGTTTGTTGACCAGGCTGGCCACGATGCCGGGGCAGAACGCGAACCAGGGCGCGAAGTCGACGAACAGCCACAGCAGCGACCGCACCAGCGCGTGCCGGAACCGGATCGCGCTGCCGTCGTCGCGGACCACCCGCAGCCCGAGCGCCATCTTGCCGAGCGTCCGGCCGCGGGTCAGCGTCTCCATCACCAGCCGGTAGCCGATCAGCACCAGCGCCACCACGATGACCGCGACTGCCGCGATCAGCGCCGGGCTCGCGTTCTCCGGCAGCGCGACCAGCAACGCGGACAGCACGCTGAGCACCATGAACTGCAGCAGGGCGTCCAGGACGGTGGCGAGCGCGCGGGTCGGCATCCGGGCCAGGCGGACCTGCAGCACCACCGCTTCGCCGGTGACGAGCTGCGACATCGATCTCCCTAGGCCCCGTAGGGCACGGCTGCCGGCGACCCCGCCGGACGCGTACTGTGCATGGGACTGTAGTCGCCGCGGGTCGCACGGAGGGGAGCAGGCATGGATATCGAAGCGTTCGTGTCCGTGCAGCGGCCGCAGTGGGAACGGCTGGCCAGGCTCACCCAGCACCAGCGCAAGCTGACCGGCGCGGAGGCCGACGAGCTGGTGATGCTCTACCAGCGGGTCGGCACACACCTGACGGCGCTGCGCGCGGCCGGCGCGGACCCGGTGACGACCGGGCGGCTGTCCGGGTTGCTGGCCGACGCGCGTGGTGCGATCACCGGCGCCCAGAATCCCGTCTGGCGGGACGTCTCGCGGTACTTCCTGGTCAGCTTCCCGGCCGCCCTGTACGCGTCGCGCCGGTGGTGGCTGACGGTCGGCGCGGTGTTCTACCTGCTGGCAGGGTTCATGGCCTGGCGGGTGCTGGCGCACCCGGAGGTGCTGTCGTCGGTGGCGACGCCGGGGGAGATCGACCAGCTCGTCGACGAGGACTTCGCCGGCTACTACTCGGAGAACCCGGCGCAGGACTTCGCGCTGAACGTCTGGACGCACAACGCACTGCTGTCCGCCGCGACGCTGGCGCTCGGTGTGGTCGTGGTGCCGTCGGTGTTCCTGCTCTGGGGCAACGCCGCGAACCTCGGCCTGATCGGCGGCATCATGATCGGCCACGGCAAGGCCGCCCTGTTCTTCGGGCTGATCAGCCCGCACGGCCTGCTCGAGCTGACCGAGCTGTTCGTCAGTACGGCGGCCGGGCTGCGGCTCGGCTGGTCCTGGATCGACCCGGGCCCGCGGACCCGGATGCAGGCGCTCGCGCGCACCGGCCGGGCCACGATCGGGATGGCGATCGGGCTGGCGGTGGTGCTGCTCGTGACCGGTCTGATCGAGGCGTTCGTGACCCCGTCGGGGCTGCCGACCGCGGTCCGGGTCGGGATCGGCGTCCTGGCCGAGATCGCCTTCTTCGTCTACGTCTGGACGCTGGGCCGCCGCGCCGTCAGGGCCGGCGAGTACGGCGACGTCGACCTCGCCGACCAGGAGGCGACCGAACCCGTCGCGGCCTGACCGCCTAGAGCCGGCCGGCCTTCTTCAGGGCGAGGTAGGTGTCGGCCAGGGCTGGGGCGATGTGGTCGGGGTCCTCGTCGACGACGGTGACGCCGGCGCGGGTCAGGACGGCGGTGACACGCTCCCGGTCCAGGCGGGTACGCGCCGCGGAAGCAGCGCCGTACACCTCGATGAGGTCGGATCGGGCCGCCTCCATGGCGGTGAGTCGTGGGTCGGCGACCGAGGCCAGTACGACGAGGTGCCGCCGCAGCAGCGGGCCGATGGTGGGGAGCAGCGACTCCTCGATGACGACCGGGTCGAGACCGGTGAGGAGTACGACGAGCGAGCGGTGGCCGAGTCGTTCCAGCACCTGCGAGACGACCACCCGGAAGTCGGTCTGGACGAGCTGCGGTTCGACATTCGCGAGCGCGTTCACGAACGAGGGCAGCACGTCCTCGGGCGCCGGACGCCGGACGTCGGCGCGTACCGCGGCGTCACAGGCGAGCAGGCTGACCCGGTCGCCGGCGCGGGTCGCGAGCGCGGCCAGCAGCAGCGCGGCGTCCATCGCGTGGTCGAGCCGGGGCGCGTCGCCGACCCGGCCCGCGGAGAGCCGGCCGGAGTCGATCACGATCGCGACCTGGCGGTCACGTTCCGGCCGCCAGGTGCGGACCACGACACCGGAGCGGCGGGCGGTCGCGCGCCAGTCGATGCTACGTACGTCGTCACCAGGCACGTAGTCGCGCAGCGAGTCGAACTCGGTGCCCTGGCCTCGCACCAGCAGTGCTGTGCGGCCGTCCAGCTCGCGGAGGCGCGCGAGCCGGGACGGCAGGTGCTTGCGGCTGTTGAACGGCGGCAGCGCGCGCACAGTCCACGGCACCCGGTGCCCGCCCTGCCGGCCGGCGAAGCCGAGCGGCCCGATCGAGCGGATCGTCACTCGTGCCGCGTGCCGGTCGCCGCGCCGGGTCGGAACCAGGCGGACCGTCAGCCGGCGGCGCTCACCGGCGGGCACGTCGAGCGGGTAGCGCGCCTCGACCACACCCGCCGACGGCGGCCACGCGTCGCGCAGCACGCCGCGAACCCGGCGCCCCGGATTCGCCACCATCAACGTGGTCGTAGCTGCCGTCCCCAGCCGCACCGACGTGTCACCGTCCCGCGTCAGAATCAGCTTCCGCGGCGACCCGGCAAGCGCCACATCGGTCAGGCACACCACCGCAACCACCAGCAGTACGACGCCGATGCCGGACCAGGACGGCATCACCAGACCCACGAACGGGATCCCGAGTCCGGTCAGGAGCGCGGCCCGCCAGGTGATCACCATGGTGCACCTGGACTTGGGCTCGGGGTGGGGGTGGTGGTGGTGGTGGGTGGCATGGCGGTTTATCTCGGGACCGGGACCGTGGCGAGGACTGACTCCAGGACGGCGTCGGGGGTGACGCCTTCCAGTTCGGCTTCGGGGCGGATCTCGATGCGGTGGCGGAGGGCGGGGCGGGCCATGGCTTTGACGTCGTCGGGGATGACGTAGTCGCGGCCGGAGAGCCAGGCCCAGGAGCGGGCGACGGCGAGCAGCGCGGTGGCGCCGCGGGGGGAGACGCCCAGCTGGAGGGACGGCGACTGGCGGGTGGCGCGGCACAGGTCGACGATGTAGGCGAGCACGTCCTCGCGGACCGCGACGCGTCGTACCGCGGCCTGACCGGCGGCAAGCTCCTCGGGTCCCGCGACCGGGCGCAGCCCGGCGGCGGCCAGGTCGCGCGGGTCGAAGCCCTGCGCGTGCCGGGCGAGCACCGCGATCTCGGCGTCGCGCGGCGGGATGTCCAGGGTCACCTTCAGCAGGAACCGGTCCAGCTGCGCCTCCGGCAGCGGGTAGGTGCCCTCGTACTCGATCGGGTTCTGCGTGGCGGCGACCACGAACGGCGCGGGCAGCGGCCGCGGAACGCCGTCGACGGTGACCTGGCGCTCCTCCATCGCCTCCAGCAGCGCCGCCTGCGTCTTCGGCGGCGTGCGGTTGATCTCGTCCGCCAGCAGGATGTTCGTGAACACCGGGCCCTGCCGGAACTCGAACTCCGACGTCTTCGCGTCGTACACCAGCGACCCGGTGACGTCACCCGGCATCAGGTCCGGGGTGAACTGCACCCGCTTGGTGTCCAGCCGCAGCGCGGTCGCGAGCGCCCGCACCATCAGCGTCTTCGCGGTGCCGGGCACGCCCTCGAGCAGCACGTGGCCGCGACACAGCAGCGCGAGGATCAGCGCCGTGACCGCGGCGTCCTGGCCGACGACCGCCTTGCCGATCTCGGTCCGCAGCGCGGCCAGCGCCTGCCGCGCCCCGTCGGCTGAGGGCTGCACGTCCTGCGAAGACACAGTCGAGGACTGTGCTGTCGGCGGTTGCGTCACGGTCGTCGTACCTCCTGGGTGAGAACGTCCAGCTCTCGGGACAGGTTCAGCAAGGCGGTGTCGTCGTACGGCGGTGGACCGTACAGCAGCGCGTGCACGTAGGCGGGGTCGCGGCCGGTGCGTCCGGCGACGGCGCTCACCACGGCGGCGGGTTCGGCGAGCCGGCCGATCCCGTGCGCGGCGCGCAGCCTGGCCAGCGCCGACTCGCGCAGCGCCCAGGCGGCCCGGTCGCGCGCGCGGGACCGCCGGTACAGCCGGGCGCGGCCCTCGGTCGTCTCGGCGGCGTGCACGATGACCGGCAGGGCCTCCGGTACGACGGGCCCGAGCCGGCGGCCGCGCCACAACGCCAGCACCAGCGCGGTGAACGCGACCATCCAGGCGACGTACCGCAGCCACGGCGGGACCAGCGGCTCGTCACCGTCGGAGGTGGTCTCGGTGTCCTCGAACTGCGGCAGCAACCAGACCAGGCGGTCGTGGGTGCCGATCAGGTCGAGCGCGAGCGCCGCGTTGCCGTCCTCGGCCAGGTGCTCGTTGGTGAACGACACCGGGGTGCCGACCACGTCGACGACGCGCCGGTCCGTGGTCACCCGGATCACGCTGCCGTGGATGCCGTCGCCGTAGCAGCTGACGGCGTCCTGCGGGGCGGAGTACGTCACGCCCTCGGAGGTCACGGTGCCGGCCCGGGCCGCGGCGGGCAGGTCGCAGCTCGCGGAACGGCTGCCGGGCGCCAGGTCGCCGGCGCGCACCACGCCGGGGGCGAGCACGTCGAGCGCGCCGCGCGGCGGGCGGAACAGCACGATGTGGCTCCAGCCGGCCCGGTCGATCTGCTGCCAGCTCTCGGTGCCGAGGTGCCCGCCGGGCGCCACCAGCAGCGTCCAGCCGGTACCGTCGACCGGTTTCGCGTCGGCGAGATCCTCGGTTCCGGTGACCTTCACGTGGTGGTTGCCGAGCAGCACCGCGAGCGCGTGCGCGCCCTCGGGGTCGGTCGAGTCCGGGCTGAACGGCCCGCTGGTGCGGATCGTGCCGACGAAGGTCAGCACCACGATCGCGGTCAGCACACCGGCGACCACGAGCAGCGGACGTCGTACCGATCGCCAGATCTCGGCCGGGCTGCGCTGCAGCGTCGTGGTGGTCACCGGGCCGCCCCGATGATCAGGGATCGCGTCGACACGGTGCGCGCGGCCTCGTCCGCGGCCGACACCGTCGCGTAGTGCTCCGCGGTCGCCGTCCGGCCGCCGTACACCACCAGGTCGAACACCTCGGCCGACGGTGCCAGCCGGTCGCGCAGCGCCGGGACCGCGGCGCCTGCGTCGTCGACCACCTCGTGCGCGGTGCGACCGGCGCGGTCGTCGATCACGGTCCGCTCGGCCAGCTCGGCCGCGCAGGCGCGGAACCGGGCCCGCACCGCGGCCGCGTAGTCCCCGGCCGTCGCCGCACGCTCCGCGTCGGCGCGGTACAGCTGCGCCGGCAGCACCGGCTCGTCGCCGCCGAACACCGCACCGCGCGCCCTCCGGGTGGTCCGCAGCACGCCGGCGCGCCAGACCACCACGACCACGATCAGCGCGATCAGCCCGGCCAGGATGGCGATGCCGCCGCGGCCGCCGGGCGCGCGGACCGCGACCTCGTTCAGCACGTCGATGATCCAGTTGATCAGCGCCTCGAGCGCCCGGCCGATCCAGGTCGACGCGGTCCGGTCGTACGCGCCCTTGGCCAGCTCGCGGCGCGCCTCCTCGGCCGCCGCCTCCCGGCCGATGTCGACCGGCGGCTCGGCCGGCAGCGCGAGCAGCACCACGGCCGCGATCACGGCTGGTCCAGAGGTACGACGATCCGCGGCGGGGGTTCGGGACGCAGGGCTGGTCGCATCCACAGGTCGAGACCCTCGCGCCGCACCCGCAGGTCGAGGTAGATCATCGCCTGCACCGCCGACACGAACGACAGGTTCGCGATCGTGGTGAGCAGGATCCCGATCCCGCTCGCCACCCCGACCGAGATCGCCGCCAGCTGGCCGGCGTCGCTCTCGTCGCTCCCGATCCAGGCACTCAGGCTGAGCGCCAGGGTCATCACGCCGAACTGGATCGCATACCCGACGATCGAGACCACCAGGCCGGCGAACATCAGGATCCCGAACGTCCGCCAGAAGCGCCCCCGGACCAGCCGCCAGGACCGCTTGAGCGCGGCGCCCACACCGACCCGCTGCGGCACGTACAGCCCGACGTCCGGCGCCTTCCGGCCCTCCAGCAGGATCACCGTGCCGGCCATCGACAGCCGGACCCCGATCACGACGAGCACCGGCACCCCGGCCAGCCCGAGCACCACGGCGACCAGCCCCGCCGCCATCGACGAGACGACCGCCATCCCGGCCGCGACCCCGAAGGTCAGCCCGAACCAGGCGGCGAACAGGCCCAGCAGCACCAGCGCCTGGATCGCGCCGACACCGAGCAGCGCCGGCAGGCTCGGCCGGATCAGCCGCAGCAGCTCGCGGGCGCCGACCCGGGCCTGCAGCTGGCTGCGCACCGCGGCGATCGCGATGATCCCGCTCAGCACCGTGGCGGCGACCGTGTAGAGCACCAGCTCACTGCCGTAGAGCACCACCAGGCCGGCCACGTTCGCGGCGGACAACTCGTCGTCGGCCGGGTCCGACGTACCGAACAGGCCCTCCAGGCCACCCGGCACCGAGAACTGGGCGATGGCGAGCTGGGCCGCCACCACGATCAGGCTGCCGAGCACCGGCAGCCCGAGCATCACGGTCTTGTTCTCCGATATCGTCCGGGCGGCGTTGTCCAGCAGGTCGACAGGCAGCCACGGGCGCAGCAGCGGCTCGCGCTGCTCCGCCGTGCCCTGCGAGACCGACACCGGTCGCCCCTTCCGTACGACGTGCCCTCCCGCGACCCGCGGGTGACCCATCATCACAGGAAAGACCGGTCATGAGAGCACAATGGGACACTATCCACAGGCGTCCGGAATGACCGGAACGGCCTGGTGACCCGGACAGGAGCTGGCGTGGCTGACGGTAACCGCACGACGCGTGGGCGCGTGCTCATCGTGGACGACGACACCGCGTTGTCGGAGATGCTGAGCATCGTGCTGCGCAACGAGGGGTACGACACCCATCTGTGCGCCACCGGGGACAAGGCGATGGCCGCCTTCCGCGACGCCAAGCCCGACCTGGTCCTGCTGGACCTGATGCTGCCCGGTATGGACGGTATCGACGTGTGCCGCGCGATCCGGGCCGAGTCCGGCGTGCCGATCGTGATGCTGACCGCGAAGAGCGACACCGTGGACGTCGTACTGGGCCTGGAGTCCGGCGCCGACGACTACGTGGTGAAGCCGTTCAAGCCCAAGGAGCTGGTGGCCCGGATCCGGGCCCGGCTGCGCCGGATGGACGAGCCCGGCCCGGAGTCGCTCAGCATCGGCGACCTCACCATCGACGTGGCCGGGCACGCGGTGAAGCGCGGTGGCGAGACGATCCAGCTCACGCCGCTGGAGTTCGACCTGCTGGTCTGCCTGGCCTCGAAGCCGTGGCAGGTGTTCACCCGTGAGGTGCTGCTGGAGCAGGTCTGGGGCTACCGGCACGCCGCCGACACCCGGCTGGTGAACGTGCACGTGCAGCGGCTGCGGTCCAAGGTCGAGAAGGACCCGGAGCACCCGGTGGTGGTGCTGACCGTTCGCGGCGTCGGCTACAAGGCCGGGCCTCCATGATCGAGGACTGATGTATACGTCGCTAGCCATGGTGCTTGAAGTTCAATGACAGAGGCAGTCGGCGCTGTGGTGCGCCGAGCAGCGCGCGCCGTGCTGTGGGGCAGGCGGCAGGCCGGCGCGTTCGGGCTGCTGTGGCGGCGCTCGCTGCAGGTGCGGGTCACGATCTCCACCCTGGCGCTGTCCTCGGCGGTGGTCTTCGTGCTCGGCATGGTGCTGCAGTACCAGATCACCGATCGACTGCTGTCCACCAAGCGGGACGCCGCCGTCGCAATG
>WNGA01032436.1_pt1 | contig 11864 bp, 25 predicted proteins | sample 5400061 | NCBI WGS metagenome assembly WNGA01 (sample SAMN13153366, study PRJNA577476) | soil metagenome | isolation source: 100 cm soil or saprolite under grassland replicate 2 | place: USA:California | collected 2016-06-15
CGGACGCGAACGGGACCACGACGAGGGCGAGCGAGACGAGCGGCCACGCGCGGACGACCGCGACGACGCGGCGAACGAGAGTCATCGGGCGTCCCCTCCGTAGCCGATAGGGATGACCCCGGCCTGCACGGTGCGCAGCCACGCGACGAGGCGCTGCACGCCGAACACGGCGAGCGCGAGCACGACGAGGAACAGAACGAGACTCTTCACGGCGCGTCTCCCGGGCGCGCGGCGGCGAGCTTCACGGGCGACGGGAGGCGCACGCGCGGCCACCCGAGCCGGACGACATCGGCGGTCGCGCGCACATCGCCCCCGAGCGCGAGCATTGCGACCGTCTGAGCCTCGACGGCGCGGCGCAGCTCGCGCCGCTCGGCCGCGTCCGCGTCGCCCGCTCGGTAGTCTTTCCAGAGCAGGAACGCTGCGACGACGACGGCGAACCCAAAATCCTTGGTTGCCCGGTAGGCGACGCCGAGCGGGTCACGAGGAGCGGGAGCGGTCACGCGACCCCCAGCGGATTCGCCTGCACGTAGGCGAGCCCCCTTTTCGCGAGAGGGAGGTAGACGGCGCGCGTCGGGTGCGCCGCGGGCAGCTCCTCCAGCTCGCCGTCGTTATTCTTGTCCGCGTCATCCCTGCCGGCGTTCCACGCGGCGACGTAATCCGCGAGCGTCGAGAGCTTCCGGCGACGGTGGGCGGCCAGGAGAATGGTCGCGGTCCACGCGGCGGCGGTCGCCGGGTCCTCGCGGAACTCCTCCATGCTGCCCGTGAACCCGTGCGCGCGCGCCGTCTTCTCCGAAATCTGTGTAGGGCCGAACGAGCCGCCGCGCGCCTCGTCCCGCGGGTCAGTCGAACGCGCGTCGAGCTTCCACCGCGGCCCCTCGACGTAGCCGATGGCGTCCACGAAATCAGGGTCGAGCCCCGCTTCGAATGCGGCGGCGCGCAGCTCGCGCCGGACCGTCTTCTGCGACTCACTGAGCTTCGACGTAACCACGACGGCACCCCCCGCGGCGAGCAGGACGACGAGAACGAGAACGACGAGGAGCCAGCGCGCGCGCATCATCGCGACCACTGGCAGGTGAACACTTCGGAGGCGCCGCCCGAGCCCGCCCCGGCGGTGACGGTCTCCAGGCGGAGCGAAAGCGCGGGAAGAAAACAGATGTTCCAGGTGGGCGCGCGCTCCGACGCGCCTTCCGTCACGCCCCCAACGCCCATCAGGATGTAGAGCTTCTGCGCGACGAAGGCGCCCACGAAGACGCTGTCGCCGTTGAGCAGCCCCTGCACGCTGCCGTCCGCGTTGACGTAGGAGGGGCGGAAGGTCGGGGCGCCCGTAATGTTGCCTGTCGAGTGATAGAAGAGCGCGCCCCTGGTGGCCCAGCTCGGCCGCGCGAAGTCGATGCTCCCGGCCGCGGGAATCAGCATGGTCTGGGTAATCTCGCTGAACGTCGGGTCCTGGCGGCTCGCCGGCACGATGAGGTCCGCAAGGTGGCGCGCCACGTCGGCGAGCGCGCCTCCGGCGCCGCCGGACGGGTGCGCCCAGAAATAGACGCGCCGCATTTTCACGCCGGACGAGTACGAGCGCCCCTCGCGCACGACGAGGTCCTCCGTGCGGTTGTCCTCATACTCGACGGAGGCGCTGACCGGGAACGCGGCGGGCGACGCGGCGCCGGGCGCCGGGTCGAGCGTGAACCCGTACACGTCCGAAAGCGACGGCGAGGCCGCGCGCGCCGCGGGGATGGTGACGGCCTCGGTCCTCACGTCTGGACCCAGGCGGTGCCCTTGCCGGACGCCGCCGCTTGCAGGTTGCAGAGGAGAATTAGCGCGGCCACGGGCGGCACCTCCAACCCGAGGTCGCGCACGAGGAACCGCAGCCCCTTCATGTTGAGGGCGAGCACATAGACGAGCACGCACCCGGCGGCGACGGCCTGCGCGTCGAGCGTGACTTTCGAGTAGGAGACGCGCATCACCACATCTCCCCGATGACGACGAGACGGCCAGTGACGGCCGCGCCGAGCGCCGCCGCGTTGAGACTCACGCGACGCGGGAGGGCGAGAGAGATAGGGCGCAGCCCCCCGTTGTTGAGGGCCGCCCCGAGCCCCCACGAGCTGGCGGCCTCCGTCGCGCCCGCGGTAAGCGGCCCGGCCTGGACGGGGACAATGGTCCCGTCCTCTAGGACGGCGCTGTGGGAGAAGTTCGCGGCGACGATTGCGGCGCTCGCTTTCAGGATGACGAGCAGGGCCGAGCAGTCGCCAACGTCGAGGATGCCGGTGTCGAGCGCGGCATTCGCGCCGCTCGTCTGGTCGTAGACGACGCGCGAGCGGAGCCGCTCCAACCGGCGCAGCACGTCGCCGGGCTCGTCCGCCACCGTCGCGTCCACGTTGCCCTGGCCGCCACTCACGAGCGCCAGCTCGACGCGCTCCATGAGCCGCGTCCCGAGGATGGGCACGCCCTCGTGCACGATGACGGTACGCTCCGAGAACGCGTCGCCCGCGTACCGGACAAAGGCGACGAGCGGCATCACGAGCGCCGCGGACGAGCGGCGCAGCACGAACCCGTACACGCCCCCGAACGCGCAGCGCCGGTCCGTCGAGAGGGTCAGCGTTTCCGTGCGAGTCATGGCACCACCGAACGCGCGCGACGCGCGAAGAGGACGACCCAGAGCACCGCGAGCCCGACGAGGACGAACGGCGAGAGTTTGAGGAGCGCCATCCAGCCGGCGCCCGTGGACGCCGCCAGCTCGGCCGCGTCCTTCGCGGCGCCCTTCGCGACGTAGCCGGCGGCCCCCGTCCACGAGTGAAGCGCGGCTTCTTCCTGAGTGACGGACGGGACCGCAAGGATTCCGGTGATGCTCGACATGAGGTCCGCGAGTTCGACGCCGTTCCCCGACGCGAGCACCCGCCCCGCGCGCTCGACGTGCGCGCTGTAGAGCTTCCGCCCCGCGAGTGCGTTGTTACGCGACGGGCCGTCATAGGCGGCGGACTCGTCGGCCTCGACGCGCCCCAGCTCGCTTTCGAGCGCGACGGCGAGCGCCGCCTCCTCGGCACCGGAGAACATGCGGCCTCACTTCCGACGGAGGAAGACGAGCGCGACGACGAGGAGCCCGACCGCGACGCCCGCGCCCACGACGGTCGCGGTCCTCGCGTACCAGGGCGTCGACGAGATCGCCGCGCCCGACGCGGTCACGCCGCTCCGGTCGGTCGGCGCGGCGCGGTTCGTGGGCTTGCCGTTGTAGGCATCCACGACGCCGAGCGCGGTGGAGCCGCCCGGGACCGCGGCGATTCCCTGACGCACGATGCCCCCGAACGCGGAAGAACCGGACGTGGGGTCGAACTGCGAAAAGAAGCTCATGGGCGGTCCTCGACGATGCGGAGGGCGAGCCGGGAGCGGTCAGTCACCGTGCGACCCGGGTCCCCCTCCTCGGGAGCGGTGGAAGGGGACGGAGACGGAGCGTCGTCGCCACCCCGCTCGCCCGCGGCGGCGGGCTCGTCGGCGCGCGCGATGGACGCGAGCGCGACGAGCGCCACGAGGGCGAGCAGGATGGCGACGACCCAGCGCACGGGGGTTACCGACCCGTGATGCGCGCGGCGATGCCGGAGAGGAACCCGCGGGCCGCGGAGACGCCGTTCTTGGACGACGTCTTGGCCTGCACGACGGCGCCCCTCCATCCGAGCTTGGCGCCCGCGCGGAGCACGGTCGCCTGGTCGCGCACCTCGTTCGCGCGGTAGTAGACGCGCACGCCGCCGCCAGCGGCGAGCGTGCCATCGCGGGTGAGGACGAGCTTTTCCACGACGCGGGGGAGCTTGGTCCCCTTGTACGGCAGCGGCCCCGGCGTGAGCACCGGGACGAACGGGACGGCGGCCGGGTCGAGCGCCTCGCCCTCGACGCCGTCGGTCGCGCCCTGGACCTGCGCGCCGGCTGCGGCGAAGCGGTTGAATGCGCGGACGAGCGACGACAGCCGCGTGTTGCTCTCGACGATGTCCTCGACCGCGTCACGGACGAGACGCATGTTCCCCATCTCCGCGTCGGTGATGGCGGCGCCGTCCGGCTTCACGACGACCACCTCGAGGTAGTCGAGCCCGCCGGGGAGGATGGTCTCGGCGCCGTTGAACTCTACGAAGTTCACGACCTGGGAGGTCGGCACGGTGCCCGCCGGGAGCGGCGAGAGATGGAACTCGATGAACGCCATGGTGCCGGCGTTCACGGCGAGCGCGGCGAGGATGACGGCCGGGTCCTTCCAGTGCACGTCGAAGAACCTCCCGAGGTAGAAGTCCGTCGCGGGAGCGTTGTCCTTCGTCTCGACGCCGCGCGGGTCGTGGCCGATGGAGAGCGGCCAGAACAGCTCGACCGCCTGCGCGGCGCCGACCGCGATGTTCGCGGGCCGGGAGAGGTCGCGCCCCTCCTTCACCCAATCCAGCGCGTTGATGCCGATGCCGTCGGTGCGGTAGCGGCGCTCGCACTCGGCGAGCAGCACGAGGCGCGTAAGCTGGTCCGACGTGACGCCGGCCGCGGGGACGTTCAGCGCGCCGCGCAGGACGAGGAACGCATCATCGATGCGGTAGCCCTTCGGGAGGACAGTGGTAGGGAACTGCATCTTGCCGATGGCGAATGCCTGCTCGGCGGTCTTGCGGATGATGGTGCCCATGCTTGCTCCTTCGAGACGAGGGGGGCCGCGCTTACTTCGCGGGCAGGATGTTTGCCGCGCCCGGGACGTTGTCGCGGACGGCGCGGTAGACGAGGAAGAACGGCGCGGAGACGAAGAGGACGGCGACGAACAGCACGACGACGAACGCGCCCAGGTGCGGGCGGATGCCGTGGGTGAAGAGGCCGGAGAACGAGAACACGGGGAGCGCCTTTCAGTGAGAGGGGTACAGCGTCGGGAGCGTCCACACGGCAGGCGGGTCCCCCGGCTGCCACGACCGGACGCGCTCCGCGAAGTCCGGTCCGAGAGGAGGTTCGGCGAGCGCTTCGAGGTCGGCCGCGTCGACCTGGAGGAGCGACGCGACGCGCGTCGCGGTCCGTCGACAGGTGCGCGGGATGTCCACCGCGCACTGACTGACCAGGATGGACGCGACGCCCGCGTGATGACCGTTCCGGTGGAGCTTTTCGAGCCCGGCCGCGCAGTGCTTCGAGTAGTCGCCCACCTCGTCACAGAGCAGGACGAGCCCGCCCGCTTCCTTCGCGGCGCGGCACGCGGCGATGGTCAAGAGGAAGTCCGCGGGCACGTCGTCACCGGGCACGACCACGACGCGGACGACGGCGCCGGTCAGCACGTCCGGGTCGGCGAGGTCGGCCGCGTCGAAGCGCTCGCCCTCGTCCGTGTAGGAGTCGCCGGGCGGGTCGAAGAAAACGACGCGCCGCGCGGAAGCGAGCCGCGCGCGCGCGAGCGTCGACTTTCCCGACCGCGGCACGCCGAGCACGATTTCGTGGGAGCACGGGTCAAGCGGCCCGTATGGCGAGCGCGGGCGCGTCACCGAGCATCGCCCCCGTAGCCGACCGGCAGCGCGGCGCGCGACGCGATCGCGGCGAGGAGCACGGCGAGGGACACGAGGAGCTTCACGGCGTGGCCTCTCCCTTCTTTTCGCGCTTCCGCTTCAACTCGCGGACGCGAGAGAGGGCGCGAGCCGGCGCGCCGGCCCAGGTGATGAGGAGGTCCACGGCGTCAGCTCCGCGAGCGTGTACCCGAAGAGGAACGCGCCGAGACCGAGGAGCGGGAACAGGACGCCGCGCAGGAACACGGCGGCGTCAGCGGTCCGCTGCGCATCGGTCCGGGCCGGGTCGAGAGGGGCGGGCGCGGCGGCGGGCGTCGTCGCGCCGGCCGGCGCGGGAGCGGGCGCGGTCTTCGCCGCGATGCGCGCCACCTCGGCAGCCTTGAACGCCCGGCGCGCCTCCTCGCGGAGCGCCTTCTTGTCCTTCGGAGTCAACTCGACCGCCGGGACGAGCGCGGGCACGGGCGGCACGGCGTGCGGCACGGTCGGGGTCACTCGCCCGCCCCGCGCGCCCTCGCGACGACGGCGGCCACGACGAGGAGCACCACCACGACCACCGCGCCGATGATGCCGCCGAGCACGGTTCCCTTGCGCCCCTGCGCAGGGGCGGGGGTGGACGGCGGCACGGCGTGCGGCACGTTCCGGGCACGCTTCACCTCGTCCAGCTCGGCGCGCAGCTCGGCGCGCACGTCCGCGAGGTCCGCCATGCGACACGGCGCCGCCGCGTCGTCCTCGGCAGCGGCGGCGGCCTTCGCTCGCGCCAGCTCGGCAGCGGCAGCACTCACGCGCTCGGCCTCGGCCCTCGCAGTGGCGGCAGCGTCCGCGACGGCCTGCTCTTCGGGCGTCACTTCGCGGCCACCGGCAGACGGGTGCCCTTGCCGCTTCCCCACGGCGAGGCGCCGGCCGGGAGGCGCCGGCCGGACCGGCGGAGGACGGGGACAGGAGGAACGGGCGCAGCGACGGGAGCGGGCGCGGGCGGCGTCTTGGGCTTGCGTGCCATGGACGCGAGGTTGCTTCACCGCGCGGCGACGTGTTAGTGGCCGGGTGTGCCCTTGGACGCCGCGGAGTCGCCTCGAGTGACTTGGACTGACGCGAAGGAAGCCGCCGCCGGACGCTGGACGGTGCGCACGGTATGGAAGTGGGCGCGCTCCGGGTACGTCGCCGCGAAGCGCACGCCGGGACCGCGCGGCCGGCTCCTCGTGGCCGTGGACGCGGACGGGCTGCCGGTGTTCACCACGCCGCAGCGCGCCCGCCGCCGCTCGTAGCGACCGCCGGTCGCGCCCCCGCCCCCTTCCCTGCCCGGACCGCCGCTCAGCGGGGCGCCGGCTGCGCGTGGCACCCCCCGAAACGGAGGAGCGGCGCGGCCCGCCCTGGCGCCGCGCCGCTCGGTTCGTGTCCCGGAAGTCTGCTACCGGGACGAGGGGGGCTNNTCGCCGCGGGGGGAGCATTTCGGGACACGCCCGCGCCCCCGCACGCGCGACACGGCACGCGCTCGCCGGTCGGGACGCGCCCGGGGTAGCGAACCAGGGCGCACGTCCCCGCGCCCCCGCACGCCGCGCACAGGACGACGCCGGCGCGCCGCGCCAGCGCGAGCGCGAGCCGCACGGCCTCGACAGGCAGCAACACGGCGGCGGTCCATCCGCCGGACGCTCGATGTACCTCTAGCAGCACGCCCCCGCCCGCACCCGCGCCGAGGGTCACGAGCCCCGCGCCGTCCTCCGTCTGAATCGTCTCGCTCATGCCGACACCTTAACCCGGGCCACGGTGGAGCGCGGCACCTTGAGCGCGACCGCGACGGAGCGCACCGACTCGCCCGCCGCGCGCCGCGCGAGGATGGCGGCGCGCGTCGCCGCGTCGAGCCGCGACGGGCGCCCCCACGCCTCGCCGCGCTCCTCGGCCAGCTCACGCCGCGCGGCGATGCGCTCACGCCGGGTGAGCAGCTCCATTTCCGCGGCCCACGCGAGGATGGACAGAATCAGCTCGGCGACGCGCGCGGCGCTCCCCTCCTCACCGGGCGGCGGAATGGTGAACCCGTCGGCGAGGTTCACCAGCTCGACGCCGCGCACGTCGCGCAGCTCGCGGACGAGCGCCAGCGTGTCGGCGATGCCCGAGCGCGTCAGCCGGTCGAGCCGGAAGACGTACAGCCGTCGCACCTTCCCCGCGCGCACGTCGGCGAGGAGGCGCGACAGCTCGGGCCGGTCGAGCGTGGTCGCGGTGCGCTTCTCCGCGTACCACTCGCCCACCGTGTCACCGCGCGCGGCGGCGGCGCGCTCGATGGCGCTCCGCTGCATGGCGTGGTCCTGCCCGCGAGACGAGACGCGGATGTAACCGACGACGGCGGTCACGACTTCCTCCCGCGCGGGCGCTCGTCCGGGAGCCTGGTCAACCATCGCGCGGCCCCTCTCGTCGGCGACGTGTCCACCGGTAGCGGCGCCTGCGCGCCCTTCTTGCCGCGCAGGTAGTCGCGCATCCCCTTTGCTCGCGCGCGCAGCTCGGCGAGCTTCTCCCGCCGCGCCGCCGCGTCGAACTTCGCGCGCTCCTGCACCTCGTCTATCTCCACGAGCACGTCGCAGAGCAGGCGGCCGATTTCCTCGCGGCTCACTTCCCGAGGGTCGCGCGGTATCACGGGTCACGCCCCGTCCCGCGGCACCGGGGGCAGTCGTTCGGGCGCGTCCACTTCCGCCACGCCGTGACGGGCGCGGCGAGCACGTTGGACAACGCGACGCCCGAGACGAGGAGGAGCGGGCCGCCGACGAACAGCGCGAGCGCGGGATGGTCCGTCAGGAATTGAAAGAGCGTCACGGCGCCCTCCGCTTCGTGCAGCGCTTCCGCGTGTCGGGCTTCGCCCCCGTCACGCCGTCGCAGTACGCGGCGCCGCACGCGCCGCAGTGGCACCCGTGACGGGGGCACGGATACGGGTTGGCGAAATGCTCGCGGCACGCGACCGCGAGCGCGAGGGCGGCGCGGAGCCGCCTCCCGACCCCGACCCTCATGGCGCCCTCCGCAGAGCGCCGCTCGCGACGAGCGACGGCACGACGGGGCGAGGCTCCGTCACGACGTACAGCGCCGCGCGCCGGCCGGACGAGACGCGACGGCGAGCGTTGCGCCGACGCACGACCCCCTCGCGCTCGAGATACGAGAGACGAGCCCGCACCGTGTTGGGGTTCGCGCCGAGCGCCCTCGCGACCTCCTCGAACGTCAGCCCGGCCGGCGCGGACGCGAGCAGGTCGAAGATGCGAGCGCGGACGCGCGCCGCCGCCTCGGCCTCTTCGCGCCGCGCACCGCGGCCGTCAAGCTGGTAGTGCGGGCAGACGAAGCACGAACCCGCACCCGGAGGGCACGCGTTCATTCCGTCGTTCGGGAGGGCGCAGCTCCTCGTCGCCTGAGCGGTCGTCACGGCGACACCTCGTCATGCGACCGCGCGTGGTCGAGCAGACGCAGCGCGGCGGCGGCCGACAGCTCCTTGCCCGCAGGGAAGCCCCACGCCGCGCGGCACACCTTGCACCGGATCTCGACTTGGCGCCGACGCGCGGGGCGCGGCGCGGATGCGTCGTACACGTCCAGCGTCGCGACCGCGAACCCGCGTGCCCTCAGCTCGGCGAGCTTCACGACCGCACCCCTTCCCCGATGCCGAGCGGGTCGGGCCCGAGGCGCTCCGCGAGCTTCGTCAGCTTGTGCGCGACGTGGAGCAGCGCGAGCCGGTCGTCTACGTCGCGGTACAGCTCGGCGCGCCCGGCGAGGTTCCGCGCCATCGAGAGGAGGAGTGCGCCCTCCGTACACGAGACGCGCGGCACGGGCGGCATCACGCCGCGCGCGCGGTCGCGCCCGCACGCGCGCACCGTCTCACGGACGACGAAGTCCGCGACGCGCTCGGCCGCCGCGCAGCTCGGGCACGGCCGCTCAGGGTGGTCGTGCTCGATGCACCCGAGGCGCCCCTGCCCGAGCGCCTCACCCGGCGTCCGGTCGAGCGCGGCGCTGCACTTGCTGCACACGGGGTACGTCTGCATCCGCCCGTCGCGCAGCACGCCCGCGCGGTCCACGGGAGCGCCGCAGCAGGGGCTTGATGGGCTCCCGCCTCCCGCGGTAGAACCGCCCTCCGCACAAAGGTTCGGCTTCCTAGTCCCCCAGACATTTTGAGCAGTCATCCGTGAGTCCCTCCGGGCACTTGCGGTTAGAGCACCTGGGTTTGAGAACAAACCTAGATGCGACTTGACCGAAGCGGGCCTATCCCGCTCCGGTCGGTGGGTTCGTGCCGCGCCCGCGGACGGCACGAACCCACGCTGGGGGACCGGCGACGCGCGAACGTCGCCGGTCCCGTTTTCTTCGTGCACCTCGACGCGCTCCGCGCCGCCGCACCTCCCGTAGTGCGGGAGGTCGTACAGGGCGCAGACGTGAAGCCCCGTCCCGACGCCGTAGGGTCCCGGCCGCGTCACGGCCGCACCTCATCCACGAAGCGCGCGCCGCCCACCGTCACCGTCTCCATCGGCCCGAAGAACGCGGCGAGCGCCTTGTCCGCGCGAACCTTCCCGCCCGCCATCCGCGCCAGGTACTTCTCGGTCGTCAGCACGGACTCGTGGCCGAGCCACTCGCTGATGGTGACCACCTCGACGCCGCGCGCGTACAGCTCGAACGCGCAGGTGTGGCGGAAGGTGTGGAGCCCGTGGCCCTCGCCGAAGTGGTCGGGCGCGACGGCGCCGAGCCGGCCGCGCAAGTCCTCCATCGCGCCCTTCTTGAACGGGAAGAGGAACCGCACCTCGCGGCGCTCCTTCGCGAGCCGCCGCGCGTTGAACGTGAGCTGCACGGGCTGCCACGACGCGAGGAGCGGCGCCAGGAGCTGGCGCAGCTCGGGCCGGACCGGGATGCGGCGGCACCCGCGCTGGCGCTGGCCCTTCGGCGGGGAGGTCGTCCAGCCGTCCGGGTTCGTGCGTTGCTTCGTGACCGACAGCTCCCACGGCTCCACGCGCGTGAGCACGTCGTCAGGCTCAAGCGCGATGCCCTCGGACGGCCGCACGCCCGTGAAGCGGTACACGCCGAGGAGCGCGCGCTCGCTCGCGTCCCGCGCGACGGCGAGGAGCGACGGCCACACGGCCGCGATGTTCCGAATCGGGTGGGAGTCCGGCGGCGGCGGCACGACGCGGCGCGCGTCCGTGAACGGGTCCGCGTCCACGAGCCCGCGGCGGCGGCCCCAATCGAACACCGCGCCGAGGATGTACCAGTGCACGTTGTAGACGGTGCTCGGGCTCATGCCCGAGTCCACGACGCGGGCGGCCCACTGCTCGATGGACTTCGTGGACGGGTGGTCGCCGAGCGTGCGCGCCAGCTCCTCGCAGCGCTTGTAATTCTTGCGGGAGTTAGGGTTCGTGAGCGCGGAGCCGGGACCCAGCCACCACTCGCGCCAGAGGTCAGGGAGGCCGAGGTTCGAGCCGCGCACCGCCTCGGCCTGGTCGCGCGGCACGAGCGGCATCACCACGCCCGGCCTCCGTCGCCCCTCGTCCATCCCGCCTCCCGAAACGCAGCGGGCCCCCGCCGCGCGGTCACGCGGCGAGGGCCCTTGACGTTCGTTCCCGCGAAGGTAACGAGCGCCCGCGGAAGGGTTCGGGGTTCTACCACGCGGGGGGCCGATGACCGTCGGCGAGTCGCGGGGTCTTCCCCTCTGTCTTGCTGCCCTCGCTCCGTCACCAGCTTCGCGGACTAGCGACTGAGCGTGGAAGAGCCTTGTCACGTTCCGCGTGTACGTCGCAAGAAAATTCCGAGCGCGCGGCGTCACATGCTCGGGAGACGCTTCGCGGACGAACCCCGAACGTCGCGACGCCGCGCGGGATTTCAGCGGTGCAGGAACGCGACCGCGCCGCGCACGGCGAGCACGACGACGACGAGCACGACGAGCCCGAGCGCGACGCCGAGGAGCGGCCAGGTCGTCTCGCCGGGCTGGCCGTCCGGCGCGAGATCGAACACCGGGACGCCCTCGGCGCGCACGACCACGCGCGGACGGAGGAACCGCGACAGCCATCCGCCGCCGCCGCTGGCGCCGCCGCCCTTCCCGCCGACGAGCGGGATGGTCGGAAGGTGCGCGGTTTCGATGTCCACCGTGAACGCCATTGAGTCACCGCCTCCGACGAAGCAGCGCGACGAGGAGCACGACGACGAGCACGACGGCGCCGCCCGGGACGAGCAGCGCGAGGAGCCCGCCCGCGGCGGCGCGGCTCGTCGGCGAACGCGGGTCCGCCGGGCCCGTCACCTCGACCGGAGCTTGCACGCCGCCGCGGTCGGTCGGCTCGCCGCGGTCGGTCGGCTCGCCGCGGTCGGTCGGCGCGCTCCGGTCGGTCGCGGCCGGCTCGGGCGGCGGCGCGGCGAGACCCCCGAGCGCCGTTTTCGCTCCGTAGG
>WNGA01011027.1_pt1 | contig 11862 bp, 7 predicted proteins | sample 5400061 | NCBI WGS metagenome assembly WNGA01 (sample SAMN13153366, study PRJNA577476) | soil metagenome | isolation source: 100 cm soil or saprolite under grassland replicate 2 | place: USA:California | collected 2016-06-15
CAAGCGCGAGGATCCGGCGGATCGGCGCCTCCAGGGATCGGCGCTCGAGAGGGCCGTCGACGCCCTCGCACGGGCGCGCGACCGCTTCGAGATCCGCGAAGCGGCATTGCTCGTTCAGTCCCCGTTCTGGGCGCCGCTCTCCCGCGCTCTCACGCAACAGTTCGGCTGGAGAGTCGTCTACGACTGCCTCGATGAGCATTCGGCGTTCCCCGCGAACCGGCCGGAAGCGCTCCTCGCCGCGGAAGCGGAGGTCGTCGACGCGGCGGATCTCGTGCTCGCCACGTCGGGTCCGCTTCTCGAAAGGCTTCGCAGGGTCCGGCCGGACGCCCGCCTCCTCGGCAACGCAGCCGACGCGGAGCTCTTCGGGGCGCTTCCCGACCCGGCCCCCGAGCCGGGGCGCCTGACCGTCGGTTACGCGGGCGCGGTCGACGACTGGTTCGATTACGACCTTCTCTCCGAAACGGCGCGGTTGCGCCCCGGCTGGCGCTTCGAGATCATCGGCGGAGTCGAAGGCCGGCCTCCCGGAGCTTCGCGCTTCCCGGAGAACGTCGTTTTTCTGGGGGAGCGTCCGTACCGCGAGATGCCCGCGATCCGGGGACGGTTCGACGTCGAAGTCATTCCCTTCCGGCTCTCGGAGCTCACGCACGCGACGGATCCGGTCAAGCTCTACGAGGCGCTCGCCGCCGGCCGCGGGGTCGTCGCGACGCCGATGCGCGCCCTCGCCCCTCTCGCCGAGCGGGACCTCGTGCGGTTCGCCGCCAATCCGGAGGATTTCGTGCGAGAGATCGCGAGCGCCGCCGCAGCCGGAGCGGACGAGATCGCCCGCCGGCGCGCCTTCGCTCGCGAGAACACCTGGGACGCGCGGGCGGGCGAGCTCTCCCTCCGGCTCGCGGAGCTCTGGCCTCTCGTCTCCATCCTCGTCGTCACGCACAACGGCCTCGGCTGGACGCGTCTTTGCCTCGAGTCAATCGATCGGCGCACGGACTGGCCCCGGTTCGAGATCATCGTCGCGGACAACGCATCGACCGACGGCACGCGGGAGTGGCTGGGCGACGAGGAACGTCGCGGCTCCCTGCGCGCGTTCCTGCTGCCGGACAACCGCGGCTTCGCCGCCGGCGTCAACGCGGCGGCGGCGGCCTCGCGCGGCGAGTACCTCTGCCTGCTGAACAACGACACCGTGGTTACCCGCGGGTGGCTGTCGGCGCTCGTTCGGCACCTGGAGCGCGATTCCACGATCGGGATGATCGGGCCGTCCACCAACGAGATCGCCAACGAGGCGAAGGTCGAAGTCGGCTACCGCGAGCTTCGGCACCTGGATTCCTGGTCGCGGGGATTCACGCGCTCCCAGGCTGGTCTCGCCCTGCCCATTCCGATGCTCGCGATGTTCTGCGCTCTCACGCCCCGCGAAGTCTTCGAGCGCATCGGGCCTCTCGACGAGCGCTTCGAGATCGGGATGTTCGAGGACGACGACTACGCCCGCCGCCTGGCCGCGGAGGGGCTCCGGCTGGCGGTCGCGCGTGACTCTTTCGTGCACCACGCGGGGCGCGGCACCTTCCGGACGCTCACCGACGAGGAGTATCGGCGCATCTTCGAAGAGAACCGCCGGCGGTACGAAGAGAAGTGGGGAGCGTCTCCGCCTGCGGCGGACCGGGGCGAGAGGCCGGTCTCCTGGGACGAGATCGCGAAGCGGTCGGAGGAGCATGGCGCGGTCTTCGTCTTCCCGCCGTCGATCGGGTGGGACGTCGCGCTCGTCCAGCGCCCGCAGCATCTCGCGCGGGCTTTTGCGCGGCTGGGCTTCCCGGTCGTTTTCGAAGAGGACCCGCCTGCGGCGAGCGGGGAAACCTCCGGGCTCCGGCTGGAGGAGGAGAACCTCTGGATCGCGGCTACCGCCGCCGGCTCTTCCGGCCTGCCGAACCGCGTGGTCTGGTCGTTCGTCTACAACCTGCCGGAGAAGAGCGCGCTCGGCGGGGCGCGCGTGGTGTACGACGTCATCGATCATCCCGACGTCTTTCCCCATTCGCGCGGCCTTCTCCGTCGCAACCACGAGAGAGCCCTGCAGGAGGCCGGAGCCGTCTTCGCCGTCTCGCGGCCTCTTCTCGAAGAAGTCCGGACGCGGCGCGCCGACGCCGCGTACCTGCCCAACGGCGTCGAGTTTGCCCGCTTTGCCGCGGACCCCGACCCGTCGCTTCTCCCGGAAGAGATCGCCCGCGCCCGCGGCCGTCCCGCGGCCGGGTACGTCGGTGCTCTCGCGCGCTGGGTCGATTCGGACCTTCTCGCCGCGCTCGCCGAGCTGCGTCCCGACTGGAGCTTCTTCCTCGTCGGAGAGGCGTTGGACGGTTCGTTCGATCGGCTCGAGTCGGCGCGCCCGGCGAACCTGCACCTCCTCGGGCCTCGCCCCTACCGCGCGATCCCTTCGATCCTGACGGCGTTCGACGCAGGCTTGATCCCGTTCCGGCTCGGCACCGAAGGCTCGAACGCGTCGCCGATCAAGCTCTACGAATACCTCGCCGCCGGGCTCCCCGTGGTCGCGACGCCGATCCCGGAGTGCGAAGCGGTCCCGGAGGTCGAAGTCGCCTCTTCCGCGTCGGGCTTCTCCGACCTCCTCGACCGCGCGCGCGGCTCGCGCCGCTCCGAAGACTTTCGCCGGCGCGCCCGCGACCGCGCACGAGCGAACGACTGGAGCGAGCGGGCTCGCGCCGCGCTTGCAACGCTCGGAGTGCCGTCGCCGGTCGGGTAAAATCGCTCGATGCCTGCACACCGCCGGGACTCCGTCGATTGAGCGCACCGGAAGCGCTCGTCCGGCCGGGACCGGTTCCCCTCTACGATTCGGCGGCGTCCCGCTCGCGGGCGCTCGAAGAGGCCCGCGCGCTCTGGGCGTACCGGGGCCTGGTCCACGAGCTCGTCGTCCGCGACATCAAAGTCCGCTACAAGCGGTCGGTTCTCGGAATCGCGTGGACCATGCTCGCGCCGCTCCTGAACATGATCGCGCTCACTCTGGTGTTCTCGACGATCTTGAAGCAGCAGATCACGAACTACCCGGTCTTCTTCATGACCGGCGCAATTTTCTGGGCGTTTTTCTCGCAAACGACTTCCACGGCGGCTTCGCAGACCCAGGATTCGAACGAGATCGCCAAGCGGATCTACATACCGAGGTCGGTCTTTGTCGCTTCCGCGGTCGGAGTGGGGCTCGTCAACCTCCTTCTGTCGATCGTGCCCCTTCTGATCATCCTCATCGTGACGCGTTTTCCGATCTATTCGACCTGGGTTTTTCTTCCGGTGGCAGTCGTGATCGAGGCTCTCTTCGCCGCCGGAGTCGGCCTGTGGCTCTTCACGTTCGCTTCGCGATTCTCCGACGTGCGTGAGATGTACGTGGTGATCGTGCAGACCTGGTTCTTCCTGACGCCGATCGTTTACCACCCGGCCATCGTGCCGCCGAAGTTCCGGTTTGCCCTGTGGCTCAATCCCCTGTACTACCTCGTCCAGACGTTCCGCAAACCGGTCTACGACGGCGTGTTCCCATCCGCCGCGCTCGTGGGAGTGTCCGTCGCGATCTCGCTCGTCGTGTTCGTGACCGGCTGGATTTACTTCGCGAACCGCGCCGAGCGGTTCGCCTTTCACGGCTGATGACGGCGGCGGCGATCCTGTTCGACAAGGTCTCGGTGCGGTACCGCATCCCGAGGGAACGCATCGGGTCGCTCAAGGAATACGCGATTCGTCGCCTGAAGCGGCGGCTCCACTTCGACGAGTTCGAAGCGCTGCGGGACGTTTCCCTCGAAGTGCCGGGAGGCGAGACCGTCGGCGTGATCGGAAGGAACGGCGCCGGGAAGAGCACGCTCCTGCGCCTGATCGCGCGCGTGATGCCTCCGACCGCCGGACGCGTCGTGGTGTGGGGCCGGACCGCTCCGCTGCTCGAGTTGGGCCTCGGGTTTCACGGCGAGCTCACGGGGCGGGAAAACATCATGCTCCAGGGGGCGCTCCTCGGCTTCTCGCGCGCCGAAATGCGCCGCCGCACGCCGCGGATCGTCGAATGGGCGGAGCTCGAGGAGTTCATCGACGCGCCGGTCCGGACCTATTCGACCGGCATGGCGGCGCGGCTCGCCTTCTCGGTTGCGACCGACGTGGAACCGGACATCCTTCTCGTGGACGAAGCTCTGGCCGTCGGCGACGAGCGGTTCCAACTGAAATGCCACCGCCGGATGGAAGAGTTCCGGCAGGCGGGGAAGACCGTGTTTCTCGTGTCGCACGCGCTCGCCGCCGTGCGCGAGAACTGCCTCCGCACGATCTGGATCCACGAGGGGCGCCTGGTGCGCGATGGAGACTCCAATTCGGTGACCGACCTGTACCACCGGTGGTCGATCGGTGATCCCATCGCGCTGCCGCAGGCGCTTCGAACGTAATATCCGCCGATGAGCTCTCGCATCGGAGCGAGCCAACTCGTCGCCGGTTCGCCGCCGACAGTCACCGTCGTCATCCCGTGCTACAACCTCGGCGCCTATGTGAGCGAGGCCGTCCAGAGCGTCCTCGACCAGACATACTCGGACTTCGAGATTCTCCTGATCGACGACGGCTCGACGGATCCGGTCACGCGGCATCTCTTCGCCTCCTATCGGCGGCCGAGGACCCGCATTCTTCGAACGGAGAACCAGGGCCTCGCCCGGACCCGGAACCTGGGGATCCGGGAAGCGGCCGGACGTTATGTTTCCTTCCTGGACGCCGACGACCTTCTCGAGCCGGCGTTCCTCGAACGAACGGTGCCTCTCCTCGAAGCCGATCCCTCGCTCGCATTTGCGTCCTGCTGGCTGGTCGGCTTCGGTGAGTCGCAATTTCTCTGGAAGCCTGCGACCTGCGACTTCCCCCATCTTCTCGCCGAAGACACGGTCTGCGCGGCGGCTCTGACGCGAAAGGGCGCGCTCGTCGCCGTGGGAGGGTTCGACGCGGGCATGCCGGTGCCGGGCTACGAAGACTGGGATCTGGCGATCAGCCTCGTCGAGAGAGGGCTCCGCGGCCGGATCGTGCCGGAGGTCCTTTTTCGTTACCGGATCCGGCCGGAGTCCATCACCGCTTCCTGCACCGCTCCGCAGAACCGTGCCCGCCTCCTGCGTTACATCATCGACAAGCACCCGGAGGCGTACGAGCGGCATCTGGCCGGCGTTCTCGAGGTCATCGAGGCGCGAACGATCGAGATCGAGCAGAGCCGGCGGTCGCCGACTCCGGACGATCACCCCGACGAGAAGCGGCGCGGGGCCCTTCTCGAAGAGACCCTTCGCCGCGTGCTCGAATCCCGAAGCTGGAAGGCCTCCCGGGCGGTTCGGGAAACCAGCCGGCGTCTGAAGCTCTGGCGGAGGAGAAAGGTGGCTGCCCCTCCCCGGATTTCCGCCGTTCTCACCTGTCGGGACCAGGGGAAAGACCTGCCCGACGCGTTTCGCTCGCTCAGCCTCCAGATCTCTCGAGAGGACGAGGTCGTGATCGTCGACAACGGCTCGACCGACCCGGTGACGCTTCAGGTCCTGGAGGAATATCGCTCGGCGCGGATTCCCGTCGTCCGCTCGGAGAGGGTGAGCAGTGCGGCCGCCCGCGAGCGCGGGCTGCGGATGGCGCGCGCGCCGTATCTCTTCGCGATGGGCTCCGATGAGACCCTCGAGGCGGGTTGCCTTGCCCGGGCCACGGAGATCCTGGACGGAGACCCGTCGGTCGATTTCGTCTGCTGCGGAGTCCGCGACTCCGACGGCACCGGCTTCATCTACGTCCCCGATTCCGCGGAACTGCAGGCGGTCGTCGGCTGCCGCCGTTTCTCTTTTCCCGTCCTGCGGCGCAAGGCCCTGGCCGCGATCGGCGGCTACGATGCGGAGATGCCGACGAGCGAACACGCGGACTGGGACCTCGTGCTCCGGCTCTCCGCTCGAGCGCGCCGCGGCGCCGTCCTGTTGGGGCCGCTCGTCAACTCGCACTTCCGGCGCGGCGGGCCGGAAACGGAGCAGGCTCCGCGGCTCGTGCGGCGGCTCTTCGAGAAGCACGGGCCGCTGTTCGAACGCCACTTCCGGGACGCCGTGCTGGGTCTCGAAAGCCAGAGGAGGGCTCTCCAGGCTTTCGCGATCGATCCGGCCCTGGCCGGCCCCGCGGAGCCGGTGCGGGCGGGAATCGACTGGGGAGAGCTCCGGCGACTCGAGCCCGTCAGCGCGACATGGGGGATCGATCGCGGGCTTCCGGTCGACCGCTACTACATCGCGCGCTTCATCGAACGCCGCCGCGGAGACATCCGGGGCCACGTGCTCGAGGTCAAAGACGCAACCTACACTCAGGCCTACGGCAGCGGCGTGGACGTTCTGGACATCGTGGACATCGCGGCGGAAAACCCGTCCGCCACGGTCGTCGCAGACCTCGCCCAAGAAGGCTCACTGCCGTCGGGCCGTTACGACTGCTTCGTCCTGACGCAGACCATCCATATCATCTACGACGTCCGGGAAGTCCTGCGAAACGCGTCCCGCGCGCTCAAGCCGGGAGGCGTCCTCCTCGCGACCCTTCCCTGCGTGAGCCGTCTCGATTACGAGTCGGGGCTCGAAGGCGATTTCTGGCGATTCACGCCCGCTTCCGCGCGCCGGCTCTTCGAGGACGTCTTCGGAACGGGACAGGTGGAGGTCGAAGCTCACGGAAACGTCCTGGCGTGTTGCGGATTTCTGCTCGGGCTCGCGGCCGAAGAATTCCGGAGAGAAGAGCTCGACCACAGCGACCCGTATTTCCCCCTCCTGCTCTGCATCCGCGCGGTGAAGCCCGAAACGACCGCGGTGCGGTCCGGCGCGACGCGGGCCGCCTCCGACGGAAAGGCCGCGATTCTCCTCTATCACCGGATCGATCGCTCGGCCCGCGACCGCTGGCGCCTGTGCGTCTCGGCGGAGAACTTCGAAGAGCAGCTCGATCGCCTGGCCGGCCGCTTCCGGCCGGTTTCCCTCCGCGAGCTCGCCGATTCCGTGAGGGCGGGCCGGGTGCCGCACCGATCGATCGCAGTCACCTTCGACGACGGCTACCGCGACAACCTGACGCGCGCTCTTCCGCTTCTCAAGGACCGCGGAACCCCCGCGACGTTCTTCCTCTCCGGCGACGGCGCCGCGGCCGGCGGGTCGTTCTGGTGGGAGCAGCTCGACGCCTCGCTCGAGAAGGTGGGCTTGAACGGCGACGAAGCCCGGGAGCTCCACTGGCGCCTGGCGCACGCCGCCGAAGAGGATCGCCGGCGCGAGCTCGCCGAGCTCCCGCGGGGCGATGGTCCCTTGCCGCCCCGGCTAATCAAGGAGGAGGTCGCGACGCTCGCTCGCGAGCCGCTCGCCGAGATCGGGGCGCACGGCTGGAGCCACCGCTCGCTCGCTTCGCTTCCTCTGGATGAGCAGAGAGGCGAGGTCGGCGAGAACATCCGGATGCTCTCCGAGAGTCTCAGCGTCGAGATCGTGTCCTTCGCCTATCCCTTCGGAGGCCCACAGACGTCGGAGACGCAGCAGGTCCTGCGGGAGCTCGGCATCGAGGCGGCGTGCGCGATCGGGACGGAGCCGGTGACGGCGCGCTCCGACCTTCTGGCCCTTCCGCGGATGGAGGTCGGGGACTGGAGCGGAGACGAGCTGGAGGCGCGGCTGGAGGCTTTGCTTGAGAGTTGATGAGGTCCGGCGGCTTCGACGGAAGTCGCCATGTTCTCGTCAGAAGGAGGTTCGAGATGAGGGGACTCCGGCCGGTGGGCCTGGCAGTCGTATCGTCAGGCCTGTTTTTTGCGGGGTGCGGACGTTCGCATGAGCTTCCGGCTCCGCAGAGAGCGGAGCAAAGCGCCGCCTCTTCGAGCCCCTACGTCACCGAAATCGACGAAATCAAGATCGAGTATCGCCCGGTCGCGATCCCGGCGCACCTGGCGGTGAACTCGAAGGCGGAGGTCGAGTTCGAAGCGAAGAACATGGGCGCGAAGACCTGGCCGTCCGGGGGCGATTTCCCGCTCCGCTTCGGATACCACTGGGTTTCCCCCGCGGCGAGCGGAGAGTGGGAAACCGTGCAGTGGGACGACAGCAACCGCGGGGCGCTCAAATCCGACACGAAGCCGGGGGAATCGGTCCTCGTCACGATGCCGGTCCACGCTCTCGCGCGGACCTGCCCGAACTGCAAGCTCGTCATCGCTCCCCTGCTGGAGATGAAGGCGTGGTCCGAGTCTGCGCGATACGTCGCGCCGGTCAACATTTCCTGAGCGCTTCGCCGGCGCCTTCGGAATGACCGCCTCCTTTCGGGTGATCGCGCTTCTCGCGGCATACAACGAGCAGGACATCATCTCGTCGGTGATCGGCCACCTGGTCGACAACGGTGTGGACGTCTACTTGATCGACAATCACTCGACCGACGCGACGGTTTCCGAGTCGAGAAAATGGCTGGGCCGGGGACTCCTCGACATCGAAGAGTTCCCCGGAGCGCTGCCGGAAGGGGAAACCCATCCGTTCGACTGGACCGCGATCCTCCGGCGAAAAGAGGAGCTGGCGGAGGCTCTCGAAGCCGACTGGTTCCTTCACCACGACGCCGACGAGTTCCGCGAGGCGCCGTGGCCCGGCATGAAGCTGGCCGATGCGATTCAGTGGGTCGACCGGCTCGGTTACAACTGTATCGACTTTCGCGTTTTCAACTTTCCCCCGATCGACGACCGGTTCTCAGGCGGGGATCCCCGCGGACACTTCCGCTACTGGGAAGAGGCCGCGGCGTTCGATCGCCAACAGCTGAAGTGCTGGAAGGATCCGGGAGGCCCGGTCTCCTTGATCCCCTCGGGCGGACACGAGGTGGGGCTCCCGAACCGGCGAGTCTTCCCGATTCCCTTTCTGCTCCGGCACTACCCGATCCGCGGTCAGGCGCACGGCCGGCGCAAGGTCTTCTCCGAGCGCCGCGGCCGGTTCCTCGATCGCGAGCGGGCGCGTCAGTGGCACATCCAGTACGACGGAATCGACGAGGCAAACCACGACTTCCTCGCGGATCCGGCGAAGTTGCGTCCTTTCGACGAAGACCAGGTGCGTTTGGAGCTGATGCTGGACAACGCCGTGACCCGGCACGAGAAGTACCTCGCCGGGCTGGCGAAGAACGACGCGGCCCGCGCGGAGCAGGAGGCCGCGGCGCTTTCCGCCCGGAGCGAGGAGCTGGAGCGGGCGGTCGAACGGCTGGAATCGGCTCGATCGGCGTTGGAGACCGACCTCGTCCGGTCGGAGCGACGGGCTGGGGATGTCGAGAAGCTCGCGGAAGAGCGGGAAAACCGCGCCGCCCGACTCGAGAGGGCGCTCGGGCGGGAAGAGGGGCGGAGCCGGGAGCTGGAGCGTCAGGTGCACGAGCTCGAGGGTTCGCGGAAATCTTCCTGGCGGAGCTCGCTGCGCCGCCTTTTCGAGGCGCGCGGAGACCGGAAAGCCTGAGATGTTCACCGATGTCGAGGACGCGCCGCCCCGGTATCGGGCCGACGCCACTCCGGAAGATGAAGGCGCGGGACGAGATGGGGCGCCATCCCGCGCACATTGACGTCTCCTGAGCGGCGGCCGGAACGCCGGGCATGAACCCCTGGACGCCGGTCGAGCTCGCGGGATGGGCCGCCCAGATCGCGGCCATCGGATTCCTGCTCCTCTTCGGAGTGCGAGCTTCGGAGTTACGCGGGCCGCCGGTGCCGACCGACGTCGCCTGCGCGCTCGTTCTCGCGCTCGGCTGGGCGTGGCGCCTTCTCTACCAGTTCGTTCTGGCGTCGAGCGGCTTCTGGTACTTCGTTGCCGACGATCCTTGCCGATGGTTCCTCGCCTGGCAATGGGCGGTGAATCCTTACGTCATCACCTGGGACGGGGTCTGGCAGGGAGCAACCTTCTACGTGCACGGTCTCGCAATGCGCATCGGATCGGACCCTCTGGTTGGCAGCAAGTTCGTCTCGGCTCTGTACCCGCTGATCGCCCTGCTCGGCATCTTTCTCTTTACCCAGGGGGTCTACCGCGATCGGACCCTTGCCGCCGCTTCGGTCATATTCCTGAGTCCCTGGTGGCTGCACATTCTCCTCGGGACGGGGACCATGACGGAGTTGCCCGTACTCGGGTTCCTGCTCGGAGGGGCCGGTCTGTTCTTCATCGGATTGCGATCCGTCGGCCGGCGGCGTCGGCTGGCTCTCGCCTTCGCAGCGGCGAGCTTCGCTATCGCGACGGCGTTTCACATCGTCGCGTGGATGGCTCTTGCGACGATCCTTGCGGTTGCTTTCGTCTCCGCCGCGACGAGAGGTCGTGATCGCGGCTTCGGGCTCCAGGCCTGGCTCGTTTTCTTGCTGCTTGCGACGTCCTACTGCTGGCTGTGGTTCATCGGCTGCTGGATCAAGTTCGGCCAACCTCTCGCGTTCATCCGAAACTACGCCGAGACCACGCGGGTAATCGCCAGCGCGATCCCGCTCGGGCGCCGGCTGCTCTCTTACCCCGAGGCCCTCGTCTTCTCGGTATTCGGGTTCCTGCCGCTCGCCGTGTACGGAGTCATCAGCGGCGTCGTGCGCCGTTCCGAGGAGCGCGATCGCGTCCGGTGCGTCATCGCCGCCGCCGTTGCCTTCCTTCTCATACTCGTCGCGGCGTCCGTGCGAAATCCGGGAGGCCCCCCGTTCCGTCTCACGATCACGCTTGCGGGCGCCCTCGTCCCGATCTCACTCGCTCCTCTGAGGCTGCTTGCGCGGACGACGGCCAACAGCCGACACGACCGGCGCTCCCTGGCGCGACTGGCCGTTCTGGCGTTCATCGCCGTCTCCTGGTTCCTCGGGAATCACCTGAAGACGATCGGTCTCCAGCGCTCCGTTCAGAGCCTCGACGCGGATGCGATCTCGTTGGGGGTCTGGATTCGCCAGGAAATCGCCGCTCCACAAACTCTTGATCGGGCTTCGTTGGACTTGCCAATTCGTTTGTGGCTTCACGAGCCGTCGCTGGATCGGTTCCTCGGAATCGTTTACGCGTCAGGCCTCCCGAGCCGAGTGCAGGAGTGGAAAGGGCCGAATCCCGGCATTTCCTCGATGAAGCGCGGTCAGTACCTCGTGACTGACCGCGCTGTCGACGATCCCGCTCTCGCTCCGCAGACACGGCATGGCCGCTACACGGTCTATCAGCTACAACCCGCCGAATGACAGGACTGTCGCTGGAATTCAATCTCAATCCGGACACGGGGAGAAGGGGTCGTCGGTCGGGACTTTGAGATTCCGCATCCGACGGGGGCTCCCACGGAGTCCCCGTGTAGAGGCACCGCGTTGAAGCGGCACTCCTCGACGCCTGCGCTCCCTTGCTCACCGAGACTCCGCTTCACTCGATCGGGGCCGGACGCGGGTCCCGCATTCGGAAGGTCCGGATGCAGGGCGGTTATTTGATGCTCGCGGACATACGCGTTCCGGAGCAGCGCGAAACCTGGCGAACCGGGCTTTACGAGGACCGCGTTCTCTCTCCTGCGAGGCGACTCGTTCCCGATAATGGGGTGTTCGTCGATTTCGGTGCGAACGTCGGCTTCTATACATGTGGCGTGGGTTTCGATCTCTTGCGGCGGGTGGAACGGTCCACGCCTTCGAGCCGGTTTCTTCGAATCGCCGATGGCTTCTGAGAAACATCAGCCTAAACGGCTCGAGAAGGTCGTGACCATTGTGCCGTGCGCGCTCGGCGACGAATCGGGAAAGCTGGTCATGAGGCGAGCCCCGGTCGGGCAGGCGGCGAACGCGATCGGGGAGAACATGCTTTCGGAACGGGATCGGAAGAACGTCGATCGTGATGGATGGACGTGGGAAGAAGTGCCTGTCATTCTGGACGACTGGAGCTCTCGCCTCGGGCGCTGCGACGTCATGAAAATCGATGTCGAAGGCGCAGACCTGCTCGTTCTGCG
>WNGA01016820.1_pt1 | contig 11862 bp, 11 predicted proteins | sample 5400061 | NCBI WGS metagenome assembly WNGA01 (sample SAMN13153366, study PRJNA577476) | soil metagenome | isolation source: 100 cm soil or saprolite under grassland replicate 2 | place: USA:California | collected 2016-06-15
AGCGCGCTCACGGGTGGCGTCCGTGTGTCGTGCAAAAGGCCAGCTAGGCGTCAAAGCGGTCCCCGATCGGGGGCCCACCTTGGCACGAGCGCCGCAACCGCTCGCTCAGCCAAAGCAGCGTATTGTTCGAGGTCCCCTTTACTCCGCGCGAGCTTGTAATCGCCCGCGGCGGAATTAAAGCGCGGTTTTTAGACCCGAACCCGCGCTATTTTCGGCCTGGTTCGGGTCTAGAAGCTGCTAACTTTTGGCGTTTAGAAAATGCCGACATGTGGCGGAATAGGTCGACTTTTAGATCGCCGAAGAGGATGGCGGATAACTGGTGCCATAAGCCTTTGCGGGTCGTCTTAATTGGGAGATGATAATCGTGGAGGATCGTGTACGCACATTCCACTGCGACTCGCTGCCTATGCGCGGTGCGATGAGGCGGATCGATGGGCCGCGCTAATCGGCTCTCGGCGCCTTTAATCCATTTCTCGAGTACAAGGATAGGGTCAACAGCGATAGGAGGTTCAGTAGATGATAATTCTATCTCCCACTGTAGTTGTTTGTTTTCTTTTTGGGCGCGCTTGAGCGCTGTGATGATCTTTTTGAGTTGCTTCTTATTGGGGTTTATCCCTTGATCGAGCATGTGCCGTGTCTCGACTACGCTTTCTACATAGCGGATCGCTAGCTCAATGACTGAACGCAGATGTTCGTGATCTACCCACCGACGTAACAAGTGGAGCGCCGCACGGATTTGTTGCTCGCGGGTCATCTCACCCTCCGCGCAACGGCGTGATCTTGCTCTTGATCTTCACCCCATAGCGCGGAGCACCAGCGTGGAGTGCGTCAGCAACATAACTTGGCGCCATGTGACCATAGACACGCTCGATCATGCGGGTATCGACGTGGCCCACGTTTTTCGCCAACACCAGCAGCGGTACGCCGTTCATGACGCAGTGTGAAATATATGTGTGCCTCAACCCGTGAAAGGTAATCGGCGGCTTCAGCCGCGCACGCGCGTTGGCCTCCTGCATTGGCCGCCCTTGTTGCGAGCTTTTCCATCCGCTCCCCTTCGCGCGACGAAAGATCAATGCGTCACCTGCTAGGCCAGCGGTGAGTTGGGCGAAGAAGGTCGAGGCCTCTTTGGTGAGGATGATGTGACGATCCCGACCACTCTTGCTGCGGCGAATGTGCAGCGTGCCGGCGTCAGTATTGAAGTCTTGCGCCTGCAGCGCGATCAATTCGCCATAGCGCGCACCGGTCTCCAATGCTGCCCGCACCAACGGCCGAAATTCGACGTCGCTGGCATTGATCAACCGACCCGCCTCGGCAATGGTGAGAAAACGTAACCGCGCAACATCGACAGCGCGGAATGGCTTGACCCGTCGCCCCCAGGCCGAATTGCTGCTCACTCGCCCCTCGTCGAAGGTATGGTTGAGGACAGCTTTGAGAATGGTGAGCACGCGATTGGCGCTACTGCGGCGGCGGCGCATCACCTCCGGGTCGCTCAGCGGAGCAGCCTTCACTTTCCGCGCGCCACCTTTCTTGGAGCGGACGTAAGCGGGAGCGTTCGCATGAACAGCCAGCCAATGCCGGATTTGGAGGCTGGTGAGCTTTTCAACTTCGACATCACCGAGTTGAGGCAGGATGTGGAGCGCGGCGCGGCGTTCGGTGTCGTTGGTCGGCGCACCTCGAGCGCGCAGGAAGGCGAGATAAGCGTTGACCGCCTCGCGCACGGTGATGGGGCTGCCCGGTTCCACCTGATCGCGGGCGCGCAGTTGCGCTTGGGCAAAGCTGAACACATTGACGCCGTCCGCATCAGCATGATCATCCGCCACCCCGAGGGTGGTCGTGCGATAATGGCCGATGCCCCGCGTGTCGGTGCCGATGTAGACCCGCTTGAGCCACACCCCTGGCACTGCCCGCCTTTTGCGGCGATAACCGAGGGCCAGCCGCCCCGGGTCCAGGGCGCGAAAATGAGCCTTGTTGGTTTTGAGCCGGTCGCGCGCGGCCCGGGTCTCCAGCTCCGAGTAGCGAATGCGTCTTGCCATTCCTTTTCTCCTGATCGAAAATGATCGAAAATCCCGGGGCGAGCCCCGGCGAACCGAGGCAAGCCCAAACGCTTGGATTTTCGCTGATTTCAGCGGTTTAGGAAAGGGGGTCAAACCCGGACGAACCGGAAAAGCGCCTCTCACGGCGAAAACAGGGGTTCGAGTCCCTTAGGGAGCGCCATGCGCGATTTTTTCTCTTTTGCTTCAATGTGTTTGCCAACTTGCCCAGACGAGTTTGCCAGTTTTTTGTTCTCTAGCTGTTTCGCCATTGCCGCCGCGTTCAATCGCTCTTGCTCTGCGGCGCGCGTGTATCGCGCAACCTCGCTCAGCGTCTTGTGGCCCGTCACTGCCATGATTTCATGCGCGCTGCATCCTGCTTCCGCGAGACGCCGCGCCGCAGCCTTCCGAAGTCCATGGGCCTTGCAGCACGGCGGCAATCCGGCTTCGCGAATCGCATTAGACATGAATTGCCCAAAGCCCTTGATCGAGAAGGGCGCGCCATGGGCGGTCACGATTGCGGCGAAATGACCGCTCGGACACGCTTCAAGCGAACGGCGCAGTTGGGGATGCACCGTGATTGTGAGCGGAGCGCCAGTCTTTTGCTGCACGACACGAATCTTTTCGCCACCTGCCGGGCGCGCCATGCGCGCCACGTCGCTGCCGCGCTGACCCGTTAGAGCAGCAGGTCGAACGCGAGTCGTTGCTTTGTTCCGATCGGCCATCGCGATTCAAATTGGCCGATCTCGGATTCCGTCCAGGTATGAATCTCAACCGATTTGAACGCGCGCACGCCTGCGGTCGGATCACTGTCGCGCCATCCCATTTCCATCGCATAGCGCAGCAACGTCCGCATTCGTTTAAGCAAGATAATTCCGGCGCCGGGTTTGTCCGCAAATTTCCCAAGCACGGCATCGACGTGCTCACGCTTCATCTGGTCAACCCGGCGATGGCCGTGGTCGAGTAGGAACCGATCAATGGCGCGCCGATAGTTGGTCTGACTTGTTGCCGACAGCGATAGGAATTGCGGTGATGCGAAGTAGCGCGTTGCCAGCGCGCGGAATGAGCCGGGCAGTGCGGTCTTACGCTCCGCAGGTTCGGCGGATTGCTCGCCCAAGGCTGCGGCGTACGCGTCGAGAAACTCCCGTGAACCGAACGAGCCGGGAAGCTTGGTTCGAATACCGTTCCGACGGAAGTAGAATCGCAAGGTCCCGGTACGGTCGCGGAACGCATGAAGATATTTGAGTCTCACGCTACATCCGCCCATGTATCCCCCTCCGCTTGGCCAGCGTGCGGCAAATTCTTGAATGCGGCGCGTAGCTCGTCAACGTCAAACACAAGACGCCCATCAATCTGGCGCGGCTTCGGCATTCGACCGTCAGCGACCAGATCGCGGAATTTGCTGACAGAAATGCCAATGCTGGCCGCGGCTTCCGGCTCGGCAAGTCCGAACACGATCGGCAGCGTTGGCAAGACGTCACGCAAACGGCGGTTCATAGTTTTCCCCATTAAAAAAAGCCGCCCGAGGGGCGGCAAGAGCGAACTGCGTTCGCCTATCTCCTAGTTATCGATTCAAATTTTTTGGTAGGAATCGTTCCGGGCATTCGCGCCTCCCTTGGGCCGGTGCGGGTGTCAAGTCCCCGGGCGCCGGTCCCAAGCCAGTTAATCGCCCTTCTTCCGATGGCACACCGAGGCGGTCGGATCATCGACACAGATTTGTCTATCTCCCATCTCTTGCAGGTATCGAGCGAGAACCAAGAGCGCAAGCAGGGTACCTGACGCGCCCATGCCAGCCAAGCAGCCAACGATCGAGAAAGTGCCTGTACCGTGCGACCGCTGCCACGGCACCGGAATAAATGCCGGGATCGAGTGCAGCGAGTGCGGAGGCAAGGGGCACCGCGTGGTGATCGGTGGCAAGATGGCAGCACCAACGAAACCACCCGAGAGGCGCAAGCGGTGGCGAGGGAAGTCAGCTAACCGCAGGTAGGTCGCGCTGGATTAGCTAACGCCGGGAACCCGTGACGGATTATCAGTCACTGTGCCCGCGACGATTTCATTGGGCCAGCGCCGATCTTGGACGGTGATTGGTTTAGCGTTCGCTGCTCACATTCCCGATGAGCGCCTGGCCGCCCTCGTTCACATGCACGTGCTCAACGCGGACAACTTGAGAGCCACCGCTCCTCAGACGGCGTAGCGTTTCGACCTGGGTTGCGTAGGCGCGCAGCAACCGTGCCGCTGCGACGCCTTCAAGGGAACATCTCGGCCGTATTAGCGAGGGAGCAAAGCTGCTGGTGCCGACCGAATGCATTCCGACGACCTTGGCGACGAACAGCGAGGAAGCCAGGCGATGGGAGCACCGAAGGCACGATAGTCATCCGGTAGTAGAGGGGAAGGGCTCTCATTCGTAAGCTTGCGGGCTGAGCGTGAACCCAACACGGACGGTGCACGGCGCCGAGAGATCTTTCATGCCTTGCTTCGCGCAATGAGGGCCCTTGCCACAACTCATTGACGGCGGGGCAAGTTTTTTTTGGCTTTTGGACGGGCGTGATCCTCTGAATCTTCGCCGTTCTCCACCGCGGGGGCAATCGGAATAGGTGCTCGAAAAACGCCGCCGCAGCCGCCGCCTCCGCAGCCGCCTCCACAGCCGCAGCCCGCGCCGACGCCGCCTCCGCAGCCGACGCCGCCTCCGCCGCCGCCTCCACAGCCGCAGCCTCCTGCTTTGCAGCCCCCTCCGCAGCCTCTGGCTTGTCCGGGAGGCCGCAGTTTGCCGCCCCCGAGGCCACCTTGGAGGCCGCCTCCGAAGGCTCGGCACCCTCTACATCCTCTGCACCCGAGTTGGGCAAATTTTTCACCGAGCCGAGGGGTTTCGGCGCCTTCCTTGTCGAAGACAAAGAAAGTACCCAGGCGGACGTCAGAGACTTCCTCCTCATAAAGAGTGATCTCGTGACTCGGTGCGATGTTCCTACCAGTTCCTTCGGATGTGCCGCCCGCCAGCGTCAAAGTCCCAACGACTCCCAACACCGGGAAGGCTTGCTTCGTGCGGTTCCGCTTCGAAGCATGCTTCACACGCGGCATAGTCGAGTCCTCCCATGCCTACCGGCAATGCCCGTAACATTGCTGGGCGGGCTTCGCATAGGCGCGTTGCAAGCCCAATGCAAAGGCGCAGTCCTTCGGCAACCTCAATAACGCGTTTCCACTTCCCCGACTTCCCCGGCGTGGGATTTCCTGGGTCAATCAGGCCCGTTTCGTCCGGTACGAGCTGATGACGACGGACATAGAGTCCGCCAAGGTGTTCTACGCCGGGTCGTGGGCTGGAGCAAGGAAGACCTTTACCGCTGGAGGTTTGTAAGCGGGCTGATGGGCTTCTCTCTCATCGGGGTCCTCGTGCTTGAGGTGGAGGCGTTGACCCCTTAGTGACCGATCCGGAAGTCGGACTTAAGCTGGTCGAGACCCGAATTGGTTGTAAATTTTCGCTCATACCTTCTGACGCACCCCCCCGCCAATCCGATACCATCCTACTTGTGCATTGGTGACTAACTCCGACGCGGTGCTTTGAATGCGGCGCTGGTTTCTCAGCTACCATTCGCCCGATCAGGCGCTGGCCCAGCGGCTCAAGGCCACGCTTGAGCGCAAGGATACGGGTGCTCATGTGTTTTTCGCGCCGTCGAGCCTGCGCGCAGGGGGCTTCTGGTCAAGAGTGCTCGCCGAAGAGATCGCGCAAGCGGACGCCTTCATTCTGCTTGTGGGCGAGAAGGGTGCTGGCGATTGGCAGGTGCTTGAATACGACGAGGCGCTCGACAAGCGGGTAAAGCTCCCCGATTTCCCCGTCATCCTGGTGCTGCTCGAAGGGCAGACCGCCCCTGGTTTGCCGTTCCTGCGCCGCCTGCACTGGATCATCACCCCTGACCCGTCATCCGAGAAGGACGTAGCTCGGCTGCTCGATGCGGCTGCTGGTACCGGCATGAGGTTGGGCGAACTGTGGCGCTACACGGCACCTTACCGCGGCCTTGCCGCGATGGAGGAGAAGGACAGCGACTATTTCTTCGGCCGGGAGCGGAAAACCGTTGATGTGATCACCGCGCTCGCCAGCGCTCCAGACCGATTCCCCATGCTGCTCGGCAATTCGGGTGTGGGCAAGTCCTCACTCGCACAGGCGGGCGTGCTCGCGGCGCTCAAGCGCCAGGCATGGCCTGAGGGGGCCGGCGCGCCCGGCGCATGGCCGCAGGCTTTTCAGGAGAGCCGCCGCTGGTGCTTCCTCACGCTCAAGCCCGGAACCGAGCCGCTTAAGGCGCTGGTCGAATCATTTCTCGACACCTGGCAGCTTGGCTCGACCGATCCCGAGCGGGTGAAGCAGCAGAATGGCTGGATCGAGCTCTTGCGCGACGGCAGGGCCATGCTGCGCGATCTGCTCGACGCCACCGAGCGCCGCTACAAGGAACTGGATCGAGTCAAGCCCCCCGCCTTTCTCCTCTATATCGACCAGGGCGAGGAGTTGTACGTGCGCGCCGAGGAGCGCCAGCGCCTACGATTTTCGGAGGTGATTGCGCAGGGTATTGCCGATCCTCGTCTGTACACACTGATGAGTATGCGTACGGATTTTCTCGGCGAGCTGCAGAGGGACGAGCCGCTTTACTTGGTACATCGGCATATCAATGTACCTCCGCTGCGCGAGGCAGAGCTGCGCGAGGTCGTGAGCCGGCCGGCCGAACTGCTCTCAGCACGGTTCGAGAGCGCTGGGCTTGCGGACAACATTACCCGGCGCACCGCTGAGGATTCGGTCAAGGACGTGGGCGCTTTGCCGCTGCTGTCTTATACGCTCGACGACATGTGGACGCAGATGGTGAGGCGCGGTGACGGGGTGCTCCGTCTTCCCGCTGAATCTTTTGAGCTTGGAGGCGTGCTAGTCGACCGTGCCGATGCCTTCCTCGCTGCCCATCCGAAATCTCAGGACGAGCTTCGTCGGATCTTCACCCTGAAGCTTGCCACTGTGCGTGAGGGCGAGGAGCCGACGCGACGGCGGGCGCTGCGCTCCGAGTTTACGGACGAGGAATGGCGGCTGGTCAGCGAACTCGCCGATCATCCTAACCGCCTTCTCGTTACGGCAACACCGGAGGGTAGCGAGACCTATGTGGAGGTAGCGCACGAAGCGATCTTCCGGCGATGGGGCAAGCTGCGCGACTGGATTGCTGCCGAGCGCGAGTTTCTCGCCTGGAGAACTGGACTCGAAGCGGCTCGCCGCACCTGGCAAGCGACTCCCGACAGTTCGAAAAGCGACGCGCTACTGATGGGCGCGGGCCTGACACAGGCCCAAAGCTGGATTGAAAAGCGCAGAGAGGACTTGCCCGTTCTTGATCGGGATTTCATCGATCAGAGCGCCAAGCGCGAGAGCAAGGCGAGAGCCCGAGCGGCTCGCATGCGGGCCCTCATTTACGTGCTGTTGGTCGGCATCATTGCCAGTCTCGTTGGGTGGATCAATCAGGGGTATGTCAAGGAGCAGATCCATTGGCACATGACCATGCGGCCCTACATGGTCGCGAATGTGGGCCCTTACGTGCTCAAGCCCGAAGCCGAGCGGGCGCTGAAGCCGCTGGCGAGCTTTCGTGAGTGTGCGAAGGACTGTCCTGAAATGGTCGTCGTGCCCGCGGGCGAGTTCATGATGGGATCGCCAGCGACCGAGGAGGGCCGCTCTGCCAATGAAGGCCCACAGCGCTTGATCACGATCGCCAAGCCCTTCGCCGTGTCCAAGTTCGCTGTGACGTTCGCCGACTGGGACGCCTGCGTCTCAGTAGGGGGATGCCCTCACGTTAGCGACAGTGGTTTTGAGCGGGGGACAAGGCCGGTCATCAACGTTCGTTGGGACGAAGCCCAGCAGTATGGGGCGTGGTTCTCCAAGATGACCGGCCGGCCCTACCGTCTGCTCACCGAGACGGAATGGGAATACGCAGCTCGCGCTGGCAGCGCAACAGCCTATTTCTGGGGCGACCGGATCGGCGAGGGGAATGCCAATTGCAACGACTGCGGCAGTCAGTGGGACGGCCGGCAGACCTCACCAGTCGGATCGTTCAAACCTAATGCGTTCGGCCTCTACGATATGGCCGGCAACGTGTGGCAGTGGGTGCAGGATTGCTATCACGACGATTACAATGGGGCTCCCACCGATGGTTCGGCGTGGATCATTGGTGACTGCAGTCGCCGTGTGGTTCGCGGCGGTTCCTGGGGCAACGTTCCGCAGTACCTCCGCTCCGCCAGCCGCGACTGGTTCTCCGCCGACGACCGGGACTTCCATGTTGGTTTTCGGCTCGGGAGGGCGCTTGCACCTTGAATCTTTACCTGTTTGGTCCAAGGTGAAGCCCTGGTCGAGTTGTGTCAATCAGGCGTTTGCATCGATGGAAGCAAGGCGCATTGGCGCGCTCGTTCTTCTCGACGACGGGACCTTGGTTGCCAACGCGCCGGCAGCAGCAGAGCACGCTTTACGGCGCCGTCCCCCTTCGATCGGGCTGGCCGGATTTTGCGACCGCCGGGTTCACAATTCGCTCGGAGCGAGCTATATGCCGGGATGTACAGGTGAACCTCGCCTATCGCTGGTTTTGTGGGCTCTCGATCGAGGACAAAATCCCAGATCACGGGCGTTTTCACGTGCCCGTCATGAGCGCTTCCGCGACAGCGATATGTTCCGACGGGTGTTTGAGCTGTTGTTGAGGGCTGTATTGCGGCCGGATTGGTCGGCGGTGAAGGGTTCGCGGTCGATGCGAGCCTGATCGTGGCGGACGCCAATAAGCAGCGATCGATCCCCGGCTCGGAGTGGAACAAGGCGCGTGATCCTCACGGCGCGAGCCGCGCCATGAGGGAATATTTGGCAACCCTCGACGATGCGGCGTTTGGTGCGGCAAGCGAGGTGATGCCGAAGTTTGTCTCACCCTCCGACCCAGCCGCGCAATGGACCGGCGCGATGCGAGGATACCCGGTTCTCGCAGCGTTCAGGGCGAGAGCCCCTGAATCACCCAAGAAATGCGGAATATAAAAACTGCAAGGAAGAGCCGGCGCTGGTAACAGCGCTGACCCCGACCAGCGTCAGTCCAATTCGGATGATCAAGTCGCTTGGCATGGTCGTCTCCCACCACTACGGGGCGGCACCAAGCTGCCCTTAACGTATCATTAAGTCACGGGAGAAAACCCATGTCTGTGATGGCCATCACTTTTTGGTCGTTTGGGCTTCGGGTCGGCGTGCACCGCTGCGGCAATCAAGCCGAGCCTCTGTCATCTGATCGACTTGGATGGTACCCTGTTCAAGCGCGCTGGTTATTGGCTATGGCCACTCGGACTGTCGCCCTCGCCGCGAAGGACCTACAGGGAGGGATTGAAGCCCTTTCGAGTGCTGCGTGCGCGTTCCAAATGACGCCTTTCGAAAGGGGTGCATACCGCACGCTAATGGTCAGCGTTGATGTGGCCGCCTTCAGCTGGGTAATACTATGGATGTTGGAGCTCACGCCCGTCTCGGAAGCGTTCAAGTTCGCCAAGTTGGGCGCTTTGGTCGTGTTCATCTTCGCCGTCGTTGTCGGGACAGCCTCCTTAGCGCTGAACATTCCCCTGCTGGTTAAGTTTTATCGCGAAACAACGAGACTCAAAAAACTCGGTCTCAGTTCTCTCTCCAAATCTCTGTGGAAAGAGAGTCGGCGGAGTCGGTGGATAAGCTGGGCTCGCGGGGCTCTGTTAATTCTAGTCGGAATCCAAATCTTCGTGGTTTCGGCCCTTCACGCTTACTTCGTATGGTACGGCCTAGTGCCAACGAAGGGTGATGTCGAATGGAAGATTATGATATTCGTGGCGCCGCTTCTCATTGCGACCCTCGTCCCTCTGATATTTAGCGCTCGATATCTGCACAATCAGCATGAGCGGATGGAACTAATTGCAAGTGCCGAAGAACTGAAAAAAGCCTTTGAAAGCCTGCGACAGCGTGCTGGCAAGGCCGAAGTTGTGTCAGTTCCTTCCGAACTCCTGGAGCGGGCCGCCAGAATCGAGTCCGCGCAGATCGCGAAGGAACGAAAGGACGCTGTTTTGAAGAGCATCGCCATCCGTCCAAGCGGATACGCGATCACATTTGATCGCGACGCCGCCAAGGAGCGGGCAACACTGGGCGTCGCGGATCGGGTCGAGCTTGAGGACCTTGTGGCGCAGCTCAGCATAGAGGGCGCGCAATTCGAACCGCAAGGTGCCGAAGGCGGAACGCTTCGAGTAATGACCAAAAGCCAACGCGTCGAGATCGTGTATATAATCGACCACGCATCCCGCGGCATTCGCATCACCGCTGTGCGGCACGGAGGAGGAGGCTCCCCGAACGGATTATAGCCATGCCTGAGCAAACCGCCCCGTACGCGATACAGTATTCCGAGAGCGGAATGGCAAGTCGAAAGGAGCTACCTCCGGAGACGATGTCTGCGCTTTTAGATGTGCAGGATGCGCTAGCTGCCAATCCGGACGCCTTTCCAGGTCGAGTCCGGGCAATCAGCCGTGATGGAAATATTCGGCTCTATTCCCATCCTTCGCCCCCGCTGGAAGTGACCTACGAAGTCGATACTTCTCGTCGAGTCCTGTATCTCCAGCACTTCGTGGCCCCGAAGGTGCAGGTCACAAAGCCTGTATTTATCAGCTACAGCCACAAGGACGCGAAGTGGCTGGAGAAGCTCAAGCAGTTCTTGCGGCCGCTTGAAGACAAGGAACTGATTCGCGTCTGGGATGATAGCGAGATACGCCCGGGCTCAGATTGGCTCGGCGACATAAGTAAGGCGCTTGAGTCGGCGCGCATCGCCGTATTCTTGCACACGCAGAACTTTCTCGACTCGCCATTTATCAGAGAAAAGGAGTTGCCAGTGCTAATCGAGGCAGCGCAAAATCGAGGCTGTCTGATCTTCGTGATTGCAGTGAGTTCGTCGACCTTCGAAGACTCTCCGTTGGCAAAGTTTCAATGGGCTATTCCGCCGAACACGCCGCTGGACCTCATGTCGGATGCCGAGCAGAGCAAGGCGTTGACCGAGATCTACCGGAAGATGAAGGCCGCTGTTTCGGTCGAATGAGATTATAGTAATCAACCCGCATTCTTTTGCCGCGCAGTGACCCGCAAGGCGATTAGCGCCACCTGCTCATGTCGGCTGCGTCCTCAAGCGGCCGTCAGCTCTTGCAGCTTCGATCGCGAGCCGATCGGGCGGCGGCCCGGCCCAGGCTTGCAGCCGGGCTTGAACGACGTCCGATTAGCGCCACGCGACATTGCTTGCTCCAAGATGCCCATGCCATGACTGGCTCCGCTGAGGTGATTCGACCCCCCAGGGAGGGGGGTCAATTCATGCCCCACGACGCCTCACCGGACGACCACGGCGCGCTCGAAAGGGCTCGACGCCGCTAGCCTCCCGATCGTCGTAGCATCGACGTTGAAGGTCCTCGCCACATCGGCCACCGTCTCGCCCGCAGCAAGCCGCCGCAACGCTTCCTGCCGCTGATGCGCCGTCATCTTGCGCGGACGGCCGAAGCGCACCCCGCGATCTTTCGCGCGCTTGCGACCCTCGCCCGTGCGCGCAGCGATCAGCGTGCGCTCGAACTCGGCAAGACCGCCGAGCACCGTCAGCATCGAGGGACCGCTCGGTTGGGGCAATACGTATCGGTAAAAGCTCCGGGTTAGGATCAGTTCGCAATAGCGCCAATTCTCCTCTTCATGGCGAGCACGTCCTGCCCATGCCGCCTCATTTTGGGACGCCATGCGGGTGAACCATCGCCCCGACTCGCCCGCGCCTGACTGATTCGCGGCAAGCTTGGGTGCGTCTTTAACTGGCGGCCACCCCCA
>WNGA01016152.1_pt1 | contig 11861 bp, 11 predicted proteins | sample 5400061 | NCBI WGS metagenome assembly WNGA01 (sample SAMN13153366, study PRJNA577476) | soil metagenome | isolation source: 100 cm soil or saprolite under grassland replicate 2 | place: USA:California | collected 2016-06-15
ATTGCTTTTCTGCTGTAAGTGTGCAATATTGCACACTTACAGCAGAAAAGCAATGCATGCAAGGGTCATGCCATTGAATGGGCCGGCGGCTTGCGAAAGTGGCAAGCGCGCACCCCTCGGATAAGCAAAGTGCGAAGCGCGCACGGACCCGACTCGCGAAGTGCGAAGCGATAGCATTCCTCATAACAAAAGTATGAAGCAAACACTTCTTCAACAAACAAAGTGTGAAGATATAGTTTGTTGATAGTTTGTTATAACGAACTGTTGACAGACCCCGATGCGTGCGCTAGGGTTGCTGGGATGCTGGCCAGCCGCGCACCCCCTGCCCCTTAGCCCCTCGGCGCCCCACCCTGGCCAGTCCGGCCGGGGTCAACGGGCGCCACGGGGAGACTACCCTGGGCCCCCTGCACCCGCTGCACTCACGCCGCGGGGCCGGGGGCCCCTGCGCCAACAGAGGCACGCACTGAGCGCACAGGCGCCTGGTGTCGGGGGTTCCAGGGTGTCGGAGGGAGGGTCGTAGGTCGCGGCAACGAGGAATCCATGATGATTCACTGCGTGTCGTGGGTGTCGGGTGGGTCGTAGCCTCATTTCAACCTTTGCCCAAAACACTCACGGTCGTGTGCACTGGTGTAGACGAGACAACCACATGCATGGGCTCCATCGTGGTTGCATGCGCAAGCATGTTACGACACCCACGACACCCACGACACCCACGACACCCACGACACGCAGTGAATCATGCGTTCAAACGGTGTCGTACCCTCCTCATTAAAAGCCACGACACCCCACGACACCTTTCGGTCTGGAGCACGACCAGCACGACCGTAGTGACTGCGGCGATGGACGTCTCAGGAAGCAAGCCGACGATAGGAGGCTGAGCTGCGCGCGTTGGCGTACCCTTTGCTCACCCGAGCCCGCAGAGCCCCCGCCGGAGGCACCCTCCGCCCCGTCGCCCACGCCACGCGTGGAACAGCACGCGCAGCGAAGGGGAGGGGAGCGACGAGCATGGCGAGGACGCCGAGGCACGAGGCGCCCGGAGCCACGCGCAGGCGCGACCTTCCCCGAAGCGAGCATGCTGTTACCTTGGGCAAGCGACGGGCCGGAGGGACCAGAGACCCGCCGCGACAATCCTACTCGAGACACTTTCAGGTCGCCTTGCGGCGCGCGCGATCTTCGGACTACGGAGCAGCGCCCGCGCCACACTCGGAGCACACGCCGTATCCGTCGATGTGCCCGCCGCAGGTCTCACAGGGTGCTGGTTCCAGCTGCGGGGGGGTCTTTGGATCCAAAGCCGGCTCTGGCCTGCGGTAGACGTAGACTCGCTGTTTCTTGCCGGATGGATCTCGTTTCTTCTCGTCGGAGCGCTTCCTCGTCTCTCCCTTTGTCCATCCGAGTGCCTTCATGACCCGGCCCAGCGTCGCTCGGACCTTGTCATCCTGATCCGCGATCGGGATCTTGAGGGATCCGGTCAGGATCTCGAAAGCGGTGAACTCCTCTTCCTGTTTCTGATCGGGAGCATCCAGCCATCTTCCAATACTCTCTTCCCACGGATGCTGCTGGCGTCGCTGCTCTTGCTCCGGCCTGAATAACTCTTTCTCTTCTTCGAAGGTGGGCCATCGACGCTCATTCTCGCGGTGTCGATGCACGGCTTCCGCCCACAACTGATCACGGATTGCAGCGATCCCTTCTGCATCGATCCACGTGACCGTGACAGGCCACCATCGGCGGTTCCCGGTGGGGTCGTGGAGATACTCCGCGCAGTTGCAGGTTGCGATGAACATGCTCTGGCGAGGGTAGGTGCGAGCCTTCTTCGCCCAGGTGCGTCGGTAGTGATCGCTCCGCCTGGTCACGAACGCCTTGATATGACCAAGCTCGTGCTTGGATAGGCGGTCGACCTCATCGATCTCGAGCAGCCACTTGCCATCCAGGACCTGGTAGGCATCCTTGGTGTTCAGTTCGGCCTGGTGCGCAGCAACCCAGTCTTGATTCGGTACAAGCGATCGCAGTACGGAGGACTTTTGAAGTCCCTGGTCTCCTTCGAGGACCATGACGTAGTCGACTTGGCACCCGGGCTCGTAGATCCGAGCGACGGCGCCCTGCAGGGTCCACGTTCCGACCTTTGCGAGATACGCCTCGTTGCCGGAGGCACCGAGATCCTTTTTGAGCCACGTATGGAGCCGTGGCACGCCATCCCAGACCAGGTTCTCGAGATACGCTTTGACGGGGTGCCGTGATCGCTCTTTCGCAACCAGGTGAACCGCGTGGTATGCGTTCGCTTCTGCGATCGTACCGAGATCGTACCGAAGCTCGATGCGCTCCCGGATCTTCAGGTATTCGTTCTCATCGTCGAAGATCTGTTCGCCGCGTCGTGGCTCGAGCCATAGCTCGTCGTACCAAAACGTTCCGCGGTACTCAGGATCATTGCGTAAGATCGCACAGACGACCGCGAAGGTGTTCTTGATCTCGCCGGTCTTCTTCCGTGGCAAATCGCGGGTCCAGTCCTCCTCGAGGACGGTGCCGTCGACGGGACCGGGAAACGGGTAGACGTTCGAAGCCGCGGTCATGACACGGCTCCCAAGGGGTTGACGAACCCCGGTTCAGCAGGCAACACTTCGCCTTGCCAGCGCACAAGGCGCCGGCGGCCGGAACGGTTGGACATCGGTCGAGCCTCTTTCTCGTCGAATTCGCCTTCCGGTCGCGATCTCCTCCCTCGTTTTCTCCCGCCAAGAAGAATGAGCGAGGAGACGGAGACGCACGTCCGGAGAGACTACAGTTCTCTCCTGTCCGCAGACCCTCCACAGGTCGAGTTCTTGGACGTCGCAACAGTCTCCTGTGTGCAGCAAGACGTCAAGCTCCTCCTTCCACCCTGGTGCCTCCTGAAGAATCACCAAGAAGCGTCCTTCGCGACAATCCGGAGAACCTCAACGCAGAACGCAGGCAAGCCAAACCGCAAGCCCCCGCGCATTGGCAAAACGCGTGCCAACGGGGGTGCCCGCGGCTTGAGATTTCGCCAAGCGCGCACCCCTCGGATAGGCAAAGTGCGAAGCGCGCACGGACCCGACTCGCGAAGTGCGAAGCAATGATACTTCTCACAACAAAAGTACGAAGCAGATCATCACCCAACAAACAAAGTGTGAAGTAAAAGTTTGTTGGTAGTTTGTTATAACGAACTATTGACAGACCCCGATGCGTACGCTAGCCTGGATTTCCATGAGAGGGGGTTCGACTGACATCGAGATGTGGCGGATTGTGTAGGCTACGCCATCAGTCTGAGCACCCGGCCTCCCCACCATGGGACCTTCACCGGAACGCCGAGCATTCCCGACGCACGGATAATTGGTAAATGTGCACGCCGATGGAAGTGGACGAGGACCTCGCGTGGGGCGATGGTGACGTCCGCAGGCATGTCGACGATGTCGCGGAAGAGCTGTCGGGCCTGCGCATCGGCGTAGCCTCGCATTCGACGCGCCAGTAGGCGGTAGAGGCCACTGGCGACGACCAGCAGCGCCATATCGAAGTCGACCTTGAGGGCAACGGCCGACGAGAGCGCGTCCATGTGGAAGAAGCGTACGGCATCCGAAAGGGCGTTCTCAATGAGCATCCGTTGGGCGTAGCGAGTGATGAGTTTCGCTGGACGGGTCTTGGCCTCGTTGGTGAGCAAGATGGTGGGCTTGTCGTGTCCGAGATCCTCAATGAAGAACTGGCGAAATATTCGTCCTGCGAGGCGAGTCGATTGTTCGATGACACGCGGTGTCTTGAACTTTCGTGCTGGGACATCGATCTCAACGACGCGCCAAGCGGACTCCGGCAGCGCAGCAATCTGGCGTAGCAGTGCAGGCGTGCGTCGGCGTAACGTGATGAATGCGATACCCTTGGCGTCAAGTTTGGCCAGGTTCGCGTAGGTTGTGAGTCGCGAGTCGAAAACCAGATGGCCTGGCAGCTTGCCGTGGGTCTTTTTCCAGAACGCGACGAACCGCAGGATTTCATCGGTCACTTCGCCCTTACGGATGTCGGCGTTGGCGTAGCAGAAGGCACGTCCTTGGGCGTCCTGTGCAAGGAAGACCAGCACGCTCGGTTGGCTGCGGCTGCGTGCCGAGACGTAGTGGCGTTCGAGGAGCGGATGGTCGCCATAGTATCTTACGGAATGGAAGTCGAGGTTGAATGAATCGTTGTCGAACAGTTCATCGCCCGCGACCTGCCGATACCACGCGGTCAGCACGCGAAGCGTGCCTGCATGGTCAAACCGCGATGCGTACTCGGACAGGTAGCTCTTCTTGGGAAATGCGTTCAGTCCTACGAAGAGCGCAAGGCCCTCATCGGCAATGAGCGACATCACGTGGCTCTTGCGTTCGATGGACCAGAGTTTCAGGGCCAGGCAGCATCGCAGCGCATGCTCGGCGGGGATACGCCGACTCCCGGGCAACGCTGCCGCAGTCGCCAGACGGCTGACGTGGAGGCGCACCAGATCGGGCAGCAGAAGGAACAAGCCGCCCACGCGTGTCGTGAACCGCCGGGGAGCGAGTGAGAAGGCACGCGCATCAGCGATGGGCTCGACCGTCGGGTGCGGACGGGCCGGTCGTTCCTCATCGAGGCGCCGAGGCAGCGCGGCAAAGCCCTCGGCCTTGAGCACCTCACGTACAGCTGTGGGGCTGAGCGCTGCGACGCCGTCCTCCTTGAGTGCAGTGCTGATCTCATAGATGGAGTAGTTGCGCTTGCGAAGTGCGAGGATGGTCTCGCGAACGGCCGACTTCTTCGGCTGTGTCTTTGGCCCCGGGTGCGGGACTGCGAAGAACGAGGGCGTTCGCTCGTGACGGAACTCATAACAGAGTGTGCGGAAGGTGCCATAGGTGTAGCCGAAGGCACGCGCGACCTCGACGGCAGGGCGACCCTCGACGAAATACGCACGAAGGGCCTCGTACTGGCGTTGCTTGGCCATCCTCGGTGCAAGGAAGAACCGTCGGCAGGCTGTCAGGTTCTTGGGTGCACCGATAGGCATCGTGCACAGCATTACCTTAGGTGGTGACACGTCAAGTCGCTGTAGGTTGAAGGACCGGAAAAACGATGTTTCTATTGGGATTCTCGCAGCCGATGCAGGGATCTTGTGCAGGCACGTATGGCGCCGATCGTCCTTCGAGCTTGCGAGGTACGCCTACGGAGATGCTGTCCACGGTGCGGAGTCGCTCTCACACACAGAACGGCTACTTCCCTCATCGGCGTGGGAAAATCCAGGAATTAGATGAACCGTCGGCCCGTCAAAGCGGCTCCAATGTCAGTCGAATCCCCTCTCATGGAAATCCAGGCTAGGGTTGCTGGGATGCTGGCCAGCCGCGCCCCACCTGCTCCCTAGCCCCAAGGCGCCCCCACCCGGGCCAAAAGGGCCTGGGTGCACGGGCGCCACGGGGATCCCACCCTGGGCCCCAAGCACCCGCTGCACACCCGCCGCGGGGCCGGGGGCCCTTGCGCTGAACCGGGACCAGCACCGAGCGCACGGGGCAAGGCGGCGCGGAGACCTCGCGCGCCCAGGCGTGGTACCACACCAGGAGGGAGTCCGTTATGCGCTTTGATCGGATCACCGTCGACCCTCGCCGCCTGAATGGCCAGCCCTGCGTGCGCGACCTGCGCATCACGGTGCGGCGCGTACTGGAGATCCTCGCGACGTATCCCGACCGCGCGACGATTCGACAGGAGTATCCAGAGCTGGAGGACGAGGATATCGTCCACGCGCTCGGCTATGCGTCCGCCATGCTCGAGGACGTGGTGGTCGAACTGCCCAAGACCGGATGAAGGTGCTGCTCGACCAAGGGCTCCCGCGCTCCGCCACCCTGCGTCTGCGGGCCGCGGGACACGAGGCGCTCCACGTCGGGGACCTTGAGATGGCTCGCGCACCCGATGAAGAGATTCTTGCGAAGGCCCGCACCCTGGGCGCCGTGGTGGTCACCTTGGACGCAGACTTTCACAGTCTGCTCGCCCTGAGTCACGCGCCGACGCCCGCGGTCGTTCGCCTCCGGGTCCAAGGCAAAGGGGCGAGCGAGCTGGCAGACTTGATCCTCGCGATCCTTGCATCCGTCGGAGACGACCTGGCGCAGGGCGCCGTCGTGACCGCGAACGAGGCACACGTCCGCATGCGTCGGCTTCCAATCGCATGACCGATGCGAAGGCCGGTTTTCACGGTTCTGGGAACTCGCAGAACACGCTTCGAAGCGTGAGCAACCTGATCTCGGTGCACGGCTTGAGAGCCTCATCACCGCAGCCATTCCATGCGGGATAGCTGGAAGTTCTAGCAAGGCCAGCGGGCATGGAAGTGGTCATAGCAGCGATCCTTCAAAACACAGAAACGTAGAGACTTCTCAAAAAGTCCCTGGCTGCCACTTGCGTGCTGAGTTGACTTGAGATCTTCTCCCGGTCGTGGGCACGGGCACGGAAGACCATAGCAACCTGTCAGTGGAAGATATCAAGTCCGCACTCCATCGGTTCGAAGCCGAGATCGAACGACTGAGAAGAGAACCGCACGCTCCGTGAGCACCTCGCGTCCAAACAGAGGTCTGGCGGCGGAAGTTCTGACGGAAGCTCGTGTTCTCACAGCCAAATTTCTCAACCTCGCGTCAACACTTCAGCTTAGCTGCGGACGGCCCCCTGGTCTGACAGATCGGAGCAACAGGCAACATCTACGGATTCAAAGGAGACCATCAATGACTACTAAACCAGCCAACAATTGAGAATAGAGAAGCGAATGCTTCACCAGGAAAAGTAATCATGAAAGCGATTCAAAATCTCTTCATAGTGTTATTGTTATGTCTTGGAGTATCTGAATGTGGTCCAGGTACCCATGCAATGAATTCAAGCACACCAGACCATGAACCTACTGATGCGCAAGTTGTATCCGATGGATATACATCAGTTAACACGGGCTTGGTCATGCATGGTACTAAGACCAGCCTTGCTTCGATCGATATCGAGCCTGGCCATATCGTAGAGTTCCTTGAGGTTGAGCCCGGTGTGGTCCTGATTTCGGAACGAGGCAGGTTACACGAGCAGCCACCGGTCGTAACCCCAAATATGGCGGACCAACCCCTTCCCGACGTCTACCGTGCGCTTGCCCACGCTGGCACTATCGTGCCAACCGTGCTGCTCGCTGCGGAGGCTCGCCGTAGCAGTCTCGTCACCGCTAAGGAGGTGACACGGCCCGAGATCGACCGCGTGTTCGATACGGGTACACACGTCATCACTAAGGAGAAGCAAGGGACCTTGTACAGCGCACTCACGTCGGAACAACAGTGGTTCACGTCATCGTTCTGCGGCTCGCCCAGAACGTGCATACAGGGATGGGACTGGGCTTATATTGTCACAAACCGCGTGAACTACTGGAAGACGACAGCACTCGTTGGATCGGAGGGAAGCAAGCCGGCACAGTTCCATGGTTACTGGTGGAAGTGCACAGGTACCTGCGGCTGGGCACCGCTGTTTAATTACGAACTGTCACCTGGCTATTACCAGAGCGTCACATCCGACAATCGGAATGCGGCATTCTGGTTCAAGTCGTCGATTGACGGGGCTGGAGGAGAGACACAGGTGAGCCTAGCATCTGATACATCGGTGATATCAAGATTCTGTATTCAGCATGATCGTGTCTCTCCAAGCACAGGCTATCTCAATGATGGCACGGTCTGTTCCCAAGATGGACATGAGAGTGACCAATTGAATCTTGGTGACGATACAAAATGGATAAATCAGCGGCTTGCTTTCACATATCAAGGTGACGGCCAAGTCTGCATGCGCTTTCACGCACTTGGCAGTGCTGGATGGACTGAAACCGATTGGTCGTGTTCGCATGACGGACAGATGAGTTCATGGATTCCACTAGGCGATGACTCAGGGTGGAGCAACCAAGCGCTTCAGATTCGGTCTTCCTCGTCTAAGAAGGTATGCTTTCGCCATCGAAGACTAGGATCAAATAACAGATATTCTCAGACAGGTCTTGTGTGCTCCGTCAATAATAATCCTAGTGATTGGTCATGGATTGGTGACGACTCTGGCTACAAAAAGCAACAGATGTCCATAGCGATTAACCCACCTCCAGATCCACCTCCACGTATCCCGGAAAAGTACGATGGATGCGGTGTCTACGATACACCCTGTTGCACAGACCCAGCTGTCTACCTTAATCAGTGCAACGCCCCAATGCAGTGCGTAAACGTTGCCTGGGACAAACTTTTCGGAGGATTTGAGGAACGATGCCGCTACGTTAGTGGTAGTGACTGGAGTGGCTGGTCACCGCCTATCAATGACCCGAACAACTTCTGTGTTCGGGCTCACGCGGGGCGCTGTACCAACACTACTGATGGAAGCGAATCCATATTATCGCATAGCCTATGTGCAGACGCTTGCGCATCGACATTGGACAAGGCCGAGCAATTAGCAACTTCGTCCTTGGCCGTCCAGACATGTCTTGGTGAATCATGGGGATGTTGTGAGTACTCTGTTGACCATGACTTCAACGACTGCGGTAAGTAGCTGTTCTCGAAATAAGGAACTCGCTCCTACATAAGCTAGTTTCAAGAGCAACTCCTGCACCGACTCCAACACGATCTTGGTCACGCCCTCAGCCTCGGCGGCCAAGTCCGACAGATCGACCACGCCCAGCACCGCCAGCCGCGCATCCTTGGCCCGAATCAAGCCCACCAGGCGCTCGGCCTCGGGCAAGGGCAACCGGCTAATGCGGTCGATCTTCTCCGCGACCACGACCTCACCGGGTTGTATGGGTCCAACTACGTGAGCGCGCTCGATGACACCGATGCCAGTAGCTGCGCCCAGTGGCTCTGCTTGAACTGTGGCGTTGTCTCCGGAAGCTGCCCTTAAGTTCGATGTATGCCGTAAATGGGCCACGTTGTTAAAGGCAGCCTCGGCCACTTCACCCTTAATGCACGTGTCTCTCCACGCAGTGCGCGGGCGACGGGACAGAGTGCGTCCCAGACGGGGGCTCTACGAACTCGGGTGGGCTTGGGACGGATTCCCAACGAACAACGCTCGCCCGCGCCCGATGGCGCGAGTCATGAAGCTGTCGGTCGCCGCCTTCGCTGCACTCCTCCTCTGTCTGGAGTTTCGCCCTTTTCTCAGGAGCGTGAGCGAGGGGGTAGACAGGCATCGTGCGCTGGTGTGAACGTGGGGTTCTCACACCAACCACGTCACAAAACGCACGATGCCCACCCCGTTGTTTCGCACGTTCATACGAGAACCACGTCACAAAACGCACGATGCCCACCCCGTTGTTTCGCACGTTCATACGAGTTTTGGAAGTCTTTCGCCCTGCAGTGACCGCTCCGAGCTTTGCCAACCTGATCGTGCTCGCGACGGGCTACGTGCTGACCTACGGACCGCATACCGTCACTGCTGCGCTCCTCGCGACGGGTGTCGCGGGCGTGGTCCATCACGAACGATTCCATCGTTTCTTCTCGCGCGGCACCTGGGATCCCGATGCATTCGGTCGGTGCCTGCTCAACCAGCTCGTCGCACGCACGGGGGTCACGCTGCGCCTGGCGATCGATGACACCTTCACCGAACACCGGGGGGCCAAAATCTTTGGCGTCGGCTGCCACCTCGATGCCGTCCGTTCAACCAAGGCGTTCAAGGTCTTTGGCTTTGGCCACTGTTGGGTCACGCTCTGCGTCGTGATGTCCGTGCCCTGGTCCCGTCGCCCTTGGGCGCTGCCGGTCCTCTTCCGCCTGTACCGTCCGGCTGCCCAGACACCCAAAGATGCCTACCGCAAGAAGACCCAGCTGGCGCGGGAGATGCTGGACCTGGTGCTGACTTGGTTCCCAGCGCTGCAGCTCGAGGTCGCTGCAGACCAGGCCTACTGCAATCAAACGCTGTTGGGTGGGCTTGCGCAGCGCGTGACCTGGCAGGGTGCGATGCGACCGGACGCGGCATTGACGGCCGCGCCGCCGCCGAACATTTCAGGCCATCGCGGGCGTCCGCGCCAACGTGGTGACAGGCTGCCCAGTCCGGCGACCCTCGCACGCGATCCCAAGGTCCCGTGGACCCCTGTAACCTACGATCGCGGCGGGATCCCGACGACCGTCGCGTACAAAACCTGTGTCGCGCAGTGGTATGCTGTCACCGGAGCACGACTGCTGCGCATCGTCGTCGTGCGTCAAGACGACGGCCGCATTCCCTGGCGAGTTTACTTCTGCACCGACGTGACACGTACGGTCGCCGACTTGCTCGCCCACGGATCGTGGCGCTGGAGCATCGAAGTCTGGTACCGTGATGCGAAGCAATGGCTCGGTCTGGGCGACTCGCCAGCGCAGACCGCCGCCGCCGTCCTGCGCACCGTACCGTTCCTCAGCCTCCTCTCGACAGCGATGGTCCTGTGGTTTTGGGACGCGCGGCTCTACGATGCAGCCGACCTCCTCCCAGCCACGACGTGGTACCGCCAGAAGCGATCCTACAGCTTTAGCGACATCCTCCGCACTGCCCGTACGGTCTTCGCGAAGGTCGATATTCTCGAGGAAGTCCATCATTACAAGAAGTTGTCAGAATTACACGCGGCCCACAATTCTGCCGAAAAACACCACTTCAAACTTGCCAGTTAGGAGCGAAACTCCAGTTTCTGGGAGTTTGGGCCCGATCGAGCCTTGCGCTTTGCGCATGAGCAGCAACGGCGTGGCAAGGTTAAGACTCCGGCGGTTGTGGGTGCGGTGTTACAGATTGGACATTGCTTCGACCTACTGGATACGCAGTTCACTCACGCCTTGTCAGAAGGCTACACGGTCTGGTCTGAGCAGCTTCGCGTCCGTGGCGTGCCCTTGCCTACCAACGCAGGGGAACCACCGGACCTGCTGCTGCGAAGGTTAGATTGCGCAGTGGCTGATCCAGCCGGTCTCGCCGGTTGGAACGAGGTAGGGTTGTGGCCGGACATTGGATCACAGAGGCTCGTCGGTGGGCGATTTGGGCAAGGGATGGATTTGCGTGCGTGTACTGCGGCGTTAGCCTTGAGGAAGGTGCTCGGTTGACGCTGGATCACGTTCGTCCTCGTTCTCATGGAGGCTCGCATGCGAGTACGAATCTTGTGACGGCGTGTATTCACTGTAACAGCGTCCGTGCGGTCACCTCGATCCAGGTCTTCTGCGAGCGTCTTCGCTCGCTCTCGGTGCCCTCGGAGGTGGTGGAAGCCATTCCAGATCGCGTGAGAAAGGCGACCCGTCGTCCCGTGGACCTGGCACGTGGGCGCGCACTGGCCGCGGCGGCGAAGGCCGGCAAGGCGTGGGGCTTCGCGAAGTACATCCGGGGCTAACGGTGGGGCCAGCATGGCCCTAGGAGACACGAAGATGGCAGACGATCGACGCACCAAGCTGGGGGTTCCGTTGTACGCGTTGCGAGCCACGCTGCGACGGATCCTCCGTCATGCGGGCTACGACATCACCGTCGAGCTGACGTTGTCCCGGACCGATGGCGCACCTCTGACGGAGTGGGATCGTCGCGGTTTGCCCACGTTGCTGACTGCGTGGCAAACGGACCAGGCCGCGCGTCGTCAAGGCATCCAGGGCGAGCGCGCGCGCGATGCCATCGCCCGCGCGGTCGAGACGGGTGGTCCCTTGCTCCGCCCCGCGCCAGGTCGAACCCCCAGGCCTGCCGCGTCTGCCCATCGCAGGGCGCGTACAGCCCGAGCCAGGTAGCCTCGGTGCCTTGTTCCGCGCCCTATGGCGTGGTGGTCTGTGGCTGGGCTTTGGGTTGAAGACCTGGGGGTTGGGCTCCTGGAGCACGATCCCGTCCGCGGTCGTGGGCTTGGTGCGATCAGGCCCCAGACCGTTCGAGCCACTGACGCACGGCCTCAGCCACCCCTTCGCTCACGGTCCGCCGGGTTG
>WNGA01015019.1_pt1 | contig 11860 bp, 5 predicted proteins | sample 5400061 | NCBI WGS metagenome assembly WNGA01 (sample SAMN13153366, study PRJNA577476) | soil metagenome | isolation source: 100 cm soil or saprolite under grassland replicate 2 | place: USA:California | collected 2016-06-15
CTGCGACCAAGAACAACCTCACGGATACCTGTGCCGTTGTCAACGGGTGGGACGGGAACTTCATGAACTGGCTCGCCATGCGGAAGATGGACATCATCTACCAGGCTCTCGTGGGCGGCACTCCGAAGCCGGCCCAGGCTAACTCGGACGGCTCCGCCAACAGCCTGGCGGGCCAGGACAAGACCGGTGAGGGCGGGAAAAACAACACTTGCGCGGACAACTCCAAGTCCTGCTGGCGGTATGTCAAGTTCGTATCGACGGCGACTCTTGCCGGCCGCGTGCCCACAACCCTTCCGGTCGATACCGCTGGCGCAGCCCAAGCGACACCCGGCCGCTTCTTCGGGTCCGGTGAAGGCTTCCTCTACGTGAATGACGATTCTGATTTAAACCCGTTCAACGCCGTACTCGCGCATCAATTCCACCTCCAGGTGGACCTGACGACCGAGCCCAACGTGCCCGCTGGCTCCGGTTTGGAAACGGGGACCTGCGATGAGTTGGACCCCAACTTCGCCGGCCATCTGATCTGCTACAAGCGGGACCGCTCGCTCGGACTCTTCCAGAAGCTGCGGACCGACGCCATGCGGGTCGCCATCATGTTCGTGGACGCGGGCACCGGCAACGCCGGCAACATGCAATTCCTGTTCGATGCCGCCTTCAACCCGTCCTCCGTCACCAACATCCGCAACCAGGCGGTCCAGTCGCACGCGCCGCTGGCGGAAGCCCTCTACGAGGCGCTCTGCTACTACCGCAAGTCTCAGGGGACCTGCTACGGAAATACTCCCGCCTCGTACGACTCATCCGTGCAGACGCAAGGCGACGCGTTCTGGTTCGCCAACTACCCGACGCCCCAGACCGTGTCCTGCTGCAAGAGCTTCGTCCTGATGATCTCGCCGGGCGTCCCGGAGATGGACGGGAACGCGCCGAACAGAACAGCTATCTTCGGGAATTTGATGGACACTAGCGTCTCCAATATCGGGCTCAGCACATCGCAGCTTGACGACATCGCCTACTACGGGCAGACCCACGATGTCCGCGACCAGGCGTGTCCGGGCGCCGCGTGCGTCACGGGAACCCAGAGAGTCACCTTCTACGCGGTGAACTCCATGGGCGGCCCCGCAGGCGCAGCACTTCTGGCTTCGGCGGCGAAGTACGGGGGATTCGTCGACCGGAACAGCAACAATTTTCCGGACGCCGCTGGGCAAACCTGCACGTACCCGGTGGGGTCCAACCTGAGCCCGACGCCGTTGGTCCCGACACCCGGTACTAGTAACGCCGAGTGGGATTTGACCAGCCCTGACGGAGGTGGCCCTGACTGTGTCCCTGACACCTATTTCGACGCGTCGCAGAGCGGGGACCTCCAGGACCAGATCAACAAGGCCATCGCCGATATCCTGAAGCGGGCGGCCTCCGGAACCTCGGTCTCGGTGCTGGCGACCTCTTCCACCGGTGAAGGCGCGATCTACCAGGCCTATTTCTTCCCCTCGCAATTCGAGGGCCTCAACGAGATCAAGTGGACCGGCTTCGCCCAGGGCCTGTTCGTGGACAGTTTCGGCAACATCCGCGAGGACTACTCGGGCGTGGGCTGCACGGGCCCGCCGGACGGCAAGCTGGTTCTGGAGCATGACTGCATCATCAAGACCCGGTTCGACACCACGACCAACGACGTGAAGGTGGACCGCTTCAAAGACGATGGGGTAGCTACTGGGAGCGTGGCCGGGGATGGGGTGGCTGATACGACCACGCCCTTCGAGACGGTCAGCCTGAAGGACATCAAGCCGATCTGGGAGGCAGGGGCGCGTCTGGCCTATCTCACTCCAGGCACGGCGAGCTGTTCACTTCCCAACGCGGGTATCTCCTGCCGAAGGGTCCTCACCTGGGCGGACAACAACTTCGACAAGGCGGTGGGGTCGTCGGAGGTGATCGAGCTGATTGACGCCAACAAAGCGACGCTGTGCCCCTACTTCGGGGCGGGGACGGTCGCCGACTGCAACAGCTCGACGGCGTCGCTGAAGACCGCTGCACAGACCGATGCGGCCAATCTCATTAATTTCACCCGCGGTGTGGACGGCAAGACGTTCTGCCCCCCCCTGGGGCCAGCGTGCCTGCGTGACCGCTCGATCACGGTCCGGAGCCCCGATGACGTGACGTCCAGCGCGGTCCAAGTCTGGAAGCTGGGGGACATCGTGGACTCCACGCCCACGGTGGTGGGATCACCCAAGGAGCGGTTCGACGTGATCTACGGGGACACCACCTATAGCACCTTCATCACGCAGTACAAGAACCGCCGCCAGGTGGCCTATGTGGGCGCCAATGACGGCATGCTCCACGCCTTCAATGCCGGGTTCTTCGTGCAAGGTGACGATGGGTCGATGACCCCTAAAGTAGTGCATGGCAAGTTCACCACCGCGCCCCCGAGCGGGATCACGACGTCGCGCAGCACCGGGGAATGTGCGCCCGGGTTCAGCTCCGGCTGCCTGCCTCGGGGCGCCGAGCTCTGGGCCTTCGTGCCCCAGGAGCTCCTCCCGCATTTGAAGTGGTCTGCGGCGCAGGACTACACGCACGTCGCCTACATGGACTTGAAGCCCAAGGTCACCGATGTGCGGATCTTCTGCGATTCAGGCAATCCCAATACCACGTGCTGGACCGGACAATCGGCGACAGGGACCCATCCAGCGGGATGGGGCACGATCCTGATCGCCGGCATGCGGTGGGGGGGCAGTTGCGGGGTCTGCTCGACGACAACCGTGGATGCCGCCGGGAACCTGTCCAACGGCGGCGGGCCGCCGATGGTCGTCACGGCGGACTTCACCGGCAGCGGGAAGAGCACGCGGGCCTTCTATTCAGCCTATTATGTGTTCGACATCACCGACCCGGAGCAGGATCCCGTGCTGCTCTGGACCTTGACCGATTCCGGCTTGGGACTCACGACGAGCTTTCCGGCCGTCGTGCGGGTCAGCCCGACGGCGGACGCGAGGACCGACAACACGAATGCCAAGTGGCTCGCGGTCTTCGGCACCGGCCCCACGAGTTATATTGGCGCGAGCACTCAGACCGCGCAGTTCTTCGTGGTGAGACTCGGCACAGGACCCGACTATACCATCACCCATCCGACGACGGGTTCGTTGCACAGCGTGTCCTGCACGTCGTCCGCACCGTGCGACAAGGCCGACCTGAGTACGGCCTATACGGGGAACAGTCCAGCCTTTCCTCTTCGCGATGCGAGTGGCAATCCTGTTCTCAATTCCTTCATGGGCGATGTCATCTCGGTGGATTCGAACCTCGACTACCGCGTGGACGTGATTTACGCAGGCAGTACCATCACGAACAGCCCCAGCCCGCCGACTTACATCGGCAAGATGTTCCGGCTGGCCACCACCGCCGTCAGCGGGACCCATCCCGAGACCTTCAGCAATTGGGGCATCTTGAGCGGTTCCAACCGGGTGCCGACCGTGCTGCTGTCCACCTTCGCCTGCTCGCCCACCCCGTGCACGGGAGCGACGAAGGTCGGGCCGATCACCGCAGGCTCCACGGTCGCCGCCGACGATACCAACAATATCTGGGTGTACTTCGGAACCGGCCGGTTCTTCGCCCAGGCCGACAAGGGCAACACCGACGCCCAGTACTTCTTCGGAGTCAAGGACCCGGTGGCCAACACGACCTCATGCCCCGAAACCAGCACCAATAGTTGCCAGCGAAACGACCTCGTGGACGTGTCAAACGTGACAGTCTGCGTGGTGGGCGTGGGCTCCTGCAATACGTCCAATCAGGTGACGGGCCTTACGGGCGTCAGCACGTTCAGCGGCACCTCAAGTACCTCGCTCTCTGGGTTTGTTGCAAACAAACAGGGCTGGTTTGTGACGTACCCGGTCGCGGGAGAGCGTGACCTCAGCAGCCCGACCATCCTGGGCGGGACCGTGTTCTTCACCACCTTCATTCCGGTCAATGACATTTGCACCGCATCCGGGGACGGCAACCTGTACGCCTTGTTCTACCTCACCGGGAGCGCGTATAAACAGTCAACCATCGGAACGACGAGCGGGGGAGCCAATGTGGCCAAGTCCCTCTCGTTGGGCACCGGTCTGCCGTCCCAGATGGCGGTCCAGATCGGGGCCCAGGGAAGCGGAGGCTCCGGCGCATCCAGCAGCGCCGGGTGTGCCGGCAGGGTCACCGGCTATATCCAGGCCAGCACCGGTGTCTTGGGATCGCTGTGCGGCACGCCGGCGCTGTCAGTCTGGAGCCGGATGGTGTCCTGGCGCGACATGTGATATGTATATGTAAGAGAGGCATCGGCACGAACCACTCAGTCATAGCGGGAGGGGACCCCGCCCAAGGCGCCCCTCCCGTGCCCACGCTGAAGAGAATCGGGAGGGGCGCCGTGTTCGCGGCGCCCCTCTTCGTTATTCTCGCCCTCTGGGGCTGTAAGGGGGAATCGAAACCCCAAGCGCCGGTCTCGACAGCAGGCGGGGCGCCCGCAGCGGCGAGCGGGGCGTCCACCGGCAACCATCCTCCCGTCGTCCGTTCCGCGCGTATCTTCCCGTCCAAGGCCATGATCGAAATGGAGCTTCGCGTCGAAGTCCAGGGCGAGGACATGGACGGTGATCCGATCACGTACCGGTACAAGTGGCTTGTCAACAAGGTCCCGGCGCCCGGCGCGACCGTGCCGCAATTCAGGACCGACGGGCTGAGGAATGGCGACCGAATCACGGTGGAAGTGACGCCCAATGACGGGAAAGGGGACGGCACGGCCTTCACGACCGATCCTGTCGCGATAGGCAACACACCCCCCGACATTGCCGAGATTCATCTGGAGCCGGTCCCGCTTTACCGAGGCGATCAGGTCAAGGTCACGGTCATCGCGGGGGATCCCGACGGCGATCCGGTCACCCTTACCTACAAGTGGCTCCGCAACGACAAGGAGATCCCCGGCGCGAAGGGCGATACTCTGGACACCAAGGATTTTCGGAAAAAGGATGTGCTGGCGGTCTTGGTGACGCCCTCGGACGGAAAGTCGGCCAACGCGCCCAAGGCGGGACTGCCCGTGACGATCCAGAACTCGCCGCCCCGCTTCACCTCGTCCCCGCCGACCGAGATCAAGGAGGGCCAGTACGTCTATCAGGTGGTCGTGACGGACCCCGACGAGGACCCCGTCACGCTCGAACTCAAGCAGGGCCCCCCGGGCATGACGCTCGATCCCGCCACCAAGCAGCTCGCTTGGAAGCTCACCCCGGAGAATCTGGGCAAGCACCGCGTGGTCCTCGCCGCCAAGGATAACGAGAACGCCGTCACCCAGCAGGAATTCGAGCTCGACGCGCAGCCTCCGGCCCCGGCCGCTCAGCAATAACCCGCCCTTGTCTCTTTCGCCCTTTGCCTGTTAGAATGTGGCCCGTTATTCGTTAAAAGTTAAGCGTTAATCGTGAAGATCACCCCCACCCATCCCTCCGGGGCGCCCGTTGCTCTTCGGAATGCAACGGGCCATGAGGGGGAGGGTCAAGGTGGGGGGGACGTTTAACGAATAACGAATAACGTATAACGTTTACACGTCCTCAGAAGGAGTCAGTCGGCGCGCTTGTCCAAGGTGGCTTTCCTCAAGGTCAAACTCCAAGAAGGCATCGACACTTCCAACCTTTTCGGCAGCCGGGACGTTCATCTGAAAATGATCGAGGATGCCTTTGGCATCCGGGTGTCGGCCCGTGGGGAGGAAGTCCTTCTCGAAGGGCCGATCGAGGGCGTGCGAGGAGGGGAGCGCCTCATCGGTGGGCTGACGTCCCTGATGAAAGAAGGGATGGTGCTGCGCCCCGACGATGTCGAGTTTGCGATCCGTACCTTCAAGGGAGGGGAAGGCGCCTCCGCCTGGAAGGACAGCATCCGCGGGAACTTCGAGGTCAACACGTCCAAGCGGATCATCGTGCCGAAGTCTCCCACGCAGAAGCGCTATCTCGAGGCCATCCGCGCGCATGACCTGGTCCTGGCCATCGGGCCAGCGGGGACGGGCAAAACGTATTTGGCCATGGCGATGGCGGTGGCCAGTCTGTGCCGGCGTGAGGTGAGCCGGATCATCCTGGCGCGGCCGGCCGTGGAGGCGGGCGAGAAGCTCGGGTACCTGCCCGGCGACATGATCGCGAAGGTCAACCCATATCTACGTCCTCTCTACGACGCGCTCTACGACATGATGGATCTGGAGCGGGCCAATCGCCTGATCGAGCGTGGCGAGATCGAGATCGCCCCGCTCGCGTTCATGCGGGGGCGCACGCTCAACGATTCGTTCGTGATCCTGGACGAAGCCCAGAACGCCACCTCGGAGCAGATGAAGATGTTCCTCACCCGGCTGGGGTTCAACTCAAAGGCCGTGGTGACCGGCGATATCACGCAGGTGGACCTGCCGCGCGACCGGGTCTCGGGCCTGATCGAAGTGCGGGACATCCTCGCGGAGATCCCCGGCATCGTCTTCGTCTATTTCACCGAGAAGGATGTGGTGCGACACCGGCTGGTGCAGGAAATCATCAAGGCCTACCAACGCCATTCCGAGAAGAATCCCCGCCCGAAGACGTCCAGCCGCGCTCACTGATCGCCGTGCCCGTCGTCCTGCAGAATCGTCAACGCGTGGTGGCGATCGATCGGGTGTGGCTGCGCCGGACAGCCGAGGCCGTCCTGTCGGCCGCGCGCGCTGACGGCGCGGAGCTGAGCCTCGTGCTGGTCTCCGATCGGCGCATGCGCGTCCTCAATCGCCGGTACCGGAAGAAGGACCAGCCCACGGACGTGCTCGCGTTTCCTATGCATCAATGTAGGGGCGGGCAACCCGGCCAAAGGCCGGACCAATCAATACCCCGCCCCTTCAAGAGGGAGGGGGTAAACCCCTCCCCTACAGGCGCTCCGCCGGTGCTTTGGGGCGATGTGGTCATTTCGGTGCCGACGGCCAGGCGTCAGGCGACTGAGCTTGGACACGGGCTTCGCGAGGAACTCCGGTGCCTCCTTGTCCATGGAGTTCTCCACCTGCTGGGCTACGATCACGAACGGGGCCCTCGCGATGCGGCCCTCATGGCGCGCAAAGAGAAGGCGATGCTGAGGAAGATTACACGTGAACATTTCACACAGCATGACAACGTAGGGGCGGGGTTTATCCCCGCCCGTTCGAAGAGGGAGGGGGTCAACCCCTCCCCTACGAGGCAATGAGGGCAGCCATGGGTGTTGTGAGCCAACTGGGGCTGGGGCTGGCGAAGACCCGCGAAGGGTTGCTGGGATCGCTCCGCCGTCTTCTGCCCGGCAGCCGCAAGCTCACGCCGGAGTTGTACGAGGCGCTGGAAGGCGCGTTGCTGGCCGCCGACGTGGGCGTCGCGGCGGCGACGGCCCTGATGGATGCGGTGCGGGACTTGGTGCGGCAATCGGGTGAAGCGGATGCCGACTCCGTCCGGGCGGTCCTCAAGAAGGTGATGATTGAACGGTTACGGACCAATGGGAAGTCGGAAACGGTCCTGAATGCGCCCCATGTGATCCTGCTGGCGGGTGTCAACGGTGTTGGCAAGACCACCGTGGCCGGCAAGCTGGCGGGCCTGTACGGCCGGCAGGGCAAGCGCGTCGTGCTGGTGGCAGCCGATACCTTTCGGGCGGCCGCGGGCGAGCAACTGGAGCTCTGGGGGCGGCGCGTTGGCGCGGAGGTCGTCAGGCATCAGGCGGGCGGCGATCCGGCGGCCGTCGCCTACGACGGCGTCGCGGCGGCTCAGGCGCGCAAGGCCGATGTGGTACTGGTGGACACCGCCGGCCGCCTGCACACGAAGTCCAATCTCATGGACGAGCTGCGCAAGGTTAAGCGCACACTGGGCAAGGCGATGCCGGGCGCGCCGCATGACGTCTGGCTGATCCTGGACGCGACGGTCGGCCAGAACGGGTTGGCGCAGGCGCGGCAATTTCACGAGGCGCTCGGCGTGACCGGCGTGATCCTGGCCAAGCTGGACGGGACGGCCAAGGGCGGCATCGTTCTGGCGGTGGCCGGTGAGCTCGGACTTCCGGTGCGGTACATCGGGGTCGGCGAAGGCGTGGAAGACCTCCAGGCCTTCGAGCCCGAAGCCTTCGTCGACGCGCTGCTAGGAGAGTCATGAAACTCGTCTGGGTTTTGATCAGCATCGTCCTGCTTGAGGGCCCGGGTTGCTCCGTCTTGTCCTCCCCCGGAGCGCCGTCTGTCGATTCGGGCGCGATCAGCGTGCTGCGGCACGAGATCCAATTGACGATTGATCCGACGTCCCACCGGATGAGGGGGCTGGATCGCGTGACGATCCAGGTCGGCCGCCGGGAGGTCCGTGAGTTCAGCGTCACGCTCAACAAGGCCCTCGTGGTCGCGTGGGTGTCCAGTGAAGGCAAGCTCTTGCCGTTTTACCCTCGCCCGCTGCCGCCGTCCGCCGAGCTGGATACGAGGCACGCGCACCAGGTCGTGGTCCGGCTGGACCGCCAGGTCCGCGCCGGCGAGACCTTGATCGTGGACTTCGACTATGCCGGCGAGATCAACGACCCGCCCAAAGAGCCGCGACACCTCCGGTTTGTGACTCCCAGCGAAACGTCCGGGTACATCGGACCCGAGGGCGTCTACATCGGACCCGAGACCTACTGGTATCCCGACGTGCCGAATTCCCTGGCCTCCTACCGGGTGACGGCCACGACACCGCCCGGCTGGGAGGTGATCGGGCAGGGTGGGCTGGTCGCCCGCGAGGCGAGGTCCGATGCGACGATCACGACATGGGACGCAAGCGCCTGCGGCTTCCGTAGCCCCGAGGTCGGGGCACCCGTTGCTCCGTCAATGCAACGGGTCTATGAGGGGCGTTTCGATTGCCCGGCAGAAGGCCTGACGTTGGCGGCCGGGAAGTTCGTCGTGGTGATGCGGATGAGCGGCAACACGGAGATCGCGACCTACTTTTATCCTGAGGACATGGAGTTGGCGGACGAATACCTGGCGGCCGCCGCGGCCTATCTGGACGTGTACTCAAGAGTACTCGGCCCATATCCCTTCCCGCGCTTCTCCATCGGGGAGAATTTCTTCGCCAGCGGGCTCGGCATGCCGTCCTACGCGCTTCTCGGGGCCGGCTCGATCCGTCGCCACTACACGCAGCCCTACGCCCTGGGTCATGAAATCGTGCATTCCTGGATCGGCAACCACGTCTTCAACGACAATGGCGGAAACTGGGCGGAAGGGCTGACGACGTACCTGGCGAACTACTACTGGCACGAGCTGAAAGGCGATCTGCAGAAGGCCCGCGAGGAGCGGCGCATGATGCTGCTGAGCTACGCCGTGTACGTCCCGCCCGATCAGGACTATCCGCTCGCGCAGTTCAAGCGGAAGTCCGATCAACGCGACAACGCGATCGGCTACAACAAGGCCGCCATGGTCTTTCACATGCTGCGCCGGGAGATCGGCGACGACCGCTTCTTCGCGACCCTCCGGACGCTGGTGGCCGAGTACGGGGGCCGGCGGATCGGCTGGCGTGAGTTGGAAGCGCTCTTCAGTCGGGTATCCTCGCGCGACCTCCGTCCGTTCTTCGCCCGGTGGGTCGAGCGGGCGGACGCCGCCGACGTCAAGGCCGAGGCCGATCCGGACTATCACGTCTTCCGCCGGATTCCCCGCCGAGACCTGCATCCCATGCTCAACCTGTTCGCCACTGACCCGCGGCGTATTGTGGTGGTCCCGGACGGAGGTGCTGCCGCTATCGTGAGCTCGCGGAGCGGGTTGCCAAACAGGAGGGTGTGGGGCTGCGGTCGGCCGGCGAGGTCGGCGCGGCGGGGAAGGATCTTCGCGACGCGTCGGTCCTGCTGCTGGGAGGACCGAATGCCGGGTCAGCTTACGCCTGGGCCAAGCGCGGCCTGCCGACCGGCGTGGAGCTCCGGCGGGATGGGTTTCGAGTCGGAGGCAAGGACTATCAGGGCAGCGGGATGGCGCTGCTGCTGTCCTTCCGGAACCCGGACGATCCCACTCATCTCGTCTCCGTCTTCTACGGTCTCTCGCCGGAGGCGGTGAAGCCGGTCGCGCGCCTCCTGTTCTTCTATGGATGGAACAGCTACCTCGTCTTCGAGAACGGCGCGGTGATCGCGCGCGGCGATGAGGACCCTCACCCTAACCCTCTCCCCGGTGGGGAGAGGGGAGGGAGAGGGGGCAATCCGCCTGTGATCAGGGCCGAACGGCATCTGCGCAATATCCGACAGCTCACGCACGGCCGACAGAACGCCGAGGCCTATTTCTCCTTCGACGGGCGATCCCTGATTTTTCAATCCACGCGGGACGGGCGCGGCTGCTACCAGCAGTACGTGATGGGACTGGATGGGCGCGACGCGCGGATGGTCAGCACGGGTCGGGGCACCACCACCTGCGGCTATTTCCTGCCCGGGGACCGGCGGGTGCTCTTCTCGTCCACGCACGCCAAGAGTCCGGAGTGCCCGCCCAAGCCGTCGGCCCAGGGCCGCTACCTCTGGTCCCTGGACGATTACGACATCTACACGGTGACCCTCCGCGGCGAGGACCTCGTGCGGCTGACGGCGACGCCCGGCTACGACGCCGAAGCGACGATCGCGCCGGACGGCTCCCGCATCGTCTTCACCTCGGTCCGTGACGATGACTTGGATATCTATTCCATGCGGCTGGACGGCACGGACGTGAAGCGCCTCACGTCGGTGGCGGGCTACGACGGCGGGCCGGTCTTCTCGCCGGACAGCAAGCGGATCGCGTACCGGGCTCACCATCCGACCGATCCGGCCGAACTGGCGCGCTACCGGGAGTTGCTGGCTCGGAACCTCGTCGAGCCGAGCAAGCTGGAGATCTTCGTGATGGACGCCGACGGCGGGAACCAGCGGCAGGTGACCCGGAACGGCGCGGCGAACTTCGCCCCGTTCTTCCTCCCGGACGGCCGGCGCATCATCTTTTCGTCCAACGTCCACGATCCCCAGCGGCGCACGTTCCACCTGTTCCTCATCGGCAACGACGGGCAAGGCCTCGAGCAGGTCACCGCTGAGGGCGGCTTCAACAGCTTCCCCATGTTCTCGCCGGACGGCTCGAAGCTCGTGTGGGTGTCCGACCGCGGGACGAAGGAAAAGGGGGAATTCAACATCTTTCTCGCCGACTGGGCGCCATGAAGCCGTGGGAGCGGGTGGTCTTCGGGCTGGCCGCCCTGGCAGTCCTCGCCGCGATCGGCGTCAAGCTGCACGAACTGGACATGCCGGTCGCCCGCTTCGTGCGCTCCTTCGACATTGACGCGCTGAACCTAGTCGGCGACCTGCTGGCGCTTCCCGGCAAGGGGGTGGTCGTCACCGGGGTGTTTATTTTCATCAGCTTCCTTGGTTGGTGGCGTCAACGTCATCAGCTCGCGCCGATGACATTGACGGTGGCCGGGTTGGGCCATTGGGCCAGCGACTGGTGGCGTCAGCGCAATCGACTCACAGATATAGGCGCACACGGGCTCCTCGCGCAGGTGAGCATTACGGCCGCCACCCAGCTCCTCAAGCATTTCGTCGGGCGGCCGCGCCCTCGTTTTACTCACGGCGATGAGCTCGTCCTTGGCCCGTCACTCGACTCGGGCTTGGACTCGTTCCCGTCGGGCCATGTCGCGAACGCCTTCGGCGCGGCGACCGTCCTGGCCTGGTTTTTTCCCGCCGTGCGGACCCCGCTCTATCTGGTCGCCGGCCTGGTCGCCGTGTCGCGCGTGCTCCGGGGTTCGCATTTTCCCACGGATGTGTGGGCCGGGGCGGTGCTGGGCGTCGTGATCGGAAGTATGGTGGTGGTTGGCCTCAAACGATGGCCGGACGACGCGCTGCCGGGTCTTCTGAGGACCGGCATGCCCGTGGCCGTCTCGACGTTCTCCATTCTCTGGATCGTCCTGCGTCCGGCGCC
>WNGA01011030.1_pt1 | contig 11859 bp, 12 predicted proteins | sample 5400061 | NCBI WGS metagenome assembly WNGA01 (sample SAMN13153366, study PRJNA577476) | soil metagenome | isolation source: 100 cm soil or saprolite under grassland replicate 2 | place: USA:California | collected 2016-06-15
TCAGCCGGTCCGTGGTGCTGGCCCGGCGGTTAGAGGCGGAACCCCATCGCCTTGAAGCGAGCGGCACCGTAGAAGATCGGCGGTCAGCGCGTCAAGAGCGCGCAGAGCTGAAGAGAGGTGCCCACTCACCTGCCCCGCGAATCTGACGGCGCTTTGCGCGTTCAATCGGTCCACGTCTCTCGGGCGACCCGCGAACGGGCGCATTCGGACGCGGACGGAAACGGACGAGGATCCGATCACGGGAACGAGCAAGTGCAGCGGAGCGCCCCCGCGTCGATCCCGGCGCCGGCGTGCACGGGGAGGCCGCCCTGCTCCCACTCGGCCCACCCGGTGTTCAGCTCCTTCACGAAGAATCCGTGCTCCGCCAACTGCAGAGCGGCCTTTGCGCCGAGGTGTCAGTAGTCGTTCCAGCAGTACGTCACGAGTTCCCGATCGAGCGGGAGCCGCGGCAGGAGCGACGCGAGCTCCTCGTTGGGAACGCACCAGGCGCCCTGGATGTGCGCCTTGCGGAACGCCGCGCGCGACCGGACGTCGAGCAGCACGAAGTCCGGGCCGAGGCCGTCCTTGGCCTTCTTCAGCACCTCGACCTTTTGCTTCTCGGCGCGGAGCTTCGCGGCGAAGAACTCGCGGTTCGCGCGCACGTCCTCGGGGGTGAACGCCATGGCGCCTCGTCGATCGCGGGAGGTCCTCGCGCCGCCCGCCGGCGTGTTCGTAGCCGGGACGGTATCCGCGCGCCCGGAAACGCATTGCGAGCACCCCCCGGCGCGAAGCGGTCGCCGACGGCAAGCGTATCCGGGCGGGCTCACCGCGCCGTGACGGCACGCTCCTAATATTTCCGACGCGGAGGACGAACGATGGCGAGCCTCGACACGGGTAGAGCGGCGGGCGCCTGGCCGGCGCTCCGGTTCGCGGACTGGAAGCCGACGCTCGAGACGCTGCACCGGTACACGCAGGTCGTGGGTAAGATCCGGCTCGCGCTCGCGCCGCCGCTCAACCACTGGTGGCACGTGACGATGTACGTCTGCCCGCTGGGGCTCACGACGAGCGCCATCCCATACGGCGAGGGGTCGTTCGAGATCCTGTTCGACCTCGTCGACCACGACGTCGTCGTCACCACGAGCGACGGGCGCCGGAAGAAGCTCACCCTCCTCGTGCGACGATCGGTTGCGGACTTCTACTCGGAGACGATGGCGCTCCTGCACGCCCTGGGGATCGACGTCCACATCTGGCCTACGCCGGTCGAAATCCCGAACGACGCGCTCCCGCTCGACGCGGACGAGCTCCACGCCACCTACGAGCCGGAGCCAGTGGGGCGGTTCTTCCGCGTGCTCGGCCACGCCGATCGGATCCTGAAGACCTTCGCGAGCAGGTTCCAGGGGAAGCAGAGCCCGGTTCACTTCTTCTGGGGAGGCTTCGATCTCGCGTCGACGCGGTTCTCCGGGCGGCGCGCTCCGCCGCGGCCGGACGCCGACAAGATCACGCGCGAGGGTTACTCCCACGAGGTGGCGAGCTTCGGGTTCTGGCCGGGGTGGGACGGCGTCACGGACGCGGCGTTCTATTCGTACGCAGCGCCGGAGCCGCTCGGGTTCGATCGGGCGGCGATACCCGCGCCCGCGCGCTACGAGCCGACCCTCAAGAACTTCCTCCTGCCGTACGAGGAGATCCGCGCCAACGACGATCCCGCGGACGCGATCCTGGGCTTCTACCAGGCGGTGTACGAGGCCGCCGCCACGCTGGGCGGCTGGGATCGGGCGGCGCTCGAGCGGAAGCCCGTGCCGGTCGCCGTGCCGGACGCGGACCTCTCGAAGGGCGCGCGGGAGCACCGGCCCGAGCAGCCGTCGCCGTAGCGAGCGTTAGGCAGGTCGTGGGCAGAGATGACGCGCACGGATCGGCGCGGGGCACGGCTTCCGCATGACCACGCTCTCCAAGGTGATCTCCGGTGGACAGACGGGCGTCGACCAGGCCGCGCTTCGAGCGGCGCGCGCGTGCGGCTTGGCGCGGGGAGGGTGGTGTCCTCCGGGTCGGGAATCCGAGACGGGTCCGATCCCAGCGGATCTGCCGCTGACGGAGACCGAGCTGGACCGAAGCCTCGACGCGCCCGAGGTGCCGCGCTCTCTCCGGACAGAGTGGAACGTACGGGACTCCGATGCGACGCTGGTGATCCGCCCACCAGTGGCGCGGGCGGATCCCGGGACGGAGTGGGCGCTGCGGTGCGCCGCCCGGTTCGGCCGCGCGATCCTCCTGTGCAATCCCGAGGACCCGGACGCCGCCATGTGCGTCAACGACTGGATCCGCGCGGTCGGCATCCGGACGCTCAACGTTGCGGGACCGGCCGAGAGCGCCCGCCCCGGCATCGGGGCGATGACGGAGCGAGTCCTGGCGCGGGCGTTCGCGTTGGCCCTCGACGATCACGACGGAGAACACGGGCGGTGACTCGTGACGATATGCGCCGATTCAAGTTCTGCACGGAAGGCGCGCGTACCCCACACAACTCTGAAGCTGGAGGGCGGAAGCAGGGGTCAGAACATCGCTCGATCCGCTCTCAGTCGAGTGATACGGATCCCCCAGCCCTCGGTGACCACTTCGGCTTGAGGGCTTTCGGGGTCAATCTCACACGGTTGGCCGCGGGAGATGTTTCGGCGCTCCACCACGGCCACAGCGTGCAGGACGAGTTCGTCTACGTCCTCGAGGGCCACCCGACACTCGTCACCGAGGGCGGCGAGGTGAAGCTCTCCCCCGGCATGTGCGCCGGCTTTCCGGCAAACGGACCGGCTCACCACCTCGAGAACCGCACCGAGCACGAGGTGCTCGTCCTGGAGGTCGGTGATCGTGCCCCCGGAGACCAGGTGGTCTACCCGGCCGACGACCTCATGCTGATCGTTCGCCCCGACGGGAAGCGACACTTCGCTCACAAGGACGGAACGCCGTACTGAGACCGCGCTCGCGAGTAGAGTCGTCCGCGAGACGACGGGCCGCTGGCACGACCTCGTCGGAGCGGCGTAAGACGCCGGGGAGCCGAGTCAAGCAGCGCGACCTCACACCGCGTGTAGGTCGCCGCTTGCGGCTGCTTTCGCAAGTGTCCGACGACGCGTTCGGAGAAGAGGCCGCTCGGTCGCTTGCTGTGCTCCGGTGAAGTTGCGTTCAGGACGTCGGGACTGCAGGCGTAAGGGATGCTGCGACCGCTCGCCGTCGCGATAGCCGTGCTCCCGATGCTCGCCCGAGGCGCTCCCCCGAGCGGCAGGTCGGCGGGCGCCGACCTGAACGTCATCATTCGAGAGTGGGATCTCCCCACGCCAGACTCGGGGCCGCATGACCCTGCGGTCGGTGCAGACGGGTCGCTGTGGTACACGGCGCAGAAGGTGAACAGGCTCGGGAGACTCGACCCAGTCACCGGGCGTATCCGGGAGTACCCCCTGAAGACCCGGGGCTCGGGCCCGCACGGCCTCACCGCCGACCGCGACGGGAACATCTGTAACTCCTCGCCCCACCCCGTCGTGACCTGACCGGCCGCCTCGGCGAGGCTCGCGCCCTTCGACCAGGAGGGCGTGATGGACACAGTGAAGGAGGCGGCGGCGTTTCGGGACGCGGTGCGGCGGGCGGGGTGTCGCGGGCCGGGGCGGCGCTACCCCGCGGAGCTGCGGCGGCGCGGAGCGGAGTACCTGCGAGCGCGGCAGGCGGCGGGCGCGCCGCTGAGCGCGATTCTGCGAGAGCTCGGCATGCGGCGCGAGACGCTCGCGGGCTGGGCGGCGCCGGCGGAACCGGAGGCGAGGCCGCGCTTCGTCCCTGTCACCGTGATGGAGGCGCCAGCCGGGCGCATCGTGGTGCACGGCCCGGGCGGCGTCCGCATCGAGGGGCTCGACGTGGCCGGGGTCGCCGATCTCCTCCGGCGGCTCGCGTGATCGGCTCGACGCGGCAGGTGGCGGTGCACGCCTTCGCCACGCCGGCGGACATGAGGAAGAGCTTCGACTCGTTGTCGCTTCTGGTGGCCCAAGGGCTTGGCCGCGACGTGCTCTCGGGCGATCTCTTCCTCTTCGTGTCGAAGAACCGCCGGAGAGCCAAGGTCCTGTACTGGGACGGGACCGGCCTGTGCGTTTTCGCGAAGCGACTCGAGAAGGGTCGCTTTGCTGCGCCGTGGGAGCGGGGCGACGGCGGCGAGCTGCGGCTCACCGTGAGCGAGCTCGCGCTGCTGCTCGAGGGCAGCGAGCTCGTCGGTCGGATCCCGCTCAGTCCCGCGCCGTTCGTGTTCCCCGCACCGTGAGTGTCTATGGGTCATGGGGCTTTCGCCCGCGATCCCGTCATGGGAGAACGCTGGCGCGTGCTCGATCTCGACTCCGAGAAGGATCCCCAAGTCCTCCGCCAGGCGGCGAAGCTGCTGGTGCGCGAGAACGAGCGGCTCACCGACAAGGTCGTCGCGCTGACGAGCGAGAACCTGGCGCTGAAGGGCGCGAGCCCAGCCGACCTCCAGCTCCGGCTCGCACAGCTCGAGGCGCAGCTCGCGGTGAAGAACAAGCTGCTGTTCGGGAAGTCGTCGGAGAAGCGCCCGGTCGAGAAGGTCGAGGCGGCGCCGGAGAAGAAGTCGCAGGTGGGCCACGGCCCGCGCGAGCAGCCGGCGCTGCCGGTCGTGGAGAAGCTCTTCGCGCTCGACGACGCCGACCTGGGCTGCCCGAAGTGCGGCAAGACCCTCGCCGCCTTTCGCGGCCAGTTCGAGGAGTCGGAAGAGATCACCGTCGTCGAGCGGCGCTTCGTCGTGGTGAAGCAGAAGCGGCAGAAGTACCGCTGCGAGTGCAACGGTTGCATCGAGACGGCGCCGGGGCCGGTGAAGCTCTTTCCGGGCGCGCGCTACTCGGTCGACTTCGCCGTCGAGGTGGCCACCGGTAAGTACGTCGATCATCAGCCGCTCGAGCGGCAGGTGCGGACCATGGCGCGCGAGGGGCTCGTCGTGGACTCGCAGACGCTCTGGGATCAGATCGAGCGGCTGGCCCGGATCCTCGGAAGCGCCAAGGAGGCCCTCCACGTCTACGTGCTCGCGCACGCGGTGATCGGCGCGGACGAGACGCGCTGGCGGCTCCTCGACGGCAAGGGGAAGGACGTCGGGGAGGCGAAGCAGTGGCAGGTCTGGGCGGTGGCGGCGCCGGACGCGGTCGCCTACTGCATCGAGGACAGCCGCTCGGCCGAGGCTGCCAATAAGGCGCTCCGTGGTTTCAAGGGCGCGGTGATGGCGGACGGCTACGGCGTTTACGAGTCGCTCGCGAAGATGCCGGGCAGCTTCGTCCTCGCTCATTGTTGGGCGCACGCCCGGCGCAAGTATCGGGACGTCGAGCACGCCTTCCCTGCCCAGGTGAACGAGGTCGTAGATCTCATCGGCGAGCTCTACGCCGTCGACCGGCTATGCCCGACCGGGCCACCCGGCGACGACTTGCGACGACGACTTCGGGACGAGCGGTCGCGAGAAGTGGTGGAGCGGATCAGAGCCTGGGCGATCGCCGTGAAGACGCGGACCCTGCCGGCGAGCGGGATCGTGAAGGCCATCGACTACATGCTCGGCATGTGGCGCGGCCTCGTGCGCTTCCTCGACGACCCCCGCATCCCGCTCGACAACAACGGCACCGAGCGCGGGCTGCGCGGCGTCGTGGTCGGCCGCAAGAACCACTACGGCTCCAAGTCCCGGCGCGGGACCGAGGTGGCCGCGCTCTTCTACAGCCTCATCGAGAGCGCCAAGTTGGCCGGCGTCGAGCCCAAGGCGTACCTCCGCCTCGCTGCCCAGGCCGCGCTGCGAGGCGAGAAGCCGCCGCTCCCGCACGAGATCGCCGCAGCGGCCTGACCTCGGCCCGCAGGGGTGGCAGGATCGCGGCCGTGAAGAAGATCTCTGCCGCCATCCTCGACTTCGCGAAGCCGCTCACCGACGGGCTCGCGGCCGACGCGCCACTCGACCTCCGCCGCGACACGCTCCGCATCGCGATCACCCTCTGGAACGCGCTCGTGCTCCAGGCCTGCGGCCAAGGCGAGCTCCTCACCGAGCTCTTCGACCGCTTCCGCAAGATGCCCCACCGCGACTCGGTGATCATGGGCGCCCTGGTGCGGGACATGGTCCTGCGCAAGCACACGCTCTACGCCGAGGATCTTCGCCTCGTCGGCGAGTGGGAGCTGCGCGACGTCGGCGACGGCGAGGTCTCGCTGCGGGCCGTCGCTCACGCCGCGCCGAAGAAGTGATCCCGGCTAGACGGGGCGCGGCGAGCACTTACGAACATCTGGTACACGGGCAACTACGCGGGAGTCATCGGCAAGCTGAACGTCAGGACGGGAGACGTGACCGAGTTCAGGCTGCCCGACGCTCGCGCGCGGGATCCGCACACGCTCGTCTTCGACAACGCGGGAACTCTGTGGTTCACGGTGCAGCGCGGGAACATGGTGGGCAGGCTCGACCCCGCCAGTGGCAAGGTCGAGCTGCGGCAGGTGCCGACGGCCGACGCCGCGCCGTACGGGATTGCCATCGACAGCAAGGGGATCCCGTACTTCTGCGAGTTCGGGACGAACAAGCTCGCCAGCATCGACCCCCGAACGCTCGAGATCAGGGAGTACACGCTCCCTTCCGGCGCGCGCCCGAGGCGACTCGCCATCGCCGGCGACGACAGCGTCTACTACTCGGACTACGCGCGAGGGAACCTGGCTCGCCTAGACCCCGCAACGGGCAGCGTCGAGGAATGGGAGTCGCCCGGCGGACGCGGTGCCAAGCCCTACGGCATCGCGATCACGCCGGACGGAATGGTCTGGTTCAGCGAGTCAGGCGTTCAGCCGAACACGATCGTTCGGTTCGATCCCCGCAGTCGTGAGTTCGCACGGGCCTCGATCCCGTCCGGTGGCGGCGTCGTCCGCAACATGGCGGCCAGCCGGGATGGCCGCGTTTTCATCGCATGCAGCGGTGTCAACAAGGTCGGAGTGGTCGAGCCGCGCTCGTGACACCTCCCGCGGTGCCTCGTGCACGCCAGGCGCCGGTGACGAGCGCGCGCTTGCCCGCGAGCTCGCGGGCCGCGAAGCCGGACCCGTGCCGACTTCCGTCGTTCGGGACGACCCAACTGCCCACGGTTGACCCGTTCCGGCATGCGGCCGATGAGCGCAGAGTCCGTGTCGAAGGGTGGCCCAGTTGCAGGTATCGACCTTCAGGCCCGCGCACATGCTGGCACCCTGCATTACCGGGGCGGCGCCACGAGCACGCGCCGCTTCGGCGCTTCGTGACACGCCGTCACTCGAGCTGAATGGCAAAGGTCTGTCGTTTGGGGGGAAGTCTCGTCGTTTGACACCATGAGACACACCCGCATCATCGTCACTCATTACGGCGGGCCCGACGCACTTCGGGTGGTCGAAGAAGAGTGCCCCGAGCCGAAGGATGGCGAAGTGCGGGTGAGAGTGCTGGCCGCAGGCGTCTCCTTGCCCGACATCATGGCGCGCGAGGGCGTTCATCCCGAGACGCCCCCAGTGCCCTTCACGCCGGGTTGGGATCTGGTTGGCGTGGTGGATCGGCTCGGCGCCGGGGTCCCTGGAGTCCAACCAGGCCAGATGGTTGCCGCGATGCCGATCCATGGCGCGTACGCGGGGTGCGTCTGCTTGCCGCAACGTGAACTGGTTCCGGTGCCACCTGGGCTGGACGCCGCCGAGGCTGTCTGCCTCGTGCTGAACTACATCACGGCGTACCAGATGATGCATCGTTCCGCGAAGGTCAGACCGGGCCAGCGCGCGCTGATTCACGGCGCGGCAGGCGGGGTCGGAACGGCGTTGTTGCAGCTCGGGCGCCTCGCCGGGCTGGAGATGTACGGAACCTGTTCATCGCGAGGGGCCCCGGTCGTCTCCGACCTGGGCGGTATCCCGATTGATTACCAGCATCAGGACTTCGTGAAAGAAGTTCACCGCCTCACGGATGAGGGCGTGGACGTCGTCTTCGACCCTATCGGTGGCGCTCACCTCTGGCATTCCCGCAAGGCTCTCCGTCATGGCGGGAGGGTGGTGGGCTATGGCCTCATCAGCTCGATTCGTGGGGAGGGATTGATTTCAAGTCGTCCAGGTCGTCGTCAACGCTTTCGTGGAACCGCCATCTTCGCGTTGTACATCGCCTCCGGCTGGCTTCTACCGAGCCGGAAACGGGTGGTCCCCTACAGCATCCAGACGCTCAAACGGCTGAAGCCGGCATGGTTTCGGCAGGATTTGATCGCTCTGCTCGATCTCCTTCAACGGCAAAAGATCAAGCCGCTCATCGCGCGGCGATTCCCTCTTGCCGAAGCAAGACAGGCGCAGGAGTTGCTCGGGAAGGGAGGTGTGGCGGGCAAGATCGTGCTCGTGCGCAACGAGTCATCGCTTGAGTCAGGAGCGGCGTAACAACGGCATGCATCGGACGGCGATTCGCGCCGCCGCTGATGCCGAGCGTTCACCGCGATCCCAACAAGGGACGGCCCGAAGCTCGTCTACCGGGCTTCTGGCCGTATTTCCTTCGACCTTGGCGCATCCCCTGAGGCCGAACAGGGCCTGCAGGGCAGGGCGGCCATCAAGCCACATGGGAGCGGCGGGCCTACTTCATCCCTTACTTCGGGAGGGCGCGCGGCGCGGACGCACTCCGCGACGCCGGTCGCGCACACCGTGGCTGTAGTGGCCTCGTCGCTGAACATGAGCGTCGCGGTCGACTCCGTGATGGGGCCGTTGAGCGCGCAGGCGTCGAAGGGGTCCGCAGGGACGCGAACGCCGAGGTGAACCCGGAACTCCGGTGCGAACGTGAACAAGTGCAGGTGGAAGAACTCGACGTGATGGGCTCCGGGCTTCCTCGTCCAGAACGAGGGCTTCGTCCGGGTCCACTCGTCGGAGCGTCCACCCCGATACAGTAGGTCCGGTTCGGCCTTGTAGCGCGAAGCGTAGGGACGTTCCTACGGCCGGAGGCTCGTGCGCCCCGACAGTCCCGCCGTCTGCGGCCTTCCCCCGGGACGGAACCGCCGGCGGCCGCCGGTCGTCCATTCGGCCGGCTATGGGGGCAACGCGCTGAAGCCGAAGATCGCGGGGACGACGTCGGGCGCCGTCCGCTCGATCACGTACAGCTTCGTGAGATCCGAGCGGTAGAAGACGAAGCGGGCGCGCGGCGCGACGGCGACCCCGTCGAAGACGAATGGAGGCAGGGCCACCTCGTCCGCCGCGGAGTAGCCCGACCAGATCCAGTAGCGCCGGAGGCTCTGGTCGAGCCAGATTCCGTCGCGAAAGATTCCTATGGGGACGACGGTGATCTTGCCGAGCGCGTCGGACTCCGTGGCGTGCGCTACTGGAATCCGCTGGTCGACGGACTGGGGGATCCCGAGATACCCGTTCTCGCCCAGCCAACCGGCGCCCATGGGCTGGGAGTTATAGACGGCTCCATTCGAGCTCACGAAGCTGTTGCCTGCTTCGAAGAACCAGAGCCTCCCGGCGGGGCGGTCCTCCGCCGAGTTGATCAGCCGGGTCGGTCCCGTGGCGGCGCCGAGGGCGGTGTCGTAGAGGAGCGCCTGGTCGATCGGGGCGTCGTTCACGACGTAGAGCGTCGTCGTGCCGGGCCGGAGCGCCGCCATCTTCGGCGTGGCGGTCAGAGGACCGGCCGTTATCGTCGTCGCGCACGTCCCCAGGTTCACGCTGTGGGTGTTCTCGCCGCCGCCGGCCGACTCCCCCGCGACGGTGAAGGCGAAGCGGTTCCAGGCGGGGTTCTTGGCCGTCCCGAAGTTCACCGGCGCGCCCGCGGCGACGCTTGCCGCCTCGAGAGGCTGCGAGACACCCGTGCCGTCCAGCCACGTGACCGGGCAATCCTTGGTGACCGTCGCCGTGGCGAGGTCGACGGCCGTAACGGCTCCCCACCGGCCGACGACGGCGACGGCGCCGTCGGGGCTCACCGAGACCGAGAGCGGGGGGCCGCTGGGGAGCGCGACCTCGGCCTCGGCCTCCGTCGCGGGATCCAGGATCCAGAGCGAGTTGCGGGGCGACGTCGACAGCATGACGAGACGGTCGCCCACCTTCACGTAGGCCGCGTCCACGACGTCATGCGGCAGGCTGGCGACGCGGTGCGCCCCGTCTACCTGGAGCGAGGCCGAGTGGGCGTCGGCTCCGTCCGAGGCGCTCAGGGTGACCGTGTAAGGCCCCTCCAGGTCGGTGACGAAGGAGGTCGTCTCGCCCTCGGTCGAGGCGAGGGTGGTCCCCGAGCCGACTGGCGGCGACAGGCTCCACGTGAAGGTGAGCGGATCGCCGTTCGGATCGGTGCTCGTGGACGCGCTGAGGGTCACTGCCTCCCCTGAGTTGACCACGCTGAAGCCGGTGATGCGCGCGACCGGAGGGGTGTTGATCGCGGTGAGGGTCAGGCTCGTGGACGAGGAGAGGTCGCCGTCGGTCGCCACCAGCGTGATGACGTAGTCGCCGAGCAGGTCGGGCGTAAAGGTCGGCTTCGGGTCGGTCGTCGAGGAGAGCGCGGCCGTACTCGCCGCCGGGCCGGCGAGGGTCCAGGTGAAGGAGACGGGATCACCGTTGACGTCGCTGGAGCCCGTCGCGTCGAGCTGGGCCGGCTGGTTCCGCGCCACCGAGTGGTTGGCGCCGGCGAGTGCGACGGGGGCGGTGTTCACGGCCGAGAGGGTCGCCGAATCGCTTGCGCTCGTCAGGCCGTCGCTCACCGTTACCGAGACCGTGTAGGGGCCGGCGACATCGGGGACGAACGTGGGGTGGGAGGTCGTGGAGCTGCTGAGCGCGGACCCGCTGCCGGCAGGGGCCGTGAGCCTCCAGGTGAAGGTCAGGGGATCCCCGTCGGGATCGGAGGAGAGCCCTCCCAGCGTGACGCTCACGCCCCGGTCGATCGTTGCGTCGGAACCGGCCTCGGCCACTGGCGGGCGGTTCGCACCGCACGTGCGGTTACCCCGGCAGTTTCCACCGCAGCACTCGGCGTCAGCGGCGCAGACGTCGAGGTCCTGTCGGCAACTGGCCGTGGCGCAGATCCGATTGACGCAGAGGTACGGTTCTCCGCAGTCAACGGAGGTCGCGCACTTCCCGCCCTGGCTGCTGGGCACGCAGAAGCCGAAGGAGCAGGAGCCACAGCATTCTGTGGGGGAGGTGCACTCGGCGATCGTCGCCTTGCACGAGGTCGGCGGCGGAGGGGGCGGCGGCGGATCCACGCTTGTCCCGGTGCCGCCCGATCCGCCTCCCCCGCAGCCCCAGAGAACGAGGGCGACCGCAATCGATCCGAGAATGCGACGCATGGTGATCCCCCTGCGCGCACCATAACCTACGGTGACGTCGGATCGGGAGTTCGAGCCGGGTGCGCTTGACTACACCGGAGCACAGCGCCTCTGGGAACTCCTTGACGGGGTCGCCGAGGCCGGGGAGCCATTTCATGGGCCAGGCGCGCGCATGAAGAAAGCCCCGCCTCGCGGCGGGGCTTCCATTAAGTGGAGGCGCCGGGAATCGAACCGAGGAGAAGGGCGATCCCGAGACGTAGGTCGAGAGCGGTTGAGAGCGGATAGCGCAGGCGGGCTGCGGGCTTCGTGGAGGACCCCGGCCGTCTTCGTGTCTGTCGAGGACCAATGAGCGGCGCAAACATGTAACAAGTGTAAGAAGCGCCCGTTGGACTCCAACGGCAGCCGCAAGAGGCTGCCGCGATACCCGGTGCCGGTGCTCGGGCTCGCTCGCCTGGCGGCCGACGAGACCGCGCGCGGAGCCGGCGTCGGGGCGCAAGCACCGTATTCTACGGTTCGCCGGCACGACGCGTGTGCCATCCTTTCCGAATGTCGTTCCCTCGGATTCTCCTCGTGGCGCTGCTCGGCCAGGCGACCATCGCTGCGTCGCGTGCGGATGACGCGACTGACCTCGGAGGATCACCGC
>WNGA01023141.1_pt1 | contig 11859 bp, 11 predicted proteins | sample 5400061 | NCBI WGS metagenome assembly WNGA01 (sample SAMN13153366, study PRJNA577476) | soil metagenome | isolation source: 100 cm soil or saprolite under grassland replicate 2 | place: USA:California | collected 2016-06-15
AAGCAGATGATGCCGGTGATCAGGTCCCCCAGGCCCATCGGGTTATAGCGCCACAGCAGCACTTGCAGTAAGGTGTTGAACGGTCGGAGTAGGATGCGGTCGAAATCTCCTTGCCGCACGTATGGGCCGATGAACTGCACGCCTGAGAACACGACAACGTGCAGCCCGTGGGAGAGCAGGCGCAGGCTGAACAGGAAGAACAACTCCAGGAGCGTCCAGCCACGCAGATTCGGGAAGCGCGAGAGCACTGCCCAGACGAAGAAGAAGCTCAGCAGGTTGCCAAACGCGGCCTGGAGCACAAACATTGCAAAATCAACACGGTACTCCAGGCGGCTCTTTAGCCCGGCCCAAAGCAGTAGCCTGACCATCCGCCACGGGGTCATCTTACCCTCCCTGCACGACCAGCCGCCGCAGCGCTGCGCGCCACACCAGCGCCAGTACCGCACTCAGGACGCCGATCCAGATGACTTGCTGGAGCAAGGCGAGCCACACCGCGCCACCCGCCAGCCGGCCGATGTAGATCGCGACCGGCACGTACACCAATCCCTGGAACGGCAGCCAGCTGGATAACTGCTGGAAGAACGGCGGCAGGAACCATAAGGGCACCACTGCGCCAGAGAGCAGACTCAGCACCAACCAGAATACCGCGCTCACCCCTTGCAGCTCGGTGAACCAGAAGGCGGTGCAGGCCAGCAGCGCCATGAGCAGAAAGTGCAAGCTGTAACTCAGCAGCAGACTGACCAAATATGCACCGGCCATGGCGATGGAGACGGGGGGTTGGAGTGGCACGAACAGCCCCGCCAGCAGGGCGGTGAGCGCCGCGATGGTGAGGTTCCCGGCCAGCCCGCCCAGGTCGTAGGCGAAGCGTGACCCGAAGAAGCTGACCGGCCGCAACAAGTCCATCACGATGTTGCCGTCCCGCACCCGCTGCTGCACATACCAGGAGATGCCTGTCTGGACGAAGTTGAGTTGCACTGTGCTCAGGACCGCGTAGGTCAGCATGCCAGGGAGGGTCACACCTGCGACCGCACCAACCCCGCCATAGACCGCTGTCCAGAAGACCGACAGCAGGTAGATCTGCAAGAGCGACCAGACCACCCAGATCAGCACGGCGACACGGTACACCAGCAGTTCTTGGAGCGCGACCGCCGCGAGCCGGCGATATCCGGCGATCATACCGGCACCTCCTGCGGCGCCGTACGCAGCACATCGGTGTGCTCGTAGAGCCCGCGGATAACCTCTTCTAGGGACGGCTCTTCGATCGCCAGATCCATGATGCCATAGCGCCCACCCAGCTCGGTGATCAACCGTTGGGGGTTGACGGTGCGGGCGAAATGGAACCACACCCGCCGCCCCTCGCGCCGGACGATCTGCGCATCAGCAGCTGCCGGGTCGGCATAGTCCTCAGCGAACTGAACAACGAGCGTTCGGTACGGGGCGTGGTGTTGCTTGAGGGCCTCGACAGTGCCGTCATACAGCAGTTGGCCCTTATCGATCAGCAGCATGCGCCGCGAGAGCCGCTCAATGTCGGCCATATCGTTGGAGGCCAGCAGCACGGTCGTGCCCCACTCGGCATTGGTTTGGGCAATGAACTGGCGCACACGCTCCTTGGCCACGACATCGAGCCCGAGGAGCGGCTCGTCCAGGAAGACCAGGGGTGGCGTGTGCAGGAAAGCTGCGGCGAGTTCACCACGCATGCGCTGGCCCAGCGAGAGTTGGCGCACCGGCGTCGTCAGAAAGGCATCCAAGTCGAGGATGTCATTGAAGAGGCGCAACCGCGCCTGGTAGGCTTCGTCGGAGACGCCGTACATGGCCTGGAGGATGCGAAGTGAGTCGGCGAGAGGCAGGTCCCACCAGAGCTGCGAGCGCTGGCCAAAGACTACGCCGATGTGGCGGACGAGGTGGCGGCGCTGCTGGGTCGGAACCAGTCCATTGACGGTGATGGAACCACTGGTGGGCATCAGCACGCCCGTGAGCATCTTGAAGGTGGTCGATTTGCCGGCGCCGTTCGGGCCAATGTAGCTGAGGAGTTCGCCGGCCTCGACCGCGAAGGTGACATCATTGACCGCGTGCGTCACGGTGTAATCGCGGGTGAAGAGCGTCCGCAGCCCACCAACAAAGCCCGGCTGGCGTGTGGGTGTGCGAAACGCCTTTACGAGATGCGCAATCTCAATGATGGGCACGGGCACCTCCAAAAAATAGAGAGATGCTATGAGGAAATACCGGTGCTGATGTCACACAAATGGTGTTATGGCGATGTGGTTTCGTGGCTGGCGGGACAATAACAAAATGCGTTCGACCTATAGGAATTTGGGGTAGCTTCAAGCGCTCCACAAAGAGGATACTCCTTGGCGCTTTTCACGAGACCGCGTCTGCGCACGCGTTGCCGGTGTCCGTTTCGCTTTCTCCATGCGCTCGGTGAGACCATTATACCCTAGCACGTCAATGAACGCGCGGTTAATGAGGACTGCGCTGAAAGTCCGATAGCAAGATGACGCTTGTTACCGAGCTGGGCGGGCGCTCTGCCATATTTGGCATGGTGCATGGGCCGGCGCGCGGCCTGGAAAACCCCGACGAGTTGATTGGGCAGCTGATCGAGGCCGGCGCCGATGCGCTGAAGGTCTCGTATGGCACACTGAAGCGTTTGGGCCACCTGCTGCGCGGGCGCATCCCAGTGATCGCGCGGATCGACGGCGGGCCAAGTGTGCATACCGGTGTCTGGCGCGAGTACGATGACTGGCGCCTACTATTCGATGTCGAAGATGCGACGGCGCTGGTTGGGCGCTGAAGCTGGCATATAGGGATGTGATGGCACGCCTTATGGTTTTTGATAATCAAAATGGCTAACAGGTAGTGCCGCTTTCAGGCGGTGGAGTGATGCTCCGCCTGAAGGCGGCACTACTGGCACTACCGAATTTGATCGTCAAATTTCGTTAGGTGCTGGATTGGTTGGCGGCGACACCGGCGGTTGCTTTCCGATAGCGCCCCGCGCTGATCTGCCCAACCCCGACGGCGAGCACGCCAAGCAGCAGATGAATCACCTGAATCACCCAGTGGAATGGCCCGACGAGCAGCGATGATTGTCTGAGGCCGAGGACGATCACGAGCGCGCCCAGGGCCAGCGCACCGATCGCGAGCATCCAGCTGCCGTCCTTCGAAAACGCCTGTCCCACGCCGACGATCCAGAGCAAAAGCACTACCAGCAGGCCCAGCAGCATATGCACTGCAATGAAGCTCAGTCCGATGCCGATCCAGAACAGCAAGCCCAGGATCGCCGCGAGCGTTCCGCAGACACGCAGCAGGATCGTGGCGAACCGGATAAACATGTTCATTCTGTTTCCTTCCTTTTCATTACTATGCGGAGATCCACAGTTGCTGCCCGGTAGCCCTTTTAGCCTGCGGCAGCAAGGTACTCGCCTTTTTTGTACTTCGTTTTTTCGCTCGTAGAGCGAAAAAACGAAGTACACTAAGAAGTAAAAGTACCGCTAATACGCGATCTCAACCTGCGCGCGGTAGGCCGCCGGGTCGTCGAGATGCGTGAGCATGTAGTCGGCGACATCGGCGCGCGAGATCAGAGCGCCGCGCGTCAGGTGCTGGTTCACAGCCATGTGATACCGTCCAGTTCGAGGCCCATCGGTCAGCCGCGGCGGGCGAACGATCGTCCATTCGAGGTCGCTGCGCTTCACCTCATCTTCCATGAGCACGAGGTCGGCGTACATATATTTGAAGAGCCACCAGAGGATCGGCTTGGCCAGCCAGCGCTGGAGCAGCGGGCCGGGATCGAGGCCAGTCGCGGAGACACACAGCAGGCGGCGCACGTTGGTGGCCTGCATCGCGCGCATGATATTGTCGACGCCCTCGGAGTAGACCGTGGTGGGCGTGCGTGTGCGAACACCGAGCGCCGAGACCACCGCATCCTGGCCTGTCATCGGCTGGTCAAGCGTACATGGCTCAAGCACATCGCCTTGGACAATCGTGAGCCGTTCGTGCTGGATGGTAATTGCGGCGGGGTTGCGGGCGACCGCAGTGACGTTGTGACCGGCGGCGAGCGCCTGCGGAATCACCTGGCTACCGATGCCGCCGGTCGATCCGAATACGATCAGTTTCACTCTTTTTTCTCTTCCGAAGCGTGTAATACTCGATTGAACGACTGTAGCTTATCGGGATTGCCAGTAACCCAGATCGCGTGCACCTGGCCTGCATCAATGCCGAGCGATAGAACCACGAGCGCCTTGCCGCCAGCATGCACCATGAGCGCCGGTGCACCGTTCACTTCGACCACAGCAGACTGCACTCCAGCGGTGCGGAAGCGCGTGGAAGCCAGCAGAAAGCGCGATACGGCGTCGCGTCCGCGCAGTGGGCGAGTGATCGCGCCGCGCGCCTTGCCTCCGCCATCGGTCCACAGCTCCACATCGTCGGCCAGCAGTTCCAGCAATCCCGCCATCGCACCGCTGCCAATCGCCTGCATGAACTGGTTGAGTATCTGGCGATGTGCGTCGGGCGTCGGCTTGAAGCGCGGGCGCTGCCTGGCGATATGTTTCTTGGCCCGGCTGAGCTGCTGCCGACAGGCCGCCTCGGCTTTGCCGACAATCGTGGCGATCTCCTGATAGTCATAATCGAATACTTCACGAAGGAGGAAGATCGCGCGCTCAGTGGGCGTCAGCTGCTCCAGCAGCACCAGAAACGCCATCGAGAGCGATTCGTGCAGCTCAGCCTGCTGCGCCGGCAGAAACCGCTGATCGATCTCAGTCAGCGCCGGCTCGGGCAGCCAGGGGCCAATATAAGCTTCGCGCTGCACCTTCGCCAGCTCAAGTTGATTGAGGCACAGCCGCGTCACCACCGTGCTCAGGAACGCCTTATGCGATACGATCCGCTCCGGCGACGCGGCCTGATAGCGTAGATACGCCTCCTGCACAATATCCTCGGCCTCGGTGATGCTGCCGAGCATGCGGTAGGCGATCGAGAACATGAGCGGGCGATAGTTTTCGAACTGCTCGGCGTCGATAGTATCCATTGCTGGTCTCCATTAATGGATTTACGTGAACATAGAACCAAGAACCGGGTGCCCCCTGGGCGAACCGCCGAAGTCCACTTTCATGCCCGGTGTGCGTGCCGCGCATGGGAAGGCTTATGTGATATAAGACCGGAAAGACTATGGTTTTGTGACATCACTGTTCAACTCATTGGGTTTACGCAATGATCGTATCAACGAGCCCGGCCAGCCCGTACACGAGCGGGCTACATCGACGAAGGCCGGCACCCAAAGAATACCCGGCAGCCTCGTTCAGCCCACGAAGGTGGGCTTTGTCGATAGAGGGCCTCAGCCCGGTGGGTGGTGGTCTACCGCGTACGTCATGATTCACCCATCCTGGCCAAGCCGCTGGAGCGCGTTGCGTAGGTCGTTGGGCAGGCGGTGGCGTGCGATCGCGTTGGGCCAGAGCATGCTGGCCTGCTCTTCGCCAGCCGTGAGGTGCGAATGGAACAGCACCGCGCTCAGCCGCTGGTACTGTTTGAGAAAATCGCCCGCGCCGAGGAAGCCTCGCCGGGTGAAGAACGGGTTGTCCTTGCGTTCGGCGCGCGCGCGCAGGCCGGCCATAGCCGCCGCGACATCCGAAGCGTAGTAGCGGTCGCTGTCGGAGCTGACCGCCAGGATGTTGATCATTCCAGCCGGTAGCTGGCCGATCTTCTGGCAAGCGGTGCTGGCGATCCGGCTGTACTCTGGCGGCTCGTTTGCCCGATCGATGGCGGAGGCGCGGAAGCGCTTGACCTCGACATTGAAGGGGATATGTGTCTTGAAAGTCACGCAGAAATCCGGACCGCGCTGTTTGCCGACGCCGCCTTTCTCGTACTCGACCGCAAAGCGCTGCTCCGACAGCATCAGATACGCGATCTCCAGCTCGAACGCGAGATCTTTTAGCCCTTCCTGATCGCGGGTGCCCCGGACCTTCTTGCGAATTTTGTCGCGATACTGTTCGGCGAAGGCCCAAAAGCGTGCCGACGAGGCGAGCCACAGGGCGAACTGCGCCGCGAGCGCGTGAGCGTCATGCGCGAAGATGTAGGCGAGCAATTCATCAGCAGTCATGGCGTATGTCTACATTGTCCAGAGCGATACCGCTTGTATTCTACACCTCATTGACAGGGCTTACGCGGTCGCGCTTTCAACCGCCGCTTTGCCTGCCCTTCGTCAGGCTCAGGACGAACGGCAGCATGGCACTTCCCATTGCAGCTGTTGTTCGTTTTTTCGCTCGCAGAGCGAAAAAACGAACAACAAAAAGAAGGTAAAGTACCGCTTACAATCTTTCCCACTCAAATCGAGCGCGCAATCGCCTTTTAGCAGCCCCAAATACATCTACTACAAACGGTGCTACCATTTCTCTTGATTCTCTCAACTCGCTTTCAGATTTGCCTCATTCACCTTTGTCAATCTTTATGCTATGATTCAAGGTGTCGTTTCTTCACGCCAGGTTGTCACGCCGATCTGGACTGAGTACCACAAACAGTTTACACTTGAGCGCAGCTTCGGATCGTCCATCGCCGGTTGTCACCAGCTGTGCCGCCCAATCGTCACATGAGTCGCCCGTCGCAGCAGCATCGTCCTGGAGGCTCGTATGTCTTCGCGCGCCCGCTCAAAACGCATCCTGCTGCTCGGCCGCGTGCTGCGCTGGGCCGCGCGCGGGATCGGTGTGGGCATGGCGGCGCTGCTGTGCATCGGCGGCTACTTCTGGTTTTCCACCGACCTGCCCGCGCCCGCGCGCCTGCGCGATCGCGCCGCGCTTGGCAGCACCCGCATCCTCGATCGGCGTGGCCAGCTGCTGTATGAGCTGCCCGACCCGCTGAGCGGACGGCAGCGGCCGGTCGCTTTGCACGACATCCCACTCGCGCTGCGGCAGGCCACGATCGCAATCGAGGATGCCGGCTTCTACCAGAATTCCGGCGTTGAGCTGAGCGGCATCTTGCGCGCCGCCTGGATGGATCTGCAAAGCCGGGCGATTGTGGCTGGCGGCTCGACGATTACACAGCAGCTCGCGCGCGGCTTTTTGCTCGACCCCGAACTGGCCCAGCGGCGCACGCTCGATCGCAAGCTGCGTGAGGCGGTGCTGGCGCTGAAGCTGACTGCTGGCTATCCCAAGGACGATATCCTGGCGCTGTATCTGAATCAGACCTACTACGGCGGCATGTCCTACGGCGTGCGCCCGCGCGCTACGATCCATTCGCCGATCGTGCGGCGGCGCGGGCCCGCCAATCCGACGTGCTGGATGCTATGGCGCGCGCCGGCGCGATCACCGCAGCGCAGGCGGCCGCAGCCAAAAGCGAGCCACTCCAGTTCGCAGCCGACGACGAACGCATGCGTACGCCGCATTTCGTCCAGTATGTGCTGGGGCTGCTCGATGCTCAGCTTGGGCCGGAGGTGGTGGCGCGCGCTGGGCTGACAGTAACGACCACGCTGGATGTCGACCTGCAAGACGCCGCTCAGGCGCTGCTGCGCCGGCAGGTCGCGCTGCTCGCGACCCCGCGCGACGGCGGGCCGGATCATCGCGTGCGCAATGGCGCAGTCGTGGTGCTCGACCCGTCGAGTGGCGCGATTCTGACCATGGTTGGCAGCCCGAACTTCGACGACACGGCCAGCCAGGGTCAGGTCAACGCGGCGCTGGCGCGACGGCAGCCCGGCTCGGCGATCAAGCCTCTGACCTATGCGGCAGCGCTGGAGCGCGGCTGGACGCCGGCGAGCACCATTCTTGACATACCGACCACGTTTCAGACTCGCGAGGGCCGGCCGTATGCGCCGCAAAACTACGATCGCGCCTACCACGGCCCGCTGGCGCTGCGCGAGGCGCTGGCCACATCCTCAAACGTCGCGGCGGTACGCGTGCTCGACAGCATCGGCATCCCGGCGCTGCTAGACATGGCCAAGCGCCTGGGCATCACCACGCTCGGCGAGGCCGGCAGCGCCGGGCGCTACGGCCTCTCCTTGACACTCGGCGGCGGCGAGGTCACGCCGCTGGAGCTGACCGCCGCGTTCGGCGCGTTCGCCAATGGCGGGCGGCGAGTAGACCCCTACAGCATTGTGAGTGTCACCGACGCTCAGGGCTTTTCCCTGATTGACGAAAGACGAAAGACGAAAGACGAAGGCTCAGCGTTGCTCGGCGGATCCAGCGTACCTTCGTCCTTCGTCCTTCGTCCTTCGTTCGAAGAACAACAGGTTTTATCGGCGCAAATAGCATATCTCATCACCGACATCCTCTCCGACCGCTACGCACGCATGCGGGCGTTCGGCGCCCAGAGCGCGCTGGATATCGACCGGCCAGCCGCCGCCAAGACCGGCACCACCAGCGATTGGCGCGACAACTGGACGATCGGCTACTCGCCGGATCGGGTGGTGGGCGTGTGGGTCGGTAACGCCGATGGTCAGCCGATGGAGGCGATCAGCGGCGTCAGCGGCGCCGGGCCGCTGTGGCACGATGTCATGCTGGCGGCGCATCGCGGGCTGCCAGCACGCCAGTTTACGCGCCCCGCCGGCATCGTCGAGCTGACGATCTGCGCCGAGGGCGGCCTGCTGCCGACGCCGAGCTGCCCTGCCACCCGCCGCGAGCGCTTCCTGGCCGGCAGCGAACCGCACCAGCCGGACGCTAGCCATGTGGCAGTCGCGATCGACGCCCAGCTGGGCTGCCGTGCGCCGGCTGGCTACCCGGCCGACCGTGTGACGACGCGGGTGTTTCGCATTCTGCCGCCCGAGGCCGAGTCCTGGGTGGTTGCGGCCGGGCTGGCGCGCGTGCCGAGGCAGGTCTGCCCTTCGGTTGCGACGACCGACCACCGACCACCGACGACAGATCCCGCGTCTGCTACGGTCGTCGGTCGTCCATCGTCGGTGGTCGGCCCTGTGCTGCTCACCCCCGCGCCCGGCGCTGTGTTTGCGCTCAGCCCAGGCGTGCCGCGCGAGCGCCAGCAGATCGAACTGCGCGCCCGCGCTGGCGCCGACATCGCGAAGCTGGCGCTGCTTGTCGATGGGCAGCCGCTGGCTGTGTTCGACGGGCCGCCCTACCGCGCGTTCTGGCCGCTCGCGCCGGGGGCGCACCGCGCGCGGGTGGAGACGACCGACGCGCAGGGCAACATGTGGCGGAGCGCGACGGTGGAGTTTGTGGTGGAGGGAACCTGATGCCCGCAATCGGCGCCGTAGTCGCGATCATCCAGCATGGCCGCATTCTGCTGACCCAGCGCGACGACTTCGCGGTCTGGTGCCTGCCCGGCGGCGCGGTCGAAGATGCTGAGTCGCTAGCAGAGGCCGCCGCGCGCGAGGCATTCGAGGAGACCGGTTTGCAGGTGCGTCTGACGCGGCTGGTCGGCATGTATTCGCAGCCGCGCTGGCACCACGGCGGGCATCATTTCGCGCTGTTTGCGGCCGAGCCGATCGGCGGCGCGCTGCGGCTGGCGCCGGGTGAGACCATCGATGTCGGCTTTTTTGATCTTGGCGCGCTGCCCGCGCCGCTGGTCTGGTGGCACAATCTGCCGATCTCTGACGCATTGGATGGTGTAGTCGGTGCGGCGCGCGTGATCGCAGGCGGCTGGCCCTTCGACCAACAGTTGACGCGGGCCGAGATCTATGCGCTGCGCGATCGGTCGGGGCTGTCGCGCCACCAGTTCTACTTGCAGCATTGGGCGCGATTGCGGCCAGGCGAAGACGGATCGGCAGAGGAGCAGCATGCATAACATTCTCATTCAGCTCGGCGCAGGTCTTCACTTGACCGGTGATGTCGCTCACGATGTTCCCGTTTTCCTGACATACCATGGCTGGCCCGACATTGCGAAACACTGCGGCGCAGTCGCGGCCGAGGCGCGCCGCATCGCCGCACTGGTAGGCGCTGATCCGGGTGCGGCCGAAATTGCTGGCTGGCTCCATGATATCAGCGTCCGCGGTGCTGGCACGTGAAATCTTTCAGATTGAAGACTCTGCGATTCTTAGCGCTGTCGGATGCCACACCACGCTCAAGGCCGGCGCGACGATGCTCGACAAAGTGCTGTTTGTGGCCGATAAGCTGGCATGGGATCAGTCCGGTTACGCGCCTTTCCACGATCAGATGCGGGCTGCGCTTGGCTACTCGCTCGATCAGGCTGCGCTGATATACCTGCGCTATCTTTGGGAGCAGCGTGCCAGGCTCAGGGTGCTGCATCCGTGGGCACAGGCCGCGTATGTTGAATTGCTCAGGACTTACGCGGTACCGCATTCAGACACCTTTTAGCCTGCCCTTCGACACGCTCAGGACGAACGGCAGCATGGTGCTTGCCAATGTATCTGTTTTTCGTTTTTTCGCTCGTAGAGCGAAAAAACGAAAAACAAAAGAGAAGAAAAGTACCGCTGCGAATGATGAGATTTGGTTCGCCGCGTAAGTCCTGTTGATCCGTAATGCGTGATGCGTGATTTCTCAACTCTCAATTTCCCAGGAGGTCACCAATGGAACGTCTACGCCCCTACCTCCGCTGGCGCAATATTAATCTATTGCTGTTTGTCCTCATCCTGGTCGCGCTTGGCGTCGTGCTCGGGCCGATCGCGCTGAATGCGCCGACGGTGCTGCGGGTCACGCCGGCCGACGGTGCTGCCGACGCCAACCCGGCCGCCGGCGTCCAGATTGTCTTCAGCCAGTGGGTGCGGCCCGACTCAGTCCAGAGCGCGGTCGCGTTTGATCCGCCGGCCGAGTTTGTGGTGATTGGCTCAGGCTTCCCGCGGCCTGGCCCGGCGACTGTGACCATCCAGCCGACTGGTGGGCTGCGCTATGGCGCGAAGTATCGCCTGACGCTGGGCGCGGGCGTGCGCAATATGCTCGGCCGCGCGCTCGAGCAGCCGCTGTCGATCGCATTCGCGACCGCGCCGTATGTCAAGGTGGCGCATTTTGGCCCCGAGCAGGACGCGAATGCGGTACCCCTCAACGCGCCGATCACGGTCGAGTTTGGCGCGCCGGTGGTGCCGGCTGCTCAGATCGCCGCCGCTGCCGAGGATCCGCGCCTGGCCGACGCGCTGCCGCAGCCGCTGGGGCTGGCTCCGGCCGCCCCGGGCGTGGGCCGCTGGCTGTCGCCGACGCTGTTTGGCTTCTACCCGGCCGCTGAGCTGCATGCTGCCACGAAGTACACCGCCAGCCTGCGGCCCGAGCTGACGCCCGATGGCAGCGCACGGTTGGAGCAGCCAGTCAGCTGGAGCTTCCGCACTGCCGCGCCGCTGCTGGCCGGCACGCGCCCCTACGATGGCGCGATCGACACGCCTGCATCCGGCGAGGTCGAGGTGCGGCTGGCGCATGATGTCGATCTCGCCTCGGCCAGTGCGGCGTTTGTGCTGCGTGCGCTCGACACCGGTGTGCCGGTGCAGGGCAGTGTCCAGCCGCTGGCCAGCGGCTTTCTGTTCAAGCCGGCTGCGGCCTTGCAGCGCGGCGCACGCTACGAGGCCAGCCTGGGCGCGGGCATTATCTCGGGCAGTGGCGCGCCGCTGAACGATCGCCCGCTAACCTGGAATTTCAGCGTGATCGGCGATCTCGAGGTGGCGCAGGTCGAGCCGCTGGCCGAAACGGCCGAGGTGCTGACCGACACGCATAGGATCAGCGTGCGCTTCAACCACCCGGTCGTGGCGCTGACCACGATCGATACGCAAACCACGCTGGCGCAGCCGATCGCGATCGAGCCCGCGCTGGCGGGCGAAGGCCGCTGGCTCGACACCAGTACCTACGTTTTCACGCCCAAGGCCGGGCTGGCGCCTTCGACCAGCTACAGCGTGCGCGTGGCCGCCGGACTCCAGGATCAGACTGGCGGGGCGCTACGGCAGGAATACGTCTGGCGCTTCAGTACGATCATGCCCAACGTGCTCGCCAGCCTGCCATC
>WNGA01012120.1_pt1 | contig 11858 bp, 9 predicted proteins | sample 5400061 | NCBI WGS metagenome assembly WNGA01 (sample SAMN13153366, study PRJNA577476) | soil metagenome | isolation source: 100 cm soil or saprolite under grassland replicate 2 | place: USA:California | collected 2016-06-15
TGGCCTCCGCAATGTAATTGCGCTATACATCGCCAAGAACATTTCAAACCGAAGGCGAACCACGTCCACGTCGGCCCAGCTCAAGCCGGGTCTATCTGCCGGGGCCGGTTGAAAACCGGCTTTGCCAAACAGCAACTAGCTACCGTGACGATCGCGGTGCCGTCGTTGCCGGCGAAAACGCGGCCATCGGGAGTGCCAAAATTCGCGATGAAAAGATCACTGGAATTGTAGGTTGTGCCCCGAGCGGTGGACGTCAAATCGATGGTGATGCCGTCTTTCAGGTGACCGGTCACGGTCAGTTGGCCGGAGGCTTCGACGATGATGGTGTTGACGGTGAGGACAAATGTGGCTGGGGTAACTTCCAAGAATTGAAGGGCTTGGGCCAGGTTTAGGCTAGCTGCGTTAGTGGGGTCGCTACCGCTCTCGATTTCCAACTTATCGCGCACGCCGTCGCCGTCGGTGTCGGCCAGCAAGGCGCTGGTGATGAAGCCGTCCTGGCCGGCCACGACTTCCTCGCCGTCAAGGATGCCGTCACTGTCGGAGTCGGCCAAGCGCATGTTGGTGCCGAACTCCTGAAGTTCCTGTTTGTTGGTGAGTCCGTCGCGGTCGGTATCCTCCTCGGCGTCCACCGGATTGTTCGGGTTCAATCCGTTGGCGATCTCCAGGTCATCCGGAATCCCGTCCCCGTCCGCATCTCCTGTCAACACTACGCGCAATTGAATTAAGCCGATCGCTCCATCATTTAAAGCCGAAATAACCACTGTCCCGCTGGCCTTCGCCGTCACAAGTCCGTCGACATCAATGCCGGCAGTCGCCGGGTTGGTTAGACTGTAGCTAGTTCCAGTGCTTGCGGCAGTGACATTCTTGACGAAGCCATCTGCATAAGCTGCAGTGACTATTAGTTGACACTGTTCGGATATCGAGGTAAGAGCCACAGTGGAAGCACTAATCTGTAAGGAGGTCGGTACTGGGACGACCACCCCTATACTTATGTCCGGGACTGTTACAGAGCCGTCACTTGGAATTTGGAAAACATCTGATTGACCGAAAAGTGTCTTTCCATTCTTAACGCAAGCGGCTCGTGCCCTAACTAATCCCATATTTGCTGGAATATTGGAAATAATCCAAGTGCCATCTGGCCGTACTTTAGCGGAACGATTTAACACACTCACGGTACAGTCTTGAGGCAATTGCGCTGCCGCAAAGTAAGTCCATGTACAAAAACTAATGTGCACGTAGATAGATGCCAATTGAGGCCATTTGATTCTCGAAGTGACTCTCTGTTTCGCATTCATATTTGATTCCATGGCATAGTAGGTATTAGGTCAACGTTTTCATGCTCAGACGCCGGTGTTCCGGTCCGTAATCCGCGACCAGTTGCGTGCCACAATTCGCCTATTGACAGCGACAGCAACTTCCTGCTTGTGCAACCCGAGGCAGTGACAAAAGTAGAACTCTTCAGTGCTGCACACACCAGATAATACTCTCATTTGATCTCAATGCCACTGAAGGGCTTACTCAGCAAAGCAGCCTCGTACAATGGACCCCTTTTAAAAATTCTATCAGCCACCGTAACATAGGAGGAGTTGGTCCACAACAGTTCATTGTTAGAATTATATGTAAAGTACATTACTTCCACTCGCCTGCCCGAGGACATGACATATGTGTAAACTACTACTAAGGGCGATGCATCGAATACAAAGAAGGGATGTTGCTCAATTATTGACTTTTTGTATGTGCTCCTGTCAGGTTCGTTAGCCCTGGAAAACCAGTTCTTTAGGCGATTACCTCCTTCTGGGGTCAGGTATCTGATGAAGCCCTCCACTTCCCCGGAGTCAAGTGCAGATTTCATTTCCGCAATGGTAACTTCAACTTTCTTTGCGAGGCTGGAAAGTTTTCCAGATACATCGACTGAAGCGCCAGTAAGAAACAAGCGACTATGACGCAAAGTTGTTTCTGAAGTATCTGAAGAAGTCATTAGAGAGATTTGATGCGTCGCGCGATGGATTTCCGTGTTACTACAGTAGGCAGGCTTATCGGTAAAGCTTCCGCCACTTTCGTTGAACCAGTCATTTACCAGGAGAAATGTCAAATTGTCTGTTCTACGTGGCAAGAATCCCAACGAGCCGTTCTTTTTGTATTTAAATATGAACGGAGCACAGAATGACTTCCCCTTAAAGTGTATTTGCGCGAAGAACACTACAAATCCATCAAATTCGTAAGCTCGGGGTACCGCAACTACTTGCACCTTTTCCAATTGCTGAAAAAGCGCGGTGGCTTGGTCGTTAAAGCCTTGAGGATCTCGACCGACTGTTGGGTCGCACAGCTCAAATAATGCGTTTAGGTCTTTACGCTTGATGCTCGCCAGCAACGCTTTGAATGCGCGTTCTGACGCGTTGCCGCTTGCGCCAGAAGACTCCCACCACCTAGATGAAGGATTCAGGTGCTCAGTAACTTCTAAGCATATACTTGTCCGTATGGCCTGTGTCTCGGTATAAAACGTCAATGGTAAATAGACCAAGGAATCGTTGCCTGCGGTCATAATGGGGTAGCAGGTGGCGAGCAAGCAACTCATAAAAGAAGGGGCACGTACCATGCTTACCGCACTTTCAGGAGCTTAAACGCCTAATCCAACGGTACAATTAACTCCGGAGGTCGTTATTTCACAATCCAAGAAATTAAACATCACATCTATGGAGCGCTTTCCGAAGCCGGTAATTTCGTAGCTCCCCGAGAATCTCGCTGAAATTTTGAAGGTCCCGGGATTGAACTGGAAGACGCCACCACTCAAGCCGGAACTGCAGCTTGACTTATTGTATGCTATGTTTGAGATGTCCACTGACCAGGACAATTCACCAGCGAGCAGCGACGCTTCAACTGCGAATGTGGTTTTGTCACATAAACTGCAATCGACGGTCAGTTCGGCATTACCGCCAATTTCGGCTGAAACCGACGCGGAGAGGGAGGACTTAAGCTCTGCAAAAAAGCAGCCGGCGCGGTCGGTTGGATCGACAGAACAGGCATTTTCTCTCCGACCAATTTCCCCAGTAACACTTCCTGATATGCCGATAAATACCCCGCCAATGAATTCGGCTTTTACGGTCAGCGAAGCCAAGCCGAATACGTCGATTGTCTTCGGGCCGAAGGTTGGAATTGGCCCCGGTGGCTGCTAAGTCCCACAGTACCTGACCCCGCAGATACCCCGCAGTCCCAGATTATCTGATCCTACCCCGCCCTTCCTGCGCTCCGAATTACCCCGCCGGTCCTCGGCTCGAAGCTCGCCTGCCCGGCCCCCCCTTCCAATCGAAACCAGATTCCGACTACGCTGATCGCTTCGGAAGCGACAAGCCGGAAACAAAACGAGCGGAGAACCGCGCAAGGCTCTCCGCTCCAACAAAAAGTTTCGAAGGAGGGATCATGGTAGCAGAGCCCCTTGAAGAAATACACACTTTCACCCGGGCTGTGGCGAGAGGTGAGGTCTCCTGCGATTGCGCATCGTGTCTCCACTGCGGCAAGCGCCCCGCCTCCTTCCGCCTGCATGATCGGAGGAAACGCATCTTCCTCGTCGTCATTGCCCGCCTCGTCCACGAGGTCCTCTCCCTCCTTCCCCGGTGGAAGTGTCCCCTCTGCAGGCAGACCTTCACCACCTACCCAGCCTTCGCCGTGCCCCGGAAGCGGTACGTGCGGAAGGAGATCCTCCGCTTCTCGGAGCGCTACGTCTCGGACGACCAGACCTCCTACCGCAAGGCCGCCAGAGAGGAGGGACTGGCGGTCTTCTACGATGGCGGTGAGGGGAAGTTCGATGACCGTGAGTTCGCCCACACCACCCTCTATCGCTGGCTTCCCTTCCTCGCAGGTTTGAAGCGGACGGTACGCGGCGCCGCGCGCCTGATCCGGGAGAAGAGTCCCGCATCGGGCATCTTCCGGAAGATCCTGCCCGTGGCTCCCAGGAAATACCGGAGCGAAGAGCGCCGGCAGGTTCTCTTCCACAGCCGTCGCCTCCTCCAGGTCGAGTCGGAATTCCGGGCCCTCTTCTCCATTTCCCTCTTCCCACGGTTCGCAACAGTTTGCCGCTGGAGTTGAGCGACAATTTCCCGCCGGATCCTGATCCCGGAGGGAATCGTGCGGAAAAAAGACGAGGACTGGGCCCTCTTCTGGTGCTCCCTTCTCCAGTCGGTCATCTTCGGGGAGGTCCCTGAGGAGGAGACCGGTCGCTTCCTGAAGAGGATCACCGAGGAGGAGCGGCTCTTTCCCAACGGGGTGCGCAAAAAGCCCTCCCTCACCACTCTCCGGCGCAAACTCTTGATCTACCGCCAGGGGGGATTCCAAGCCTTCGCCCGGAAAGCCCGCTGCGATCGGGGAACGCCCCGGGCCCATCCCCCGGAGATGATCCAGAAGGCCATCGAGCTGAAGCGTGATCAGGCCCGCCGCTCCGAGGAGACCATCAACAAGTTTCTCAAGGCAGAGTGGGCCAAGACGCTGCCCAAATCCACACTCTACCGCCACCTCAAGGACGCGGGGGCCACGCGCCTTAAGCTGGGGGTCGAGCAACAGCCGGTGCGCCGCCGCTGGACCAGGGACTACTCGAACGCCCTCTGGGTCGGCGATTTTGAGGAGGGGCCCTACGTCCTCTTCCAGGAGCAGGTCGTTCCCACGCACCTCTCCGCCTTCATCGACTGCTACAGCCGAGGGAACGTGGAGGCCCGCTACTACTACCGCCAGAACCTCGACATCCTCATCGACAGCCTCCTCAGGGCCTGGACCACCCACGGCGCCTCCTCCGAGCTCTACGTCGACAACGCCAAGATCTATTACGCGCGGGCCCTCAAGTGCGCCTGTTACGCACTCCACATCGAGCTCCTCCACCGCCCCGCCGGAGACCCTCCCGCGGGGGGCATCATCGAACGCTTCTTCGGCACCGCGCAGAGTCAGTTCGAGGCGGAGGTGCGCGCCGGCGACATCCTCACCCTGGAGCAGCTCAACCGCGGCTTCTCTGCCTGGCTCGAGATGAGCTACCACCGAAGGCCCCACGACGAGACCGGAGAGCCGCCGGGGGAACGCTACGAGCAGGGGCTCCGGGCCGTTCGCCAGGTCGACATGGAGGCCATGCTCCAGTACTTCCTCCGGAAGGAAGAGCGGACCGTCCACAAGGAGTTCTCCGACATCCAGCTCGACCGCCGCTTCTATCGCGTGGACAAGCGCCTGCGTGGTGACCGCGTCGAGGTCCGCTACGATCCCTTCTCGAGCCCCGAGGTGGTCCTCATCTACTCGCTCCGTGATGAGTACCTGGGGAAGGGCACCCTCCACCGGAGGGATACCCCGGAGCGGCCCTCCTCTCCCGAACAAGCAAAGCCCAAGTACAACTACCTCGACCTCCTCGTCGCCCAGCACGATGAAGAACTCCGGGCCCGCAGCCAGGGCATCGACTTCCGCAAGGCCGTCGCTGATATCTCCTGGCCCTTCCCCGCCTTCGCCAAGCGCCTGGCCCAGCTGCTGGGACGAAAGGGCGAGCTCGCGAGCTTCAGCGCCGCCGACCTGGAGACTCTCCAGAAGCTCCATGCCCGGATCCCCGGACTGACGGAAGTCCTCCTGCGGCAGGCGGTCGAGGCCGCACCCGAAAAGACCCTCCCCTGTGTCCTCTACCAGATCCAGGAGTTTTCTCGACGAAAGGAGTCCTGAGATGTTTACCAAGCACTTCAAGATGTCCCGGCAGCCGTTCCTCGAGCGCGCCCCCGTGGACCAGATCCTCCGCGACGAGAGGATCGGCCAGGGCCTGGCCCGCCTCGACTACCTGGCCAGGTCCGGGAGCATCGCCCTCGTCACCGGTCAAACCGGGGTGGGGAAGTCTTCCCTGATCAAGCTCTTCGTCCACTCCCTCACCCGCAACCGATTCAACCCCGTCTACCTCTCCCTGACGGACATCGGCACCAACGGCCTTCTCAAACTCATCGTCATCTCCTTGGGCGAGGTGCCCCGCCGCGGCAAGGAACGGCTCTTCCTCCAGATCCTGGAAAAGGTCCAGAAGACCGAGCTGACCACTCTCCTCATCGTGGACGAGTGCCACTTCCTGGAGCCCCATGCGCTGATCGCTCTGCGGCTCCTCGTCAGCGCAGGGCTGGAGGACGCGCCCCCGCTGAAGATCATCCTCACCGGCCAGGACCTGCTGCGCGAGCAGCTGAAGCAGGCTTCCCACGCCGATCTCGCCAACCGGATCAGCGTGCGCTACCACGTCCCGCCGCTCACCCGGGACCAGACCCAGGCGTACATCGACTTCCAGGTCCGCGAGTCCGGAGCGTCGGAGAAGATCTTCGAGGAGGAAGCCAAGACCCTCCTCCACGACTACTCCAGCGGCGTCCCCCGCGAGATCAACAACATCGCCACGGCCTGCCTCCTCAACGCCGCCACCAAGAACCTCCAGAAGATCACCGCGAACCTCGTCAATGAGACCATGTCGGAGTTTCGTCTCCCCTGAGGAAGCCACCATGTCCCGCCGCTACCCCAAGGAACTCCTCCGCCGGGTCCGCAACGAGATCGACATCCGGGAGGTCGTCCGGACTCTCGAGCTCCCCTGGAAGATCTCCGAGGGCTACTTCCGCTTCCTGTGCCCGCGGTGCTCGGAATTCAACACCGCCACCAATCCCCGGACCAATCTCGGGCGCTGCTTCCGCTGCAGGCGGAACTTCAACCCCATCGATCTGGTCATGGTGGTCCGTGTCCAGAGCTTCCGGGAGTCCGTCGACTTTCTATCGCAGCTCTTGGCTTCCATACCAGCCAACCGACCGGAGGATCCGCAGTTGAATAAGAATGATCATCGGTCCTGAACGAGGAACCCGTCATGAACCTTCCCCATCCCGACGACCTCCTGGAACGGCCCCATCTGGCGATCCTCTTTGTGCTCGAGGCCACCCTCTCCGCCGCCGCTCGGGCCATGGCCGGCCTGCATCCGGAGGTCTACCAAAGATCCTTTCCCCGCAGGATCACCGAGCTGGACCACTGCGCCGATCGCCTGATGGATCTTTGCTCCCAGGTCCAAGAGCTGGTGCAGAGGTACCACTCCCTGATGAACGAACCATGCAGCCACCTGGGATCCTTCCGATGAGGCCCTGCGTGCTACGGCAGATCCGGCGAAGAAAACCCATGAGGGGAAACCGATCATGAACCTCGACGATCTTCCCATGCCGGATGACCTGCAGGAACAGCCCCAGCTCGCGATTCTCGTCGCCCTCGAGACCACCCTCCTCGCGGCGGTCCGTGCCCTGGCCGCCGTCCACCGGGAGATCTACGAGGGTGCGTTCCCCCGGCACACCACGGAGTCGGACTACTGGGCGGATCGGCTGATCGATCTGGGATGCCAGCTCCAGCTGGCCCTCGCGAAGTATCGGTCGTCCTTGGAGGAGGAAGAGGAAAACAGCCGCCCCTCGGATTTCTGACGAATCCGCGAGCTTCGCGCGCCGCGCAGTCAACTGGTTGGCTCCACTTCCCCTGATCACCGACGCGACGCGTTCATCCCCGTCTGTCAGCTATCCCCCCGCCCACAGCCCACTTGCCAGACCAGATAATCCGAGACCGGCAGAGTCAAATAATGTGAGACTTAGCAGGTGGCCATACTTTTCCCCTTCCTGAAAAGCCCCCAACGTCACCGGTAACTGATGCAGAAACCTCTTGTCCCTTTCCAAGAGTAGCTTCACAGCATTCTTTGCTAGTTCCGTTCAACGTAACTTGAAGCAGATTAACCTTGGCGATAATTCCGATTTTCTTCAGTTCTTCTAAGGCTTCTTTGATTTTATCCACTGCAGGAGCAGGCGGTCCTATACCCCCTATCGTTATCTTAATCCCTGGTTGCAGAGGTATGCTAGTAAGATTACCATTATTACAAACCTTACATTTGTCTGTAGGCGATATCTGGCCGTTCTTTGAAGCATCCGGAACGCAGTTATTGCCTTCGCACTTTTGACAGAATTGACATGTGCCGGCGCTTCCTGCGGTTGCAGGGTTCCCCCCACAGTGCCATCCACCCTTGATGACGCCGTTCCCGGGATCTGAACAGAGCATCGTCCCATCTTCGCTGATTGTGCCTGTCCCGATGCTGATGAACCGTTCCATCTCATGGTCGTAGGAGTACATGTCCGTCTTCTGTCCGGGCGGGAGGCCATCAAGGTTGGGGATACACATGGCGGCGGGCGGGTTGAAGATGGCGTTCGCGGGCTGAATGCTGACGAGAAATCGGGGTTGCTGGCCGAAACTGGGCGGGTCCGGCATTTTGTCGGGGTGCACGATCGTAACGCTTACGAGACCATTTCTGGTTCCGTCAGGAAAAAGCACGGAACCGGGTACGATTGTGAGACTATAGCCGGGCGCCTGAGGAAGCGTTAGAGTGCCGCCATGGGTTTCGTCCACCGGCAGCGCGTGGGTTAAATCCATCGGCAGGAGGCGTACCGGCCTGCCGATGTCGTTGTCTTGGCCCGCAATGGTCACGAGATCGAATTGCAGCCACACCCACCTGCCGGGGCGAGTGACTGTGGCGCCATCGGCGATGAGCCTGACGGCGCCCACTGGAGCGGGCTTGAACTGGAAAAAGCCGTTATCGTCCGAGAGCACGGCGTCGGGGAAGCCGAGTATCCTCAAGGTGGTACCGGGCACGGGTTGGTCACTGTTGTCAAGCACTACACCGCTGATGCTGGTTTCTGCCGGGTCGCCTGGGATTCGGCCCGAGGCGACGAAGGCAACCGGCAGCCCGGTGTTTCCTGCGAAGTTGGCCTCGACGATGTTATTGTCGTTTCCCGCGTTCGGGCCAAGCGTGAGCAGAACAAGGGCGCGGCCATCGCTGTCCGAACTGATCGTGACACTGCGCTCTCCGCCGAACGTACCGCCGCCTTCCTTGACACTGAATGTAATGGGGACGTCGTGCAGACGGTTGTTGCCTGAATCCACGACGATGGTGACGAGAGGCCGAGGCAGGGCTTGGCTGGCAACGCCGATCTGATTGTTGCCGGCATCAGGGACCAGCAGTCCCGGAGCGGAAGGGGTGGCGGAGGCGCAGAACATGACCTCGCCCTCCAAGCCTACAATTGCCGCGGACACCTGGTTGTTACCCGCGCCCGCACGGGTTCCGAGCCGGAATTGCACCTGGGCAAGGCCATCTGCGTCCGTGATGACGATGAGAGAGCGGGCAGTGTTCGGGCCGCTGGTGATGAGCCCATCATTCTGAGTGACTTTGAAGATGACCTTTTTGTCGGCGATCCGGCTACCGTTATTGTCAATGGCTCGCACGATCAACGGCTCCGGCAGCAACTGACCGATCTGTGCCGACTGACCGTCCCCGGAAACAGGCTGGATGCGAGCGGCGGGGTTGTTATTGTAGGTCACCCCTATACTGACCGTCCGGGTGTTACCAACACGGTCTCTTCCTGTGGAGGTAATGGTATTTATACCAGGGACGAGTTGGATGTTCATGGCAACGTAAGTGCGATTGGCAACCTCTGCCGGAGTGCCGTTGACATCGACTGTGGCTTGATCGGCATTAACGGTACCGACGACGGTGTCGTTGATGGTGCCAGTGACCGTTACGTGCGGATCACTCAAAACGGCGCCTTCTCGTGGCGAGTCGATGGACAACCGAGGCGGTGTGGTGTCAAGAGTGACCTGGATGCTGCTGGTGGCACTGTTCCCTCTAGAGTCATACGCAACCACGCTGATAACATTGTTCCCTTCACGCAGAGTGACGGGGGCGGTGAACACGCCCTCGGAAACCGTAGCCGGTAGCCCGTTCACTTCGACAATCGCATCGGGGATGTCAATCGTGCCGGTGACAGTGATATTGCTAGTATTGAAGAGAGCAAGCGCGCTGGGAGAAGTGATCACCGGAGCGGCTGCAGCGGTGTCGTCGTTCTGAATCGTGATGGTGCCGGTCGCTGTGGCAATACTTGCGTGGACGGCATTGCTGAGGTCCATACGCACGGTCTCGTCAGACTCAACGCTTAGGTCACCATTGATCACAACGGTGATGGTCTTGGAGGATTCGCCGGGGTCAAGGATGAGTGTGCCATTAGCAGTGGCGTAGTCGTTGTCGGCCACGGTTGCTGTGCCGTCTGCAGTAACGTAATCCACACTGACCATCTGGCCACTGACTGCAGAAAGGCTCACGGTAAGGTCGACAGTCGAGGTGCCGGAGTTGCCCTCGGCTGAAGTGGCGTCATTGATGCGAAGTTCAGGCTCCGGATCGTCATTTCGAATGGTCAGCCTGCCCGGCGGACCCAGGACTGCATAAACAGGATGGCTCAGGTTGACGAGGACGGTTTCGTCCTGCTCGTTAAGCAAATCGCCGTGGACGCTCAGGTGAATGGGTTTCTCGGTCTCTCCAGGGGGGAAGCTGAGCGGCCCAGTGGTGTGGGTGTAGTCACCGTCTGCGAGGGTGGCAGTGCCATCGGTGGTCTCGTATTCCACGGTCACCGTGCGCTCAGTGACGGCTTCGAGGCGCACCGTAATCTGGGCGTCCGTGTTGCCAGAGTTGCCTTCGTCCACTGCCGCATTGACCACGGAGATTTCCGGCACAAGAAAAGAACTGAGGCTGATTTGAGCTGCCCGGTCTACAGAATCGAAGAAGAGTGTAGCGCCGGGCGCTGTAGGCTTGCCACCTTGTTCGGAGACCTTAGCGAAAACACGGAGGCTCAGAATGTCGCCACGAGCAAAAAAAGTAGTTGGGAAACTGTTGAAGCGTAAGGAAACGGGCTTGGGCTTGGTTGGATCGGGCTTGATGTTGCGTAGGTCTCTAACTTCGGCGATAGCACCGGGAATCGCGGTGCCGTTTAGCAGAATCTCAGCCCTAAGATCAAAGAATGTACCCGTGTCCCCGATGCTCTCGCCCTGGCCGGGTAGGCGGCCAAGCCACCCTTGAAAACTCGCGGCGCGCACTAATTCGAACGCAACCGGGGCGCGCGCCAGATTCCATTTCCCGATTTCCTTGAAGCTTTCTCTTCCGATTGGGGCGGAACTGATGCTCTGCGGCTTTTCGGCGATTGGCGCCTTGGAATCAAGCGAGAGCTGACCACCAATGGAATGTAGGTAAAGGGTCTGTTCAGCGGAGTTCGCGCGTGACGAGAGCAATGTAAGGACGAGAATCAGGGGTAGGAGGGCCTTGGACATCATCATCGTCCCATTCTCGGCTCCTGGCGGAAGAAAGGGAAGGAACATCTCGGGGACCATTTTACGTAGGACGGGGAATGCTTTCTGCCATTTGGACCAGTAAACTTCGGGTCAGTGTGAAGGTGTTGTTGCACCATTGACATTAAGCACTCCGAAGGCAAGCTGGGCTAATTATCTCTGTCAGTTGTTCAGCATCAAGGGAAAAAAATTGGAGAAACAATTATGGAGTTTGATCATTGTAAAAAGCAGGCTCCACAGCACCTGTTTCTCGACCAGCCCTCGCTATGACTGCCGTCTCTTGCGTTCGCTGTTGACGCGGGAAGCAGCCCAGGCGAAGGGCCCTGCAACCACGCGCAACCCAGAAGAACTCTCGCCATTCGGCCCTCCCACCCTCCGAATCGTCGAACTACGGCCTCAGGCCCCTCTTTCGCGGCATTTGTGGATGGGTGAAACCGCGGGGAATCTTAGGGAGGTTCTTTTCTGAACTCGCGCAGATCCTTCAGGGAGAAGCCTTTGGCGCACATCTCCAAAGGCCAGGCCGCCGATCATATTTCCCAACTTTCGGCGGGTTGAGGCATGATCCCCGGATCGCGGTTCCAGCTGCGCGATCTCGTGCGATCAAGAAGGACGGCGCGACTCCGGTTTTTTCAACCCGCGAGCTGACGAACCAGTCCATGCGGGGGGCGGCGAATTGGTTAACAGGTTAACCCCATGGC
>WNGA01011033.1_pt1 | contig 11857 bp, 10 predicted proteins | sample 5400061 | NCBI WGS metagenome assembly WNGA01 (sample SAMN13153366, study PRJNA577476) | soil metagenome | isolation source: 100 cm soil or saprolite under grassland replicate 2 | place: USA:California | collected 2016-06-15
GGCCCAGCAGTGTTTCGTACGACGCGAGCGTTCGCGCCGCGATTCGTTCCCAGGTAAGGTCTCGCTCGAATCGTGCCCTCACCAGCGCGCGCGCGGCCGACAGGTCGCCGCTCGCAACGCGAACGAGGGCATCAGCACATGCGGCGGCGTTTCCGGGCTGCCATCGTGCTCCCGAATCACTCGCGATCGCGCGAAAGGATGGGATGTCGGTCACCACCGGCACGAGCCCGCACGCCATCGCCTCTATCAGCGCGTACCCGCTACCCTCTCGGTGGCTGCCGCTGATGTAAACATCGGCTGCGCTGTAGTAGTTCGCGATATGTTCATGGGCCACCTGGCCGACGAGGTGAACCCGATTGCCGAGCACGGCTGACTGCTGAACGCGTTCTCGAACTTCGCCCTCGATCGCCGCCTCTCCATAGATCATCCAGCACTGCGCGTGAGGTAGGCGCTCGAACGCGCGTTCGAGGCCCGCGAGGACCGTCAGCGGATCCTTGTTTTCATTGAGTCGCCCCACCCACAGGATTGCCGGTGTCGCGGCGATTTGTGTGGTGCGTCGCGCCTCTTCACGTGGAACGGGCCTGATTCTCGTGCTCGCTTCAAGAATTTCAAAAATTGGCCGCGCCTCGAGAAGGCGCGCCGCGCGCCACGGCTCGGCGTGCGCGGCCGCTGTGAACGACCACGCATCTGCTTTGCGCAGTCGCTTCCAACTCGAGTCCCGAAGCCGATCGAGCCGTGAGGGAACGGAATAACCGCCGTGATCCTGCACGATGATTGGCACACGCGGCGCGGCTGACTTCAGCGCGGCAACCGTTGCCGGAAACATCAGGCCGTTGACGTGGAAGACGTCCGGCGCTTCTGTCAACGCCGCGGCGATGACTGAAGATGAGATCCATGCTGGTGACGGCATCGGCGGCCCGCCGTCACACACGAAGACGTAGCTCACCTGATTGCGTGTCGTCGTGGCTGCGTTCCCGAAGCGCTGGATGACGCGCACCGACGCGCCCGCGGCGACGAGCGCATCGCTGAACTCGGTCAGCGTCGAGTATCGATCCAGCAACGCCGCCGGGTCCGCAAGCGACGCATCGTACGCGAGGTTCACTTGGACGATCCGCATCTCACGCTACACCGTCGGCCAACGCTCGGCATGACCAGTCGACGGGAGCACTCGTGGACGGTCCACTAGTTCAGGACCGATTCGATGCGGCGGTCGGGTATGAACCAGATCAGCGCGACGGCCACATACAGGACGTCCGAGATGATCTGATGCACGAACGCGAGGGGGATCGCAGCGAAGTACATGAGCAAGGAAAGGTAGCCCTTGATGTCGCCGCCAACAGCCGTCGCAAGACGCGACGCGTGCCCCTCGGCGCTGATGATCACAGTCTGGAGAATCTTGTAGGCAATCGCCGAGCCCAGCATCACCACGCCGTAGAGCGCGGTTGGAACCGGCGCGAAATGGTTCTCGCCCATCCATCCGGTGACGAACGGCACCAGCGACAGCCAGAAGAGCAGGTGAAGATTGCTCCAGAGAACCTTGGCGTTGATGTGGCTCGCCGCGTGAAGGAGATGATGGTGGTTGTTCCAGTAAATGCCGAGCACGACAAAGCTGAGGGCGTAGGTCAGGAACACGGGCAGAAGCGGCTCCAGCGCGGTTAAGTCGGTGCCGTGCGGCACGCGCAACTCCAGCACCATGATCGTGATGAGGATGGCGATGACGCCGTCGCTGAACGCTTCGACGCGGCCCTTGGTCATAAAATGTGACGCGTTGTGACACTCAAACGTGTGGTGCGCGAGTTCGTCAACCTGCTCCTGATTGCGCTCGGCATTCTAGCAGCGGGGATGGGCCTCAAAGGGTTCCTTCTGCCCAGCAACTTCATCGACGGCGGCGTCACTGGCGTCTCGATGCTGTTGACGAAGATCACGGGTCTGCCGCTGGCACTCTGGCTCCCGATTGTGAATGTACCTTTTATCGCGCTCGGCTGGCGGCAGCTTGGTGCAGCGTTCGCTCTGCGCAGCGCAATCGCGATTGCCGGCCTGTCCGCCGTGCTCGCGACCATCCATTATCCAGACGTGACGCCAGACCTGGTACTGACTGCCGTCTTTGGCGGCTTCTTCATTGGCGCAGGCATTGGCCTCGCCGTTCGCGGTGGGGCGGTGCTGGACGGAACCGAGATCGCGGCGTTGCTCATCAGCAGACAAAGCGCGGTGTTCAAGGTCGGCGATGTCATTCTCGGATTCAACGTGGTGCTCTTCCTCGCTGCGATGTCAGTCCTGGGGGTCGAGCAGGCGCTGTACTCGATTCTCACCTACCTGACCGCCGCGCGCACCCTCGACTTCGTCATTCACGGCATCGAGGAATACACCGCGATGACCATCGTGTCGGACGCGAGCGAGCCGATCCGCACGCGCATCATGACCGAGCTCGGTCGAGGCGTGACCGTCTTCCGCGGTTACGGCGGGAGAACGAGCGCCGAGCGCAACATCCTCTACTGTGTGGTCACACGGCTGGAGATCGGCAAGGTAAAAGCCATTGCAAAGCACCACGACCCGACATGCTTCGTCGTGTCTCACGTCCTTGCCGACGTCGAGGGCGGCGTCATCAAGCGAACTGCCCTGGGACACTAACAAGGGTTCAAGGGTTCAAGGGTTCAAGGGTTCAAGGGTTCAAGGGTTCAAGGGTTCAAGGGTTCGGGGGTTCAAGGGGTTCGAGGGTTCAAAGGTTCACAGCTTTCCAAGTGATGAACCTTTGAACCTTTGAACCCATGAACCTTTGAACCTATGAACTTTGGAACCTATGAACCTATGAACCCTTGAACCTATGAACCCTTGAACCTATGAACCTTTAACGGTGGGATCGGTTTCGAAGAGTCCCATATCGATGATCGCGAACGCCTCCCGCATTTCCTCCTCGGTGATGCACAATGGCGGGTTCGTGAAGAAGGTGTTCCAGCGCACGAACGTGTAAAGTCCCTGCTCCCGGAAGAAGCGGCCAAGCGCCTGCATCTCGGGCGAGGTGCCGTTGAACGGCGCCATCGGCTCCATCGTCGCGCGGTTGCGCACGAGTTCGACGATGCCGAATAGTCCGATGTTCCGGACGGCGCCGACCGAGGGGTGGCGCGCCGCCAGGTCCTGCAGCATGTGCCACATCACGGTTCCCATGCGTGCGGCGCGATCGATCAACCCGTCTTCCTCGTAGACGCGAATCGTCGCGAGTGCCGCCGCGCACGCGAGCGTGTGGCTGTTGTACGTGAGGCCACCGTAAAAGACGTTGTCGCGGAAGTGATCGGCGATTTTTCGGCGGACGCCGACGGCGCCCAGCTGCACGTACGCGCTCGTCAGGCCTTTGGCCATCGTGATGATGTCCGGCACCACGTTCCAATGCTCGACTGAAAACCACTTGCCGGTCCGGCCGAAGCCGGCCATCACCTCGTCTGCGATGAAGACGATGCCGTACTTGTCGCACAGCGCGCGCACGCCCTGGATGTATCCGTCCGGTGGCACGAGGATGCCGTTGGTCCCGGTGACGGGCTCGAGGATGAACCCGGCAATCGTGTTGGGACCCTCGAGTTGAATAATCTCTTCCAGCTCCGCCAACGCCGCGTTCGCGTCATCCCAGCCGGCTTGAATGCCGTGGTACGGATCTCGAACGTGCACGACGCCCGGCACCCCTGGTTCCGCCGCCCAGCGCCGCGGATCGCCGGTGAGCGTAATCGCTCCGGCGGTGCCGCCGTGATACGAGCGATACCTCGCGAGAATCTTGTGGCGATTCGTGTACCAGCGTGCGATCTTGATCGCGTTTTCGTTCGCTTCGGCGCCGCCGTTCGTGAAGAAGAAGCAATCGATGTCGCCGGGGGAGAGCTCCGCGAGCTTCGCGCCCAACCGGGCGCGCGGCTCGGTCGCCATGAACGGGTTCGCGTAGGCGAGCACGGCGGCCTGGTCCTGAATGGCGCGAATGACGCGCTCGTCGCCGTGGCCGATGTTGACGCACATCAACTGGCTGTTGAAGTCGATGTAGCGCTTGCCTTCGGGTGTCCAGAAGTAGATGCCCTTCGAGCGGGCGACGGGAATCGGATCGACTTTCGATTGTGCCGTCCACTCGAAGAGGGTGTGCTTGCGCGAGAGCGCGACGATCTCTTCGCCGGTCAATTTGGTGTCAAGTTTTGTAGTGGCCATATCTTTTTTGCGCGCGGCCACCCCGCGGAACTAAAGTTCCGCACTACGTGAGGCCGCATCGATGAGCACGGAGCGCGGGGCTTCAGGCCCGCGAAACATCATGGGCGGGCGCTCCTCTTGATGAACGATCCCGCACCCGCCCGCCCGACGAATTTCCCGTTCTCCACAATCACTTTTCCACGCGAGACGACGATCTCGCTCACGCCCTGAACCTCGCGACCTTCGTACGGGTTGTAGTCCACCTTCATGTGCAATGTTGCCGCCGACAGCGTCTGCCGCTTCGCCGGATTGAAGACGACAATGTCGGCGTCCGAGCCGGGAGCGATGGTGCCCTTTCTCGGGAAGAGACCGAAGATCTTCGCGGGCGAGGTTGACGTGAGCTCCACCCACCGGTTCAAAGAAATGCGTCCTGTGCGCACGCCGCCGTCGTACACGAGGCTCATACGCGTTTCGATGCCGGGCGCTCCGTTGGGAATCTTCGAAAAATCGTCCTTCCCGAGCACTTTCTGTTCCTTCATGCAGAACGGACAGTGATCGGTGGACACCGCCTGCAGATCGTTGAACGCGAGGCCGCGCCACAGACGATCCTGCGTTTCCCGCGGACGAAGCGGCGGGCTCATCACGTACTTCGCGCCCTCGAAGCCAGGCTCTTCATAATTGTCGTACGACAGGAAGAGATACTGCGGACAGGTTTCGGCAAACGCCGGAAGGCCACGGTCGCGTGCTTCGGTCACCATCTCCAGCGCTTCTGCGGCGGAGAGGTGCACGATGTAGACCGGCACATCGGCCATTTCGGCCAGCGCGATCGCACGATGCGTCGCCTCGCCCTCGGCGCGCGCCGGCCGCGTCAGCGCGTGGTATTTCGGGGCGGTCTTGCCTTCGGCCAGAGCGCGCTTCACCAGGACGTCAATCACGCCGCCGTTTTCGGCGTGCATGCAGATGGTGCCGCCATTCTTGCCGGTCCGCAGCATCGCGCGAAAGATCGTCGCGTCGTCCACCATGAACACGCCGGGATAGGCCATGAACAGCTTGAACGATGTCACGCCCTGCCGGACGAGCGCGTCCATCTCCTCTTCGACCTGATCGTTCAGGTCGGTCATGATCATGTGGAAGCCGTAGTCGATCGCCGCTTTGCCTTGCGCTTTCTGCATCCATGTTTCCCACGCGTGATGCAGCGTCTGCCCCTTGTACTGAATCGCAAAATCGACGACGGCCGTCGTGCCCCCGAATGCCGCGGCAATCGTACCCGACTCGAAATCGTCGGCGGAGGTGGTGCCGCCGAACGGCATGTCGAGATGCGTGTGGCAGTCGATGCCGCCGGGGATGACATAGCGATCGGCGGCGTCAATCACACGATCCGCCTTCATGGGCAGATCCGTCCCCACCGCCACTACGATCTCATCGTCTACGTAAACGTCACCCTGATACAGATCGGCGGCAGTGACAACGGTGCCGTTCTTGATCAGCAGGCTCATGGGATCAGAACCAGCGCGAGATCGTGACCTTTTTGTCCGTGTAGAACTCGAACGCGTCGCGGCCGTGGACTTTCAGGTCGCCGAAGAAGCTGTCACGCGCGCCGCCGAACGGAAAATACGCCATCGGCGCCGCGACGCCGATGTTGACGCCCACCATCGACGCGGTGGCGCGATGCGCGAACTCGCGCGCGGCCTTGCCGCTGGACGTGAAGATCGACGTCGCATTTGCGTTCGGATGACCTTCGATGATTCGAAACGCCTCGTCGAGATCTTTGACGCCGCGCACCGCCGCAACGGGCCCGAAAATCTCCTCGTGTCCCACCGCCATCTCCGGCGACACGTCGTCAAACACCGTCGGGCCGACGAAGAAGCCGTTCTCGCCTCCCGGCACACGAGTCGTGCGGCCGTCGAGAACGAGCTTTGCGCCCTCGTGCACGCCTTTGTCGACGTAATTCAAGACGCGCTCCCGGTGCGGGCCGCTGATCACCGGGCCCATCGTGACGCCCGGCTCCAGGCCATCGCCGACCTTGAGCGATCGCGCCGCTTCGATGAGTCGATCGCGAGCTTCCTTGTGCGCGTCGCCGACAGGAAGGAGGACACTACCAGCAAGGCAACGTTCGCCTGCGCAACCGTAGAAGGACTCGGTAATGACGGGAATGCTGCGGTCGAAATCCGCATCGGGCATCACGACGATGAAGTTTTTCGCTCCGCCAAGAGCCTGAACTCTTTTGCCGGCGTGAGTCGCGCGCTGATACACGAGTCGAGCGACCGGTGTCGATCCGACGAACGAGACGGCTTTGATACCCGGGTGGTCGCAGATCGCTTCAACCACCTCGCGACTGCCGTTCACCAGATTGACGACGCCGGGCGGCAAGTCGCACTGGTGCAGCAATTCCATGATTCGCTTCTGCGACAATGGCACCTGTTCGGACGGCTTCAGCACGAACGTGTTGCCCGAGACGACGGCAAACGGCAGAAACCACAAGGGCACCATCGCGGGAAAATTGAATGGGGCAATCGCCGCGCACACGCCGATTGGCTGTCGCATCACCGTGCAATCGATGCCGTGAGCCACGTTCTCGAGCCCGTATCCCATGAGCATCGAGGGCGCGCCGCAGGCAACTTCCACGCATTCGATGCCGCGCCTGACGCTGCCACGCGATTCGTCGAGTGTTTTTCCGTGTTCGGTCGTGACGATGCGCGCGATCTCTTCGAAGTGTTCCTCGAGGAGCTGTTTGAAACGGAACATCGCGCGTGCGCGTGTCACTGGTGGTGTTTCGCTCCATCCGGGAAAGGCTTTGGCCGCCGCCCGGACAGCCGCGTCCACGTCGCTTCTCGTCGACAGAGGCGTGCGGGCGATCACGTCGCCGCGGGCCGGATTGTGAACGTGGACGAAATCTGTCGCGGAGGACGGCATCCACTGGCCGCCGACGTAATTCGCAAGCGTTTCGACTCTGGTTTGGGATTGCACTGCCATGATCTGCCCACTATATAAGAGCCGTATGATGACGGAGCAAGGCGATCATGGCGCTTGAATTCCTGAAACGCGAGATCACGCCGGATTTCGTGTTCGACATCCGGAAGTTGCTGGAAGAGGAGGATGTATTTGGCCGCATCCGATGTCCGCTCTGCGCCTGGCGTCCGGCGGCATCGAGCTTGTGGACGTGCGCCAGCTTCAACACGCAGGAGGGCGCGTTTCGCGGCTGCGGCACGATCTGGAATACGTTCGCCACACGCGGCCGCTGTCCCGGCTGCGCCCATCAGTGGCGCTGGACGTCGTGTCTGCGATGCGGGGAGTGGTCGCTGCACGAGGACTGGTACGAGCCACCGTTGCCTCGTTGAGCAGCACCGCGGGTCAACTCGCGGGCGGCGCTCCCTCGAATCGGCACAATGTCACGACCTCCGTGTATCGCGCGTGCCACCTCAGGTATAGTGGCCGGGTCACCGCAGCGAGAACCACCATGTCCAAGACGCTTGAAGTCGTATTCACGGGTTTGCACTTCAAGAACCCGTTTCTCTTGTCGTCGGCGCCGCCGACTGAGTCGGACACCAACATCATGCGCGCGTTCGACGTCGGGTGGGGCGGTGTCGTGACGAAGACGATCGGCCTGCACCCGGTCGTCAATGTCGACGGCCCGAAAACGAAATTTCTCCGGTCGACGATCGACGGCAAGCTGTCGATGCAGAAGCGACCCGACACGGCGCTGCACTCGTCGTGGAACTGGGAGCTCATTCCGACAAGACGCTCGATTGGTGGGTTCCACGAATTTCGCGCATCAAGAAGGCGCATCCGGATCGCATTCTCGTTGCCTCGATCATGGCCGGCTCGGGAAGCGATCGCGAGCTGCAGCACTGGCAGACGCTCGCGAAGGCCTGTCAGGACGAGGGCGCCGATGCCTTCGAGCTCAACTTGTCGTGTCCCCACATGGACCGCAAAGACATGGGGTCCAACATCGGCAAAGACCAGGAACAGATTTCCATCGTCACTCAAGTGGTCAAAGAAGTCGCGAAGGTTCCAGTGTGGGCGAAGCTCACGCCGTCCACGACCGACATCGTGGAGGAGGCGCGCGGCGCTTTTCTCGGCGGCGCCGACGCGATCGTTTCCTCCAATACGTTTCCCTCGCTGCCGCTGATCGATCCGGAAACCTTGGAGTTCGAGATGAATGTCGACGGCCATGTCTCGAGCGGTGGGCTTGGCGGCCCCGCGATTCTTCCGCTGTCGCTCGCGAAGATTGCGCAATTGACGCAGGCGTTTCCAGATCGCGAGTTCTCCGGCATTGGAGGTATTGCGAGCTTCGAGCACGCGTTGAACTATTTCCTGCTCGGGTGCGGCACCGTACAGGTGTGCACGGCGGCGATGCTCGATCGTGCCATTGGCCCCAACATCATCAAAGCCCTCACGAAGGGATTCGAGGAATTCCTCGATCGCCACGCGGACCGTGGCTGGACCTCACTGGAGGATTTCCGCGGACTGCGGCGCGACCGCGTCGTGCAGCACTCGCAGATTCGCAGGCCTGACACGAAGGCGTACCACGGCGGGCAGGAAGCACCGGTCGTGGCCGAACGCTGACGGGCCGCGACCATCGATGAGTGAAGCCGCGCGCGAGGTCGTCGAGACTGGCATCGACATCTCGCAGAGTCCTCTCTGGAATCCCGATCTCGCGCCGACGGCGCTTTCGAGGCGCACGTGGACCACCTACAACATTGCCGCGCTGTGGATCGGCATGAGCGTGGTCATCACCACGTACACGCTCGCGTCCGGCATCATGCAGCAGGGGATGACGTGGTGGCAGGCGATGATCACTATCCTGCTCGGCAACGTCATCGTGCTCGTGCCGATGGTGCTGAACGCGCACGCCGGCACGAAATACGGTGTTTCGTTTCCCGTGTTGTGCCGAGCCGCGTTTGGTGTCAAAGGCGCGAACGTTCCGGCCATTCTCCGCGCTATCGTCGCGTGCGGCTGGTTCGGCATTCAAACGTGGATCGGCGGTCTCGCGCTGCACGAGCTCCTTGCGGCCGCATGGCCCGGCTGGCGTGCCGTGCCCGGCAACGTCTGGATTGCATTCGCGGTGTTCTGGATCGTGCAGGTTGCCATCATTCTGCGCGGTCTCGAAGGCATCAAGATTCTCGAGAGCTGGTCGGCGCCCCTGCTGCTCGGAGGCGGCCTCGCGCTGCTCCTTTGGGCCATTCGCGCGGGCGGCGGTCTCGGCCATGTGCTCAGCGAATCGTCGCGCCTTCAGCAAGCCCAGACGCCGTTCTGGGTCTTATTTCCGGCGGCGCTGACTGCGAACGTTGGATATTGGGCGACACTCAGCCTCAACATCCCGGATTTCACGCGCTACGCGCAAAGCCAGCGGTCGCAGATGCTGGGTCAGGCGCTCGGCTTGCCGACGACGATGACGGCGTTTGCGTTCATTGGAGTGGCGGTGACGAGCGCGACGATCGTGGTGTTCGGACAGGCGATTTGGGATCCGATCGCTCTCGTGGCTCGCATCGGGTCGGCGGGCGTGATCATTGCCGGGGCGATTGTCGTGCTCGCGGCGCAGCTCACGACAAATATGGCGGCCAATGTCGTTTCGCCTGCAAATGATTTCTCGAGCCTCTCTCCCAAGCGCATCAGCTACGTGACCGGCGGCCTCATCACGGCGGTCATCGGGATTCTGATGATGCCGTGGAAGCTCTATGCGGACGCCGCGGCGTACATTTTCACGTGGCTGATCGGGTACTCGAGCCTGATGGGAGCGATTGGCGGAATCCTGATAGCCGATTATTGGATTCTTCGTCGCCGCCAATTGTCCGTCGTCGATTTGTTCGCCCTTGACGGACGCTATCGGTATTCAAGCGGCGTCAACGGCCGCGCTATCGCGGCCCTGGTGCTCGCCGTCCTGCCCGTTGTTCCCGGCTTCCTGCGTGCCGCGATGACGCCGGGCGGGCAGGTGACGAATCCCACATTTCTTGACGCGCTGTATACGTACGCTTGGTTTGTGACGTTCGGGCTGAGTTTTGTTTTGTATCTCGTTCTGATGAGGGCTGCAGACAAGCCGCAGATGGACACAGATAAGCCGCAGATGGACACAGATAAGCCGCAGATGGACACAGATAGACCGCAGATAAACCCCAGATAAACCCCAGGTAAACCCCAGATGGGACGCAGATAGCCGCTGATGCCGAGATATGTGGCGTTTCTTCGCGCGATCAACGTTGGCGGTCACGTTGTAAAAATGGACCGACTGCGACAAGCCTTTACGGCCATGCGGTTCTCCAATGTCGCGACGTTTATCGCGAGCGGCAATGTGATCTTCGAATCGCCGGCTGCTCCTGACGAGGCGTTGGAAACGAGAATCGAGACAGCTCTCGAAAAGGAACTCGGATACGACGTTGCCACGTTCGTCCGGTCGGGTGCGGAAGTGACGCGAATCGCCGCCTGCGAGGCCTATAAAGCTTCGGAGCTGGGCGACGCGGTGCTTTATATCGGCCTTCTCAAGGAGCCGCTCGCCGCGCGAGAGAAAAAGATCGTCGAGTCGCTGCAAAGTCCGGTGGATCAATTGCGAGTGGACAAGCGCGAGATCTACTGGCGCGCCAGTAAGAGCTTTCGTGACGCGATCTTCTCGCCCGCGCGGCTGGAGAAGGCGCTGGGGCAAGCTGCGACGTTTCGGAACGCCAACACCTTTCGAAAGCTGGCGGCCTTATTCCCCTAAACGAAGCGTGAAGAAGATTATCTGCGGCCCATCTGCGGCTATGCAGCTCTTATCCGTTGTCAGCCCGCAAATTTGTAGCCCAGCCCGTGCACCGTGAGGATGAACTGCGGCACACGGGGATTTGGCTCTAATTTCTGACGCAGCCACGCGACGTGTACGTCGACCGTCCGCGTCGACGGCGTTGCCTGATAGCCCCACACTTCGTGCAGAAGCTCGTCGCGCGAAATGGTCGCGCCGCGATGCTCGATGAAGTATCGCAGCAGGTGGAACTCCTTTGCGGACAACTCGATGGCGACGCCGTTCTTCGTCACTTCAGCTTTGCGAACATCGACGAATATCTCGGCAAACTGGTAGCGTTCGAGCGCCACGCCCGCCGAAGCGGGAGCGCGCCTCAGGAGCGCTTCGAGCCGCGCGAGCAGCTCGATCATCTCGAATGGCTTGGTGAGATAGTCGTCGGCGCCAAGCTTCAGTCCGACGACGCGATCGACGACCTGGCCGCGCGCCGTCAACATGAGAATCGGCGTCCGAACGCCCTGTTGACGAAGCGTGCGCGCGACGTCGAACCCGTCGCGGCGGGGCAGCATGACGTCGAGCAGAATCAAATCGAACGGCTCGCCCGCCGCGCGCTGAATGGCGGTGTCGCCATCGCCGGCCGTTTCCACTTGATAGCCCTCGGAAATGAGACGATCGCTGAGCGCGAGTTGAAGCCCAGGTTCGTCTTCGACGAGCAGCAGTCGGGCCGAAGACATTAAACCCGAAGCTCACTTGTGTGCGGAGCGCCAACGCCGCGGTCCCCGCCGCGCGATTTCCAGCGCGGTGGGGTGGAAGCGGCGTCAAGAAGCTCGAACAACGCCAGTTTCGGCCCAGACAATCGAATCACCTCGATGCTACGATTCTCAACACAAGTGAATTGAGGGGTTAATTGGTAGGCCGGTGGCTCAAAGCGACACCTGTAGCGGCCCGGTCTTTAGACCGGCCGTTCGATCGCAGCAGACGACCGGTGGCCCT
>WNGA01019800.1_pt1 | contig 11857 bp, 10 predicted proteins | sample 5400061 | NCBI WGS metagenome assembly WNGA01 (sample SAMN13153366, study PRJNA577476) | soil metagenome | isolation source: 100 cm soil or saprolite under grassland replicate 2 | place: USA:California | collected 2016-06-15
GGCTGTCAGGCGAGAACTACCACGAGTACGTACGCCGTCACATCTACGAGCCCGCGGGGATGTCGCAGACGGGCAGTTGGAGGATCGCTCGCTGGCCCGCGAATACGGCGATTGGTTATACGAGAGGCGGCCCCGATGCGGAGCCCAATGCGCCGCTGCGGCGTAACACGGACTTCCTGCCGGGCAAGGGAAGCTCAGCAGGCGGTGGTTACTCGACCGCCCACGATCTGCTGCGACTGCTCAACGCGCTACGCGAACACAAGATCCCCAATGCGCCGGAGGCAGGCATGGTCGGCATCGCGGGCGGTGCGCCGGGGCTCAACGCGGCGATGGAAGGTGATCTGCGTGGCGGCTACGATGTGATCGTGCTCGCCAATCTCGATCCGCCCGCCGCGGAGCGAGTTGCGCGGCTCATCCGCACGGCCCTTGCCCCATGAATTGCGCAACATTATTGTTGCGTAATGGCCAGACGCATTCGCGTCAACAAGTCGCTGATCAAGCAGCGCTACCACGTCGCCAAGGTCGCCTTCCCCGACGATGCCGACCTGGCGCGCAGCCTGGGCGTGCATCGCAGCGCGGTGGTCCGGTGGAAGCGCGGCGAAGCGCCCGCCGCGAAGCATTGGGAGCAGCTGGTCGGCTTGGACACGGTGGTGTCGTTATTGGAAGGATTCCTGGAAGCCGCGTCGATCGCCAAATGGTTACGCGGGATCAACGCGCACCTCGGCGATCGCCGCCCGATCGACGTGATCCGTCAGGGACGGCTGTCCGAAGTCGTCGCCGCGATCGAAGCTGAGAAGGCCGGCGCCTTCGCCTAATGCCGTGGCGGGTGTTTCCGTGGGATCCCGCCGCGCAGCCCGGCGAGCCGTTCTCTCCGAGTTACATCCATCCCGCACAGGGCGCCGGCCGCTTTGACGTCGCCGGCAAGCTGGTCGTCTATCTCGCCGAGACCGCCGTCCACGCCGTCGCGGAGAAGCTGCAGCGCTTTCGCGGCGGGAGGATCGATCGCAAAGACTTGATCGAGTCCCGAAAGCCCCTGGCGCTCGTCGAATGCCGGTTGGGGAAGGTCAAGCTCGCCGACCTGTGCGATCCCGCCGTCCTCGTGAAGCACGACATCAAGCCGGATGTGCTCGCCAGTCGCGAGATCGCGAAGACGCAAGCGGTGGCCGCGGACCTGCAGGATGCGGGATATCATGGACTGCGGTGGTGGTCGGCCCTGTCAGGCGATTGGCATACGATTGTCGTATTTGAGGGGAATATCGAATACGGCAAGCCGGAGCAACTGACGATCGACCACCCGATCGTCCAAGAAGCTAGTGAGGCCCTGGGGATCCAGCGCTCCGTTCTGACCCGCGAATGATGTCCACCCGCAGCTCCACCCAGCCATCCACCTGCCGGTATTCGACGCGCAGATCGTGCTTGCCAGGTGACAGCGGCGCGTAGTCGACCTGCGACTCGTGCGGCGTCCAGGCGTCGATCGCGAGCGTGCCATCGATCCAGACGCGCACGGCGTCGTCGCTGATTGTCCTCACGGAATAGGTGCCCGGGTCGAGGTTCACTGTTCCTCTGGCCTGGAGGGACCAGTTGCTTTGCGGCAGGAACGCGTAGCTGATCGGCGGACGGTACCACATGAAATCGAGCCGCGGAACGGTGCGTAGAGGCGCGGCAGGTGAGTCGACCGAGAAGCGGACCGCCCAATCGATCTTCGGCTCGAAATGGCTGTACGAGAACCGCCTCCCGTGAGACAAGAGTGTCAGCGACCAGTCCTCGTCCGAGGCCGGCGTGACCAGGATCGTGTCACCGATGAAGCCCGAGGGTCGAAAAAGCTGCAGGATGCCGTGCGATGCGCGCATCCGAAAACGCTCCGGGCCTGGTCCCAGCACGGCGAGACGGTAGCGCGATGGGTTGGCGGAATCACGGCCAACGAACCACAGTTTGGGCGTTTGCCAATCATACGGCCCCCACTCGTCCACGATGATCGCGGAGCGATCGCGCGTGGCAGGCTCCGATGACGGGAAGGTCATGGAGTCGGTGATCAGACTGGTGATGAAGGACGGCGGAGGTTGGTGGAGGATGGTGGAGGTAGTGTCCAGACCCGCAGTGTTCCGCACGTTCAGCTGCGTCCGATTCCCGAGAAACTCGTTCTCCGAGATGTGGTAATCGCGGCTGCGGGTATCATGGTGTTTGGGATAGCCCCAGTCGGACGGCGCGATGGAATCCGCCCACAGCCTGATCGCCGTCGAATCGTGGTCGAAGCGGTTGCCGGCGATCGTGTTGTCCTGCCCGTGCTCGATCGCCACGCCGGTGCGGTTTCGCTTGAAGTCGTTGGCCCTTATCTCGGTTTCGTAGCTGTAGCCGCCCCACACGCCGTACTCGCTGCCCCACGCGCGGTTTGCGATGATCTTGTTGCGGCTGAACGTGACCTCGACGCCGTTCGCGGTCGCGTAACTGACGTCGTTGCCGTAAAACAGGTTGTCGTTCGCCCCGCCCGTCCCCGAATCCATCGTCGTCTGGCCCGCCCAGAGAAAGATGCCGTCGCCACCATGCGTCATGGAGTTGAACGCGACGACGTTGCGCGAGCTCTGCTCGAACAGCAGCAGATCGGCCGAGTCCTGGCCGCGGGTGTAGTGGCCATGGCTGTAACCGCGGACGTTGTAGTCGAGCCGGTTGTGGACGATCGTGTCGTCCGTGGACCGGTACAGGCCGATACCCAGCCCTGAGTTGAACGAGAAGTTGTTGTCGCGGATCATCGCGCCGGTAGTCCGGACCAGCAGCAACGCATTCATGCCACCGACCGCGAGATTGTTGCGCACTTCGGCGCCTGTTACATCCTGCAGATAGAGCGCCGCCCCAAATCGCAGCCACTCGTCTTTTTCGTTGTGATGAAACGAGAGCCAGTCGACGAGGCTTTCGTGCTCGACCAGGCTGAACAGCCGCGGCTTCCAATTGTGGCTCACGTCGTTGCCGAGGAGCGCGAGTCCACGGGTGCCGCGAGCGAGGACACCGATTTTGTAGCCGTGGATATGGGCGTTGGCGATGATGATGGTAGCGCCGCCTTCGATCACAATCGCGGTGTCACGTGCCTCATCGGGAGGCCCGGCGGGATCGCTGCCCTCGAGCGTCGCACCGCGGAAATCGACGGTGATGTTCTCGCCGCGGATGCGAATCGGCGGGCCGGACAACCGGTAGGTCTTGGGCGCGACCACGATCGATTGCGTGATCACCATCCCCGGCCGCAGCTCGACGAACCTCGGCCCTTGCGCAAGCACAAGCATTAGCGCGAGCATGATGCCAACTTATGCTCGGCGCTGAGCTGCCGCTCATCACTGCCCTGCCGTTCGTGGCGCTGCTGCTGGCGATCGCGCTCGCGCCGCTTGCCGCGCCGCGCTGGTGGCATCACAACCGCAACAAAGCGCTGGTGGCGCTGGTCGTGTCCGCACCGATCCTCATGTACCTGGGAATCCACGCTCCCGAATTGCTTCATGAGAAGTTCCACGAGTACCTGGGCTTCATCGTCGTCATCGGCGCGCTCTTCGTGGTTACCGGCGGGATTCACATTCAAGGCTCACTCGCCGGTACGCCGCTCGTCAACACGGGACTGCTTGGGCTAGGCGCCGTGCTGGCGAACCTGCTCGGCACCACCGGCGCCTCTGTCCTACTGATCCGGCCGCTGCTCCGGGCGAACAAGCGCCGCAAGCGCGTCGCCCACATCGTGATCTTCTTCATCTTTATCGTCGCCAACTGCGGCGGCCTGCTCACGCCCATCGGCGACCCCCCTCTGTTGCTTGGCTTCCTGAAAGGCGTGCCGTTCGACTGGACGCTCAGGCTGTGGCCGCAGTGGCTCCTGATCAACGGCATCCTGCTCGTGATTTTCAATGTCTGGGACCAATGGGCGCTGAATAAGGACGAGAAAGAGCTGCCCGGCTCGCAGCACGAGGAGGTGCTGGTCCACGAGCCGCTGCGCATTCAGGGCGGGGTCGAGCTGCTCGTGTTGCTCGGCATCATCGTCACGATCGTGGCGGCGGGGCTCTTGATTTTCCTGCTCGCGCTCCTCGGCTACTTCGCAGGCTCGCGGGATCGCCGCGAGAAAAACGTCTTCACGTTCGGCCCAATCATCGAAGTCGCCGTGCTATTTGCGGGGATTTTCGCGACAATGGCTCCCGTGCTCGAAATGCTCAACAGCTGGGCGCAGAGACCGGACTTTGAGTTCACAAAGCCCTGGCACTTCTTCTGGGCCTCGGGCTCACTCTCGAGCGTGCTCGACAACGCACCGACGTATCTCGCGTTCGCGGCGAGTGCCGCGGGACTGCAAGGTGTTGCGCCCCACGGGGCCTACATCGGAACGTTGGTGCTGAACCCTGACGCCGCGAAGCTCCTCGCCGCGATCTCGACCGGCTCCGTGTTCATGGGCGCGAACACCTATATCGGCAACGCGCCGAATTTCATGGTGAAAGCAATAGCCGAAGAAAGCGGCGTGAAGATGCCGTCCTTCTTCGGCTATATGGCTCACAGCGTCGGAATACTGCTGCCGCTGTTTGTGCTGGTGTCGCTCGTGTTCTTTAACTAGACCTTGATCTTCGCCGCGCGAATACGCGCGGAGATGTCGTAGCCGTCGTCTAAGTTCAGCCGCGGGTTATTCAATACCTGGTTCTTCAGGGCACGCGCGTCCGCGAGGTTGCCCGCCGCCAGATAGCACTCGGCGGTCAAGGTGCGCACCCACGCATCATCGGGTGGCGCCCCAGCAAGCTGGGTCAGGGCCTCCGTCGGCTTGTTCTCCCGCAGTGCGATCATCGCGCGGAGGACGCTGGCCTGCTTCGCCCACTCGTTATCCGGTTGCGCCAGAGTCGCCAGCTTCTGGGTCGCCTGGCGTGCGACAGTGATGTCTCCGCCGACGGCATGCGATGCCGCCGTCATCTCGACTTGCATCGGAGCATCGGCACCGCCGGCCTGCGCGGCAGCTGTGAGATGCGACGCGACCGCCGTGCCTCGTCCCAACTGCGCGTCAAAGAACGCCATATCCTGGTGGATTTGGGCAATGAGGCCGGTGCGGTTCAGCGCCTGCGCATCCCGCAGCGCGTTGGCAAACTGATCCATTCCTTCCTTGACCATCCCATCCATCATGAAGCTACGGGCCAGGTCGCGCGTGTACCCGACGGTGTTGGCCTTCGACGGCGAGTGGGCGATGGCGAGCTGAATCTGCCGCCGCGCCTCGGCGCCCTTGCCGGAAAGCGTCGCGACCTCCGCCAGTCCCATGAACGCCTCGCTGAAACTCGTATCGAGCTGCGCCGCACGTGTGTAATGCGCCTGCGCTTCGGTGAGGCGACCACTCCACTGCAACAGCTCGGCGTACGAGTCGTGCGCATTCGGATGATCGGGCGCGAGCTCCATGTAGCGGCGCACCGCTTTGAAGCCGCCGTCATGATCGCCGCGAAGCCAGAGCTGATACGCGAGGATGTTGAACGAGGGGGCGTCGTCGGGGAACCGCTCAGTCACTGCGCGCATCGGTTCGGGGTCGCCATTGCCGGGCGCCGTGAGCGCGACGTAGAAGGCAACGTTGGGATCGCCCGGCATCAGCTTCGCCGCCGTCTCCCATAGTGTGTGCGCCTGCTCCTGGTTACTTGCATCTCGAATCGCGAGCGCGACGAGCATCTCAGATGTCGTCGCCCCCCGCATCGCGGCGACAGTACTGTTCACCTCTGCCGTCCGCTCGGCCTGCGATAGCCCGGGAACGGTCGCGGCGCGAACGACGTGTGCGAGGCCGAGGTTCTGGTCGGCCGCGATGGCGGCATCGAAGTGCATTGTGGCTTTGTTGGTGAAGAAGTGGCGTGCCTCGGTGAGTCCCGCGAAGAAGTGTCGCGACGCCTCCTCCGACGTCGTCGTGACCCGCAGTCGTTCGGCGGCCGGTGACGCGACGTTGACCTGCTGCGCCGCGAGGACCGGCGTCAAGCCCAGCACTGTGACGGCCAGTAGGGCTCTCATGCGTCCTCCCCTATTTAGAGAAGAAAAAGCGAAGCCCCGGCAGGTTACACTGGGGCTTCGCGCGTTACATCGATTTGTGTGGCGCCCCCGACTGGAGGCTCATGGGCTCAGTATATCCGGGCGTCCGTCCGTTGGTAAGAGGAGATCTGTCCGGGCACGGGATCGCCGCGCAGCGCTTTACGGGCAGCCAAGTTGCGCACCTGGTCGCGCGACCACCAACACCATGTCTCTCGATCGACTGACACGACAATGAACGGCTGATCATTCGCCGCCGCGGTGCGAATGTCGGTGTTCGAGAGTGCGCAGAGCTCACGCGGCGTCATGTTCGGATCGCCGCGCGGGCGTGCGAACCCGGCCGCGCCATCGCTCATCGCGCTGCTCCGATTCTCGAGCGGATGATTGTGCCAGATCGCGACCGTCTCCTTGGGGCACGGACCGAACGTCGCGTGGTCCGACGCCGAGAACCGCGGATCGGGCATCGTGAAGCCCGTGGCAACCGCGGTCCCCTCACTCGTCGTCCCCGTCAGGCAGAGGACGATCTCGTTATGCAGTCCGGCCGCGAGCGTCTGGAGCCGGACAAGCAAGCCAGGATCCAGGACGAGCTTTGGACTTGGCGTTGCGAGAGCGAGGATGCTTAGGAGCGCGATCACGTCACTAAAGCTGTGGCAAGCGGCATGCCAGACCGTGACGGAAGTCACGTTTGAGCCTAAACTGAAGGAGCGATGAGCTTCGATCCCCTGCCTCGCCAACGCCTCGCCATCGAATCGGGCCTCGGTCCGGTCCTGGTCGTCGCTGGCCCCGGTGCCGGCAAGACGTATTGTCTCATCGCCCGCATCGAGCATCTCATCGCCACGGGGATCGATCCGCACCGCATCTGCGCCGTCACGTTCACCAATCGCGCCGCCGAAGAGATCGCCGGGAGGCTCAAGCAGACGCTGGGGAACAAGGCCGAAGCGATCACGCGCGGAACGATTCACGCGCTGTGCCTGGCGCTGCTGCGCGAGCACACCGATGCCGCAGGTCTCAAGAGGGGATTTGGCGTCGCCGATGAGGTCTATCAGAGCGTCGTGCTGGGGCGGCTGCGCGTGCCGGCGGAGCGGCGCGGCGGCATGCTCAACCGGTTCGGCCGGCATCGGCTCAACGGTTACAAACTGCAGCCCGACGAAGCGCGGCTGTTCCGCGAGTACTGCGCCTGGCTCGCGCACCGCAACATGGTGGACTTCGACGAGCTGATTACGAGGGCCGAGCCGCTTGCCGGCTTGATCGCGGACCGGTGGGACTACCTGCTGGTGGACGAATTCCAAGATGTGAACGCGGTCCAGTACGACTTCCTGAAGAAGCTGGCCGCACCGCATGGAAACTTCTTTGCGGTGGGCGACGACGAGCAGTCGATCTTCGCCTGGACCGGCGCGGATCCATATGTGCTGGTGCGGTTCAAACGCGATTACGACGTCGAGCCGATCATCCTCGACAAGAACTGCCGCTGCTCGCGCCAGATCTTTCAAATGGCGCGGCGCGTGCTGGCGCAGAATCCGCAGCTGTTCCAGAAGCAGCTCACCGCCGACAAGGAGTCGGCGCACGAGGTCGTCGCGTACTCCTTCCACGACGAAGAGGAGGAAGCCTCGTGGCTGCTGGAAGATCTCGTGACCGACCGCGCGCTCGAAGCCCAAGGCTGGGGTGACTACGCGATCTTGTATCGCAAGCACAAGCTCGGCGAATATCTCGAGGGCCGGCTGCTGCGCGCCGGGATTCCCTGCCGGCTCGCGCGCGGGCGCTCGCTCATGGAAGACGCCGTCATCGGCTACGTCATGACCGCCCTGCGCGTGGTCCGCAATCCCGCAGATCCGGCGGCGCTGCATGCGTTCGCGCAGAGCGTCTTGTCACAGCATTTCCTGCAGGAGGTCGAGGCGGCAATCGGCCCGGGGGGCGGCGACTTCCTCGTGCAGGTGCGCGCACTCGCACAGCGCCGGCCGCGCCACGATTCCGATACGAAGAAGCTCTGGCGGTTGATTTTCCAGATCGAGAACCTGCGAGCCCTGCCCCGCTCGCACGGCACGCTGCCCGCCGTCATCGAGGAGATCCTGTCGCAGAGCGTGGGCCCGTTCAAGAACGTGCTCGAGGAGCGGCATGATGAGCTGACGGATCCGGCCGCGCTACCGGAAGCCGTGGAGCTCGCGCGGAAGATCGAGCACGCGATTGCCGAAGACCACGACATCGTCGTCACCGGGCGGGGAGGAGTCGAGATCGCGCTGCGCGGGATGCTGGCGGCAGCAGGCCTACGGAGACTTCCCAGCAACCCCACGCACGACGCACCACGCACGACGCACGTAGATCCAGACGCCTTGGTGCTGTTCAAGGCCCTCCAACTCCTGAATTCCAAGGACATCGGCACGCCGCTCGCGCGCTACGTGACGTTCGACTTCGAGACGACGGACGACGACGTCGCGACCTGCGGAGTGGTCGAGATTGGGGCGGCGCGGGTCGTCAACGGCGAGATCGTGGAACGGTTTCACTCGATGGTGAATCCGCTCCGTCCAATCTCCGCTCGCGCGACGCAAATCCATGGCTACACCGATGCGGACGTGGCCGGCGCCACGCCTTTTCACGAAGTGTTCACGCAGTTTCACGCCTTTGTGGGCTCCGACATCCTGATCGCCCATAACGGCCAGCACTTTGACATTCCGGTTTTGAAGCGATTGGCAGCGGGTGACCCTACCGTCGCAAACCTGGCGTTCTACGACACGTTGCTCCTGGCGCGCTCGCTATCGCGCGATCGCGCGACGCAGGAGGAGCTCGCGCATCGGTTCGGAATCGACGGCGGCCGAGCCCACCATGCACTCGACGATGCCGTCACGTTGGCGCAGGTGTTCCGCGAGTTAGAGAGACAGCGGGCGGTGCGGGCGCGGAAGGCTGTGCTGGCCAATGTGCTCGACTACCTGGGGCTCGCACTCGCGTTAGAGGAAGGGCCGAAGACCGGCGAACGCGCCAACCTCTTCAACACCGCGCGCTTCCACACACTCGGGCGCTACAGCGATGCACTCGAGTTCTACGCCATGGACCGCGAGCGCCGCGGCTCCACGGCGCCGACCGTGGAGGAAGTCATCCAGCGGCTCGGCGGACGCGCCCTCATGACGAAGCTGCGCGCCGAGCCGGATCCAGTACAGCGGTATCCGGCGGCGGTCGCGCGCCTCAGGGCCCTGATTGACGTTCCCCCTCTCCACGTCGTGGAGAGGGGGCCAGGGGGTGAGGACCTGGATGCGGCGATCGACCGTTTGCTCGAGCGGGTGGCGCTATCGAGATCCGAAGGCGATGAGGCCGCGCCTGATCGCGTCAATCTTCTCACGTTGCACTCGACCAAGGGCCTCGAGTTCTCGCGCGTCTACATCGTCGGTGTCGAGGACTACGAGCTCCCCGGCTACCAGGCGGCGACGAACAACATCAAGGACGAGATCGAAGAGGCGCGGCGGCTGCTCTACGTCGGGATGACTCGCGCTAGGGATCGGCTGATTCTGACACGATGTGAACGTCGATCGGGCCGGGACGCGGGCGGCGGCATGTTTCTGGACGAGATGGGCCTCACTGCACCATCCCAAAGCGCTTATTCTGCTTCGTCATCGTGAGGAAATAGCGCAGCCGCTGCTCGAAGACCGCGCGCCGGTGCCTGGCGGCCGCGATCCACCCGATGCGAATGCGCTTGTAGGACGACGGAAAGCGCTGGAAGTTTTTCCAGGTGGTGGCGTCCTGCAAGAGAAACGGCGGCGAGTGAAGCGGCGGCGAGAAAAGCGGCGGCGAGAAAAGCGGCGGCGAGAAAAGCGGCGGCGAGAAAGGCGGCGGCGCTTCTATTGCGTCACTTTGATCTTCAACGGGACGACAGTCGTTCCCCACTGCAACCTCAGCAGCGCCGAGTCCGCATCAACGACAGGGAAGTAGTAGGTGAGAGTCTCCATATGCGGCCCGGTTTCTGTGCTCACGCTAAGCCTCAGCGCGTCCTGCGATTCGCCGGGATAGTTCGTGTGCCATCCGCCGAGGCCGCGATTGAAGATCACCGTCCACGGCTTGGGCGGCGCGTCGGGAATGGTCCACAGCGAATAGCGGCCCGCAGGGAGGGCGTGACCATCGACCATCACATCCTTACTGAACGAGATTGTAGAGACCGAGTCGGCTCCCGGATGCCAGATCCGGCCCCAGCGGACCAGGCTGCCGAAGAGCTCGCGGCCGCGCGCGACGGGGCGATTATAGGAGATGGCGATATCCGTCGTGCCGACGCGCTGGGTCACGGAACCGTGCTGGCTGCGCGGGACTTGTAATAGGACTAGCAGGAACCAGAACATAAGCCTCCGGAGAATTTATGCGGCAAACGGTCTTGGTCACGGGCGCGTCGTCAGGCATCGGTCAGGCGATCGCGCGGCTGCTCGCCGAGCGTGGGTTCAACGTATTCGGCACGGCTCGGAAACCTGCTGCGTCGCGGTCGTCCAACGTCACGATGGTCCCGTTGGACGTGCGCTCGGACGACTCGGTCCGTAGCTGCGTGCAACAGGTGCTTTCGCAAACTGGCCGGATCGATGTGTTGGTCAATAATGCTGGATACAACTTGATGGGGGCCGCCGAGGAAACGAGTATCGACGAAGCGAAGGCGCAGCTCGAGACCAACTTCTGGGGCGCGGTGCGGATGGTGAACGCGGTATTGCCCGCGATGCGGAAAGCGGGCACAGGCAAGATCATCACTATCGGATCTCTTGCCGGAATCACGGCGATTCCGTTTGGGGCCTTCTATACCGCCAGCAAGTTCGCGATCGAGGGATACTCGGAAGCGCTCTGGCATGAGCTGCGGCCGCTCGGAATCAGTGTCAGCGTGATCGAACCGGGATTTGTGCACACGGCAATTGGTGACACCACGCAGATCGCGGGGTCCCCGCTGACCGCGTACGACCCCGTCCGCAACCGCGCGACATCTGCGCTCAACCGCCACGTGAACAAAGGCATCGCTCCTGAAGCCGTTGCGCGGACCGTGCTGCGCGCGGTCGAAAGCCGGACGCCTTCGCTGCGATATCGCGTAGGCACCGACGCGGTCTGGTTACCGCGGGTGAAGAATGTCGCTCCGTGGCGCGTCTTTGCCGCGGGGGTCCGCCGCACCTTCGACGTCTAGGCCAGCTTCCGGACGGTCTCGATCGTGTCCGCGTCTTCGGGCTTCTTGTCGTCCCGATATCGCACCACGCGCGCAAATCGGAGTGCCAGTCCTCCCGGATAGTGCGGGCTCTCTTGCAGGCCGTTGAATGCGATCTCAACCACGAGCTCGGGGCGCACGTACACGACGATGCCGTCGCGGTGGGTCTCGATCTCCTGCAGCCGCTTCGTCTGCCACGCGAGCAGCTCGTCCGTCATTCCCTTGAATGTCTTGCCGAGCATCACGAACCCGCCGGCAGGATCCCGCGCGCCGAGGTGCAGGTTCGACAGCCAGCCCTTGCGGCGGCCATGGCCCCATTCGGCGGCGAGCACGACGAGGTCGAGCGTGTTGGCTTTCTTGATCTTGAACCACGCGCCCCCGCGCCGGCCCGCTTCGTAGGTGGACTCCAAACCTTTCGCCATCAGTCCTTCTTGGCCCGCCGCGATCGCCGCGTCAAAGAAGCTTCGTGCCGCTTGCACGTCGGCGGTGATGATGCGGGGCGGGCGGTGTGCCTCGGGGAGCAATTTGGTGCGCGCGGAGTACGGCCGATCCAGCAACGACGTCCCGTCGACATACAGGATATCAAAAAAGAACGGGACAGCGGCACCGAGTCCCTTCATCGTTTCCTGAAAGCGCAGCGGTCTGCCGCCGGCCGTGAGCACGATGGCTTCGCCATCCAGGATCAGTTCGGAAGGGGAGAGCTGGCGGGCGGCGGAG
>WNGA01018153.1_pt1 | contig 11855 bp, 10 predicted proteins | sample 5400061 | NCBI WGS metagenome assembly WNGA01 (sample SAMN13153366, study PRJNA577476) | soil metagenome | isolation source: 100 cm soil or saprolite under grassland replicate 2 | place: USA:California | collected 2016-06-15
TGGGGTACGTTTCGTCGAGATACTCAATGATCCCCAACGACTGCACCAGGACCTCGCCGCCGTCCAGTGCGAGCGACGGCACCCGCATCTGCGGGTTGACCTTGCGGTATTCCGCGCTGCGATGGCGTCCCCCGTCCTTGACGAGGTGAATGGGAACGATCTCATACGGCAGACCCTTGAGATTGAGGGCAATGCGCACCCGATACGCAGCCGAAGAACGGAAGTAGGAGTAGAGCTTCACGCGGTCGGCTCCTTGAATTGCCGGAACACGCACTGGGCATGCCGGCGCTATGCGAGGGAAAGTGACGGAACTCGGCCGTGGGCGCAATCGGGCGCGCGCTGTCGCTCAAGCGAACCCAGCTGTAATTGACATTGACAGATACACAACTAATCCTTTCCGGAGGACATCCGCACCGTTGATGTCATAAGGCAGGAGGCCGTGATGGCGAGCACCACCGAGCTGCCGCGCGGCGAGACGAAGCCGCGTGTCTCCACCAACGAGCGTCCGGCAACGTCCCGTGCCGGCCGCGCCGACGTGACCAGATATATGTCCGGCTTCGGCAACACGTTCGAGACGGAAGCCTTGCCGGGCGCTTTGCCGATCGGCCGCAACTCCCCCCAGAAGGTCAATTACGGACTCTATGCGGAGCAACTGTCGGGCACGCCGTTCACCGCTCCGCAGGCGACCAACGAGCGCTCCTGGCTTTATCGCATTCGTCCGACGGTGCGACACACCGGCCGTTTCCAACGCGTGGACCGGGGAAAAATCAAGACCGCGCCGGAGCGCGATGAAACCGTACTGCCGATCGGGCAGTTGCGTTGGGGTCCGATTCCGATTCCGCGCGAGCCGCTCACCTTCGTGACCGGTCTTCGCACGATCACCACGGCGGGCGACGCGGAGACGATGACCGGCATGGCAAGCCATGTGCTGCTGGTCACGAAGTCGATGGAACGGGAACATTTTTTCGATGCCGACGGCGAGCTACTCGTGGTTGCTCAGGAGGGGCGATTGCGCTTTCGCACGGAGTTCGGCGTCATCGAGATCGAGCCCGGTGAGATCTGCATCATTCCGCGCGGCGTCGTTTTCCGGCTCGAGTTGATCGACGGGCCGGCGCGCGCCTATGTCTGCGAGAACTACGGTGGCGGCTTCACGCTGCCGGATCGCGGCCCGATCGGCGCCAATTGCCTCGCCAACCCACGCGATTTCCTCACGCCGGTTGCCGCCTATGAGGACCGCGAGGAGCCGTGCACGCTGTTCGTGAAATGGGGCGGCGAGCTGTTCAAGACCGACGTGCCGCATTCCCCGCTCGACGTGGTCGCCTGGCACGGCAACTATTATCCTTACAAGTACGACCTGCGGCGTTTCGCGCCGATCAATGCCGTGCTGTTCGACCATCCCGATCCGTCGATCTTCACGGTCATGACCTCGCCCTCGGAGACGCACGGCACAGCAAACGTCGATTTCGTGATTTTCCCGGAACGGTGGAGCGTCGCCGAGAACACGTTCCGGCCGCCTTGGTACCACCGCAACATCATGTCGGAGTTCATGGGACTGATCTATGGCGTCTATGACGCCAAGCCCGAAGGCTTCGTGCCTGGCGGCATCAGCCTGCACAACCAGATGCTGCCGCACGGGCCGGATGCGCAGGCGTTCGAGCATGCCAGCAATGTCGAACTCAAGCCGGTGAAGCTCACCAACACGCTCGCGTTCATGTTCGAGACGCGTTTCCGCCAGCGCATTACGAAATATGCGGCGGAGCTCGACGTATTGCAGCGCGACTACGTCGAGTGCTGGAGCGGCTTGCAGAAGCACTTCGATCCGAACCGGCGCGAGCCGGAGTAGCTGCCATATGTGTCCGGGCGCGGCGCAGTGCGGAGCGATGCGCGGCAGACGCGGACCAAACGGTGACCTGGTGAGGCGCTGCGTCTGCGCATCCCTGTCTCCGGACCTGGTGCAGCGCCGCCCGATACCTGCCGATGCCTCGCATGAGCCCCAGCGAAATACCGCGAGTGAATGCGGCTAAATCGTCGCCTTCCGCTCCATGCGGGGCTGCTTGCTAAATGAGCTCTGGCCGGCCCGCCATCTACCGCCCATGAGGCGTTGACAGACGGTAAGCTTTAGCTTACCGTAAGCTATGACTTACGTAGATGCCCTGGCAGCGCTCGCTGATCCGACCCGTCGGCGCGTCTTTGAGGAACTCCGCGCCGGCCCGAAGCCAGTTGGCACCATCGCTGCCGGACTGCCGGTGAGCCGGCCCGCAGTTTCCCAACATTTGAAGGTGCTGCGGAATGCAGGCCTAGTCGACGACCGCACCGAGGGTACCCGCCGGATCTATTTCATTGATCCTCGGGGGCTAGGGGCGCTGAGAGCATGGCTCGACCAGTTCTGGGATCAGTCGCTGGCTGCGTTTCAAGCCGAAGTGGAAAGGGAAGGCGCCAGCAAGGAAAGGAAGGAAAAATGAACGAGACGATCACCGTTGCACCCGTTCGCAAGAGCATCACCGTGGCGGCTGCGCCTGATCGCGCGTTTCAAGTCTTCACCGAGGGCATGTCGCGTTGGTGGATCAAGAGCCACAGCATCAACAAATCGCCGATCAAGGATATTGTGATCGAGCCGAAAGCTGGCGGGCGCTGGTACGAGCGCGGGGACGACGGGAGCACCTGTGACTGGGGCCGCGTGCTGTCGTGGGAGCCACCCACGCGGCTGGTGCTCTCCTGGGAGATTGGAAGGGGCTCCTCGACGCGTTCGCTGCTCGCGTCTCGGCAGAGTAAAAGGGCAACACTTTGATGAACACGGTACACCCGCCCATCACGCTGTTCCAGTTTCCGCGCATGTTCGGTATCCCGAACCTCAGCCCGTTCTGCTGCAAGCTAGAAACTTGGCTGCGCATTGCCGGCGTTCCGTACCAGGTCATCGATACACCGGATCCACGCAAGGGCCCGAAGGGCAAGCTTCCGTTCATCGAGGATGCCGGTATCCGCATCGCCGATACCTCGCTGATCATAGATCATCTGGTGAGGACCCGCGGCATGGATCCGGACGCGCGCCTCGATGCCGCGCAGCGCGCGATCGCGTTGCTCGTGCAGCGCACACTGGAAGAGCACTACGCGTTCATCCTGGCGTACACGCATCTCGTTCGGGACGAGGGCTGGCAGCACACACGCGCCAGGTTCGACTCGGTTCCGGCAATCGTTCGGCCGCTGGTCGGCAGCGTCGTGCGCATGCGCGTCAAGAAGATGCTCTGGAAGCAGGGTATCTTGCGCCACTCGCACGAGGACATCATCGAATCGGCGCTGCGCGACTGGCGCGCGGTGCTGACGGTCATGTGCGACGGGCCATTCTTCTTCGGCAACGAGCCCACCGGGGTCGACGCGATCGTCTTCGGAGCCCTGGCCACGTCCGTGCTGACGCCGATCGAGTCACCGGTTCGAGATTTCCTGAGGTCGCAGCCCACGCTCGTCGCCTATGCGGAGCGGATGCATGCGCGCTTCTTCCCCGAGCTCGCCATCTTGCATTCGCGGCAAGGCTCGGCGCAGGCGAAGGGGAGGACCTGCGCGGTGCAGATCGGTGCCTGAGTGAGAGTCCGACCCGATGGACACCGGTGATCAAGGCAAGCCCAATCGAACACCCCCGAAAGGCCCCGCCACGATCAGTGCGATCACGCCGATTGCACAGCATGCGGCCGCTCGTTGTGAATGAGGCTCATCGGCAGAGGTGCAGTATGCGGCGGAGCAAGTCCACTGTGCGCCGACCTCGCTGGAGGTCATTGTAGAGATGAACAGCCTCACATCCGGCCGCTCGCTTCGCGAGCGGTTTCCTTCTCGGTAAGCGCGGGAGAGATTATGCCCGGCCGCGCATGCGGATCATGAAGGCATCAAAGGAAAAGTCTCCGACCTGCCACCACTGATACTGCTCACCGCGGAAGGCGAGCATCGAGTCCAGTGCCTTCTTGAACGTGGGATTGCTCGCGGCGATCTCGTTGTAGAGGTCGTGCGCGGCCTTGTACGACGCTTCCATGAGCGCCGGCGAGAACGCCTTCAGCACGGCGCCCTGGGCGACCAGGCGCTTGAGCGCCGGCGCGTTCACGAAATCGTATTTCGCGAGCATCCAGTTGTGGCTTGCCTCACAGGCATTCTGGACAATGCGCTGATAGTTTTTCGGCAAGCGATTCCAGTGCTCGAGATTGACGACGAGATGCATCATCGCGCCGCCTTCCCACCAGCCCGGGTAATAGTAGTACTTGGCGACCTTGTAGAGTCCGAGCTTCTCGTCGTCGTATGGGCCGACGAACTCGGCGGCGTCGATCGTGCCCTTCTCGAGCGCCGGGTAGACGTCTCCGGGCGCGATCTGCTGCGGGACAACCCCGAGCTTTGCCAGCACCTGACCGCCCATGCCGCCGATGCGGAATTTCAGTCCCTTGAGATCCTCGATATCGTTCACCTCCTTGCGGAAGAAACCGCCCATCTGGCAGCCGGAATTTCCGAACACGAAACCGACGGCGTTGAATTTGGCCAGGACGCCGTTGATAATTTCGTCGGCGCCGCCGAAATGCCACCAGGCGTGCTGCAGCCGGGCATTGAGACCGAACGGGAGCCCGGTCCCGAACCCAAGCGTTGGGTCCTTGCCGATATAGAAGTAGACCGGCGTCTGCGCGCATTCGACGGTCCCGGTCTGCACCGCATCGAGCGCCTGCAGCCCGGGGACGATCTCTCCCGCAGGGAAGGGCTGGACCTGGAACCGGTTGTCGGTTGCTTCCGCCATGTACTTGGCAAACGTCTGCGCGGTGCCAAAGATGGTGTCGAGCTGACGCGGAAAGCTCGACGTGAGCCGCCATCGCACCTCGGGCGCGGACTGCGCGATGGCAGGCGCCGCCACCGTCCCGGCCGTCAAGGCCATCCCCGTCCCGGTGAGGAATTGCCGTCTCTTCAGCATCATGGGAGAACCTCTTTCGTACATCATCCGTGCTGGTTTGGCCGGCGTTTTGCCCGCTCGGCCGCCATGCTCCACAATGCCGCAATTTCCAGCGTGACGCCATGAAGCTTGCTTCCCTCAAGGACGGCCGGGACGGGCATCTGGTCGTGATCTCGCGCGACCTCGCCCATGCCGCCGACGCCGCGGCGGTCGCGCCGACCCTGCAGGCTGCGCTCGACGACTGGCCTGCGGCAGCGTCGCGGCTGATCGAGATAGCAGACTCGCTCGAGGCAGGACGCATCGCGTCGATCGCCTTCGATCCAGAGAAGTGCGCGGCGCCGCTGCCGCGCGCGTACCAATGGGCGGACGGCTCGGCCTACGTCAATCATGTGGAATTGGTGCGCAAGGCGCGCGGCGCGGAAATGCCCGCCTCGTTCTGGAGCGATCCGCTGATGTACCAGGGCGGATCGGATGCGTTTCTCGGGCCCCGGGATCCGATCGTCATGGCGGATGAGGCTTGGGGCATCGATTTTGAGGCGGAAGTCGCCGTTATCGTTCACGACGTGCCGATAGGGATAGATCGCGCGGCGGCCGAGCAGGCAATCGAGCTGGTGATGCTTGTGAACGATGTGAGCCTGAGAAACCTGATTCCCGCCGAGCTCGCGAAAGGCTTCGGCTTTTTTCAAGGCAAGCCGTCCTCGGCCTTCTCGCCGGTCGCCGTCACGCCCGATGAACTCGGATCGGCATGGGAGGGCAAGAAGCTCTCGCTGCCGCTCGTCAGCCATCTCAATGGCGCGTTGTTCGGAAAGCCGGATGCCGGCACCGATATGACTTTCGACTTCCCGATTCTGATCGCCCATGCCGCGAGGACGCGGCCGCTATCGGCGGGGAGCATCATCGGATCGGGCACCGTGTCCAACAAGGACCGCGACGGCGGTCCCGGGCGTCCCATTGCCGAGGGTGGCCTCGGCTATTCTTGCATCGCCGAACAGCGCACGGTCGAGACGATCCGGAACGGCAAGCCGGAAACGCCGTTCATGCGATTTGGCGACCGTGTGCGCATCGAGATGTTCGATGCCGCTGGCCGGTCCATCTTCGGCGCGATCGATCAGGTCGTGCAAGAAATGTGAAGGGGTGCACATGGGCGAGGCGGAACGCGAAAACAAACCGATCATGGTCGGCCTCGATCACGTGCAGCTCGCGATTCCACGCGGCGCTGAGGATCGCTGTCGCGCCTTCTATGTCGATCTGCTCTGCATGGTCGATCTCCCCAAGCCTCCGGTATTGGCGGCGCGCGGAGGCCTGTGGCTGCAGAGCGGGCCGGTCGTCATCCATCTCGGTGTCGAGGCGGACTTCGCCCCGGCGCGCAAGGCGCACCCCGCCATCACGGTTGCCGATATCGACGCTTTGGTCGGGCGGCTCGCCGCCGCCGGATATGCCGTGACCTGGGACGAGAACATTCCCAACACCCGGCGTTTCCACGTGTGCGATCCGCTCGGAAACCGTCTGGAATTCATTGCCGCGTGAGGATTGTGCAATGGCCAAGCCGACCTTTGCTTCCACCGCCGACACGGCCGAGAAGACGGTCTCATTCGACGAGATCGGCCCCGGCATCTACGCCTACACGGCCGAAGGCGACCCGAACTCCGGAGTGATTGTCGGCGACGATTCGGTGATGGTGGTCGACGCGCAGGCGACCCCGGTGATGGCGCTGGACGTGATCGCGCGCGTCCGCCGGGTCACCGACAAGCCGATCAAGTACGTGTTGCTGACACACTACCATGCGGTGCGCGCGCTCGGCGCCTCCGGCTACCAGGACGCCGAGATCCTCGCCTCCGACATGACGCGCAACCTCATCGTCGAGCGCGGAAAGCAAGACATGGATTCCGAGATCGGCCGCTTTCCGCGCCTGTTCCGCGCAGTCGAGTCGATCCCGGGGCTCACCTGGCCGACGATCACCTTTCCGCAGGCGATGACCGTCTGGCTCGGCCGGCGCGAGGTGCGCATCCAGCATATCGGCCGCGCGCACACGGCAGGCGACGTCATTGCGCATGTGCCGGATGCCAATGTCGTGTTCTCTGGCGACCTCGTCGAGTACCGCTCGGCCTGTTACTGCGGCGATGCGCATTTCGCCGACTGGCCGGCGACGCTTGACCGGCTGGCCGGGTTCAACGCGCGCGCGCTGGTGCCGGGACGCGGCGCCGCGCTGGCGACGCCGGACAAGGTCGCGGAGGGGATCGCAATGACGCGCGATTTTCTCTCCACGCTCTACGGCTCGGTGTCGCAGAGCGCGCGCGAAAGTCGTTCGCTCAAGGAGGCGTTTGTGGTGGCGCGCCAGGTAATGGATCCGAAATTCTCCTCGTTCGCGATCTATGAGCACTGCATGCCGTTCAATGTCGCGCGCGCTTACGACGAGGCGCGCGGCACGGATTGGCCGGTGATCTGGACCGCCGCGCGCGACCGGGAGATGTGGGCGGCGCTGCAGGGCTAGCTCACCTCTCCCCGCTTGCGGGGAGAGGTCGACCGAAGCGAGGTCGGTGAGGGGGACGCGCAACAAAGCCGCCCTTGCGGAAAAGCCCCCTTACCCCGACCCGCTCAGCCGAAGTCGGATGTTTCTGACTTCGGCCAGCTCATTAAATGCCCGAACTCGGGTGAACCCGAGTTCGGTGCAAGCGGGGAGAGGGAGCGACGGGCCATAGCATGACGCACGCGAGTTCAGGCGAGCACAAGGTGCTGTCTATGCCTACCGCCAGGTCGCGCGTCAGTCCGTCTGCCCCGCCAGGCCGATTTGGCGGTAGTAGCGGATTGCGCCGGGATGCAGCGGCAGAAATGAATTCCGCTCCATATTGGCGGGAATCGTCGCTGCTGCCGCCGGATGGATTTCCATCATCTGCAGGTGATTGTCGAAAACGGCCTTGACCACTTGATACACGAGGTCGTCCGGCAGATCACGGTGCGCCACGGCGAAATTGTAGAGGCCGACCGTCTGGTACGGACGGTTGAGCGAAGAATAGGTCCCGGCAGGAATGCGAGAGGGTCCAAGTTCGGGCATTGCCAGGCGTAACGCGGCGATTTGCTCGGCCGTGAGCGGTACGTAGCGAACATTGACCTTGCGCTCGAGTTCGCCGATTGCCGGCAGCGGAACGCCGGCGCCGGCAGCGATGACGTCGATCTCGTGCCGCTCCAGCTGCGCGGCGAGATCGGACCAGTCCCCATGCACGAAGGCCGCATCGATTTTCAACGTAGCGAAGAATTCTGGAACATAGCTCGCGGTCGTGCCGCCGGTCGGGCCGACGCCGACGCGCTTTCCGCCCATTGCCGCGAGGGAGGCAATCCCCGATTCCTGCAACACGGCGAAATGGAACGGCGTGTCGTACATCGGGAAGATCGCACGCATCGCCCGCGCCGGCGCGCGGCCGACCCACGCGCCGGTACCGTTCCAGGCCTGCAGCGCAATCCCTACCGTCACAAAGCCAAGTTTGGCATCGCCTGCTTCGAGACGAGCGATGTTCTCGCTCGGACCATCGGTCGGTCGCGCCGTCACCGCAAGATCGAGAGTACGGGTGAGAATTCCCGCCAGGCCGTCGCCGTACACCTGGTAGGTGCCACCGGCAGATGCGGTGCCGATGGTCAGGTGGTCGGGCCAGTGCGCCTCCGCGGCCGGAGCTGCTGCCGGCATGAGGACAGCGGCAGCTATAACGAAAGCGAGCTGGGCTATGGATCCCGTCATGCGATTCCTCCGTGCAGGGCCTCAGAGTCTGGCCCGAAATGCGGCGCTGCGGCTCCCCTCCCCCTTGTGGGGAGGGGTCGGGGGTGGGGGTCAGCGCAGTGAATCTCATCTCGACCCCCACCCCGACGCGCTTCGCGCGTCGACCCTCCCCACAAGGGGGAGGGTAAGAGCGGCACCGCCCTCATTCGGCAAGGCCTCAGGTCGATGTTCGCGCGGGTCCAGCCTGCGGCAGGAGCGGGTCCGGCGGCGGCAGAACCGCCTCAGGCGTCGACGCTTCGAGCTCGCTCTCGTGATCAAGATGGAAGCGCATTCTCGCTTCATCGAGCGCGTTCTCCCATTTCGAGACCACGACCGTCGCGACGCCATTGCCGACGAGATTGGTGAGCGCGCGTGCCTCCGACATGAAACGGTCGACGCCGAGAATGAGAGCGATGCTGGCGACCGGGATCGAGCCGACCGACGCAAGGGTCGCTGCGAGCACGATGAAACCGCTGCCGGTCACACCGGCGGCACCCTTCGAGGTTAGGAGCAGCACGCCGATGATACCGAGCTGCTGCCACACCGTGAGTTCGGTGTTGGTCGCCTGGGCGAGGAATATTGCCGCCATGGTGAGATAGATGCAGGTGCCGTCCAGGTTGAACGAGTAGCCGGTGGGAATGACCAATCCGACTACCGATTCCTTGCATCCGAGATTCTCGAGCTTGGCGATCATCCGCGGCAGCACCGATTCGGAGGAGGAGGTGCCGAGCACGATCAGCAGCTCTTCCTTGATGTATTTGATGAACTTCCAGATGCTGAAGCCCGTGAGCCAGGCAATCCCGCCAAGAACCAGGAAGATGAAGACGAGACAGGTCAGGTAGAAAGCCGCCATCAGCTTGCCGAGCGAAAGCAGCGTGCCGATGCCGTACTTGCCGATGGTAAAGGCCATCGCGCCGAACGCGCCGATCGGCGCCACCCGCATGATGATGCCGACGACATTGAACAGCGCGTGGGAAACGATATCGATGAGGGTGAGCACCGGCTTGCCGCGTTCGCCCAGCATGAACAGGGCGAAGGCGAACAGGACGGCGAAGAACAGGACCTGCAGGATCTCGCCTTCCGCGAAGGCGCCTACAATCGTGTTGGGAATGATGTGCAGCAGAAAGTCGACGGTGCTCTGCTGGCCTGCCTTGGTCGTGTAGACCTGGATCGACTTGGTATCGATGGTTTTTGGATCGGCGTTCATGCCGACGCCGGGCTGCAGAACGTTGACGACGACGAGGCCTACTAGGAGCGCGAACGTCGTCACCACCTCGAAGTAGATCAACGCCTTGAGGCCGACGCGTCCGACTCGCTTCATATCCTCCATGCTGGCGATGCCATGCACGACGGTGCAGAAGATGATGGGAGCGATCAGCATCTTGATGAGTTTGACGAAGCCGTCGCCGAGCGGCTTCATCTGCTCCCCAAGCTGCGGATAAAAGTGTCCCAGCAGGACGCCTATCACGATGGCGGTGAGCACCTGCACATAAAGATGGGAATAGATCGGTCGCTCATGCCGGCCGGCCGTTGCGGTTACGCTTGCCTGCATGACGTTTCCCCCCCGTCTGTCCCGGTCGGCCGCGCTTTGGCCCGATCTGCGCTCGCTTTCGTTCGCGCTGCGAGCCGCCCGCGAATGACACGTCCGAGCCTGGACCACCCGTCAGCGCCGGGCCATCATAGTTCTAATTGGGCGAGCCGCGCACCATGTGAAATAAACCGCGCTGGGGCGCTGCGGCTTACCTCTCCCCGCTTGCGGGGAGAGGTCGGGTGAGGGGGACGCGCAACACGACGGAAAGACCATGAGGGGCCCAAAGCCGAGAATCACCGCTCGATCGCGCGCACTGCGTTTGCGTTCCACAGCTGTCGAACGGCGCCTGTGGGCGCTGTTGCGCAATCGGCAGCTGGCAGGTGCAAAATTCGTCCGCCAGGAGCCGATTGGTCCTTACATTGTCGATTTTGCTTGTCGTGAGCGAAAGCTCGTTATCGAGGTCGACGGTGGTCAGCACGCAACGTCGGCATTGGACCCGATACGAGATGCATTCTTGCGCACGCGTGGATTCCGGGTCTTGAGATTCTGGAATAACGACGTGCTCAACAATACTGAAGGCGTATACCTCACAATCGAAGCCGCCCTTGCGGAAAAGCCCCCTCACCCCGACCCTCTCCCCGCAAGCGGGGAGAGGGAGCGATAGGCCACCGCATGTCGCACTCAAGTCCAGCCCACAAGACGCTGTTCTACTATGCCTACCGCCGCTCGCCGGATCAGGACGCGGGGGCGCCGGCACGGCATCCCGTGGTGATCATAGGTGCGGGCCCGGTCGGTCTCACCGCGACAATCGACCTCGCGCTGCGCGGCGTGCCGGTCGTGCTGCTCGATGATTCCGACCGTATCGGCGAGGGCTCGCGCGGCATCTGCTATGCGAAGCGCTCGCTGGAGATTTGCCTGCTGCCGGAGGCCGGGCACAAGATGCCCGCCTTCATCAACCTGCAGCAATATCTCTTGGAGAAAGCGCTCGTCGATCGCGTGCAGGAGATCGCCGCGATCGATCTGCGCTGGAGAAACAAGGCGGTCGCGCTCGAGCGCCGCAATGACGGCGTCTGCCTCACAGTCGAAACGCCCGACGGTCAGTATCGGTTGGAAGCCGACTGGGTGATTGCCGCCGACGGCGCGCGGTCCACCATTCGCGACCTGCTGGGCCTCGGCTTCGCAGGGATCGCGTTCGAGGAGAAGTTCCTCATTGCCGACATCCGAATGGCGGCGGATTTGCCGACCGAGCGCCGCTTCTGGTTCGATCCGACGTTCCACGCCGGCCAATCAGCGCTGATGCACCGCCAGCCCAATGATGTGTGGCGCATCGATCTGCAGCTCGGCCCTGAAGCCGATGTCGCAGAGGAGCAGAAGCCCGAGCGCGTGGTCGCGCGCCTCAAGCGCATGCTGGGTGAGCGTGAATTCTCGCTCGAATGGGTTTCTATCTATCGCTTCAATTGTCGCCGCCTCGACCGTTTCGTGCATGGGCGCGTGGTGTTTGCCGGCGATTCCGCGCATCAGGTGTCGCCGTTCGGCGCGCGCGGTGGCAATTCTGGCGTGCAGGATGCGGAAAACATCGCCTGGAAGCTTGCCGCGGTGCTGCAGGGCAGGGCGGGCGAGCGGCTGATCGAGAGCTACGATCTCGAGCGCATCCAGGCGGCCGA
>WNGA01026368.1_pt1 | contig 11855 bp, 8 predicted proteins | sample 5400061 | NCBI WGS metagenome assembly WNGA01 (sample SAMN13153366, study PRJNA577476) | soil metagenome | isolation source: 100 cm soil or saprolite under grassland replicate 2 | place: USA:California | collected 2016-06-15
GACGGTGCCCGGGCCGGCCGGTCGATCCCGCTACCCGCGTCCGACCAGTGGTGGCCGGCAGCGGCCGACGGCGCCGGCTACGTCGTCGTGCGCGGGATCGGAGGGGACTACGTCGCCCGGCCGGAAGGGCTGCAGCGGATCAGCACAGGAAGTGTGATCGCCGGCGGCACCACCGGGTGGCTGGCCGTCGAGTGCGACGCGCACGCGCGCTGCGCGAAAGTCGTCATCGACCGCAGCACAGGAGTACGACAGCGGCTGGGCGGTGCACCATCGGCGGCGGTCCAACCAGCCGGCCTGATCGCTCCAGACGGCTCGTTCGCCGCCGTCTACACCTTCACCAGCAGCCAGGGCTCGGGGGGCATGACGATGCACCTGATCGACCTGGCGTCCGGCACCCATCGTCGTCTCCCCGTGATCGTCACCCCCGACAGCGCGCTCGACGCGACGATGGCATGGTCGCCCGACAGCCGGTGGCTGTTCGCGATCTCCGAGGGACGGCTGGTCGTGATCGATCCACGGAGCGGGGCGGTCGGGGACCTCGGCGTCGCGCTCGGTCCGGTCGAACAACTGGCAGTGCGGACCGCCTGGTCGTGAGCGCTCAGATCCGCGGCGGGCGGATGTTCTTCGGCACGTCGGCGCCGGCGGCGTTGTCGAGAAGCCAGAGCGTGCGGCTGCGGCCCTTGGGGCCCGCGGCGGGGACCTGCATCTCGCCTGCGCCGGACAGGGCCAGCCGGACCGCGGAGGCCTTGTCCTCACCGGACACCACGAACCACACCTCGGCCGCGTTGGACAGCACCGGCATGGTCATGCTGATCCGGGTCGGCGGCGGCTTCGGGGCGCCGTGCACCGCGACCACCGTGCGTTCGCGTTCGTGCAGCGCGGGCTGCTCGGGGAACAGCGACGCGACGTGCCCGTCCGGCCCGACCCCGAGCATCACCAGGTCGAACGTCGGCACCGCCAGCCGGTCGCCGACCGATGCCGCGCGAGCCAATTCCGCGGCGTACGCCGCGGCGGCCGGTTCAGCTCCCTGGCCGGTGTCCGCCGGCATCGCGTGCACCCGCGCCGGGTCCAGCGCCACCGTGCTGAGCAGCGCCTCCCGGGCCTGGGTCTCGTTGCGCTCCGGGTCACCGGGCGGCAGGAACCGCTCGTCGCTCCACCACAGGTCGACCCGGGACCAGTCGACCGCGCTGCGGGCCGGCGACCCGGCGATCGTCCGGTACACCGCGGCCGCGACCCGCCCGCCGGTGAGCGCCACCGACGCTACCCGGCCGTTGCTCTGGGCATCGACCAGCCGGGTCACCAGCCGGGCCGCGACGGCGTGCGTGAGCGCCTCGACGTCGCGGTGCAGCAGCAGTGCCGGCGCGGTCATCCCTTCGCCTTCGCGGTGCTCTTCGAGGCCGCCCGCTTCGCGCCGTTCGCGCTCGCGGTGACGGTCTTCTTCGCTGCCGCATCCTTGGTACGACGCTGGGCCGCCGCCTTCGTACCCGTCCGAGTGGCAGCCGTGCGCGCCTTGGCCGGTTTCGCGGAGGCGGGCACCTTCACGGCCGGCTGGTGCTGGCGTTCGACGAGGCAGCGCAGCGTTTCGGCGTACACGTCGTCGGGGTCGAGGCGGCGCAGCTCCTCGCTGAGCAGCTCGGCCGGGTCGCGCCGCTGCAGCGCGACCGGGCGGTCCGGCTGGCCGGGGATCGAGAACGTGGCCACCTTGCCGTCGGTCCGGGTGAGCGCGATCTCCCCGTCCGGCGTGAACAGCCGGACGGCGGTGATGCCGGGACCGCGCGACGTCTTCAGCTCCACCGGGACGCGCAGCTTGCACTGCAACCAGGCCGCCAGCAGGTCGGCGCTGGTGTTGCCCTTGGCGGACGCGACGGACGCGCCGCTGACCGAGGTCGGGTACTGGTCCAGCGCGGCGGCCAGCAGCGCCCGCCACGGTGTCAGCCTCGTCCACGCGAAGTCGGTGTCACCCGGCGCGTAGCCCTCGGCGCGGCTGTCGAAGTCGATGGTCGACCGCCGGGTGGCGGCGGCGTCGGTGATCCGGCGCTGGCCGAGCACGCCGAGCGGGTCCTCGGCCGGGATCTTCGGCCCGCCGACCGGCCACCAGACCATCACGGGGGAGTCCGGCAGCAGCAGCGGTGTCACCACGGACGCGGCGTGTTTCGCGAGCTCGCCGTGCAGCCGCAGCAGCACCGTCTCGCCGGGCACGCCCTCGCCGATCCGCACCTCGGCGTCCAGCGAGCCCTTGCCGCGTCCCGGCCGCGGGATCACCACCAGCGCCCGGGTCGGGTGCTCCCGGCCGGCGGTGTTCGCGGCCTTGAGCGCGTCGCCGTGGATCGCCTCGTCGGCGACCACCACGATCGTGCCGACCATGCCCATCGCGGGACTGCCGGCGTTGCGGCGTGCCTTCACCAGCGCGCCGGCGATCTCGCTCGACGTCGTACCGGTCAGCTCGATGATCACGGTCGCCTCCACGTGCGGCCGTCGCGGGCCAGCATCTCGTGCGCGGAGTCAGGCCCCCAGCCGCCCGACGCGTACTGGTCGGGCCGGCCCTTCGAGGCCCAGTAGTCGATCACCGGGTCGAGGATCTTCCAGCCGAGCTCCACCTCGGTGTGCTGCGGGAACAGCGGCGGGTCGCCGAGCAGCACGTCCAGGATCAGCCGCTCGTACGCCTCCGGCGAGGACTCGGTGAACGAGCCGCCGTACGCGAAGTCCATGTTCACGTCGCGGATCTCCATCATGGTGCCCGGCACCTTGGCGCCGAACCGCATCGTGATGCCCTCGTCGGGCTGGATCCGCATCACCAGGGCGTTCTGGCCGAGCTCCTCGGTCTCGGTCGCGGTGAACGGCAGGTGCGGCGCGCGCTTGAACATCACCGCGACCTCGGTCACTCGCCGGCCGAGCCGCTTGCCGGTGCGCAGGTAGAAGGGCACTCCCGCCCAGCGCCGGGTGTCGACGTCGAGCCGCAGGGCCGCGAAGGTCTCCGTGCTGGACGTCTTCGGGATGCCGTCCTCTTCCAGGTAGCCGTTCACCTTGACGCCGCCGGCCCAGCCGCCGGCGTACTGGCCGCGGGCGGTGTGCAGGTCGAGCCGGTTCGGCAGCTTGACCGCGTTCAGGACCTTCTTCTTCTCCTGCCGCAGCGACCACGCGTCGAAGCTCACCGGCTCCTCCATCGCGGTCAGCGCGAGCAGTTGCAGCAGGTGGTTCTGGATCACGTCGCGGGCGGCGCCGATGCCGTCGTAGTACCCGGCGCGGCCGCCGATGCCGATGTCCTCGGCCATCGTGATCTGCACGTGGTCGACGTAGTTGTTGTTCCAGACCGGCTCGAACATGGAGTTGGCGAACCGCAGCGCCAGCATGTTCTGCACGGTCTCCTTGCCGAGGTAGTGGTCGATCCGGAACACCGCCTGCGGCGGGAACACCTCCTCGACCACCCGGTTCAGCTCGCGGGCGCTGGCCAGGTCGTGGCCGAACGGCTTCTCCACCACGACCCGCCGCCAGGTGCCGGGTCGCTCCTCGGTCAGCCCGTGCTCGGCCAGTTGCTGCACCACCTGCGGGAACAACCCGGGCGGGATCGACAGGTAGAACGCGTGGTTGCCGCCGGTGCCGCGGGCGACGTCCAGCTCGTCCACGGTCTCGCGCAGTCGCTTGAACGCCTCGTCGTCGGTCAGGTCGCCCGGCACGAACCGGAACCCCTCGGTGAGCTGCTGCCAGACCTCCTCGCGGAACGGCGTCCGGGCGTGCTCGCGGATCGCGTCGTGCACGACCTCCGCGAAGTCCTGGTTGCTGTAGTCGCGGCGCGCGAACCCGACCAGCGCGAACCCGGGCGGCAGCAGCCCGCGGTTCGCCAGGTCGTACACGGCCGGCATCAGCTTCTTGCGCGCCAGGTCGCCGGTCACCCCGAAGATCACCAGGCTGCACGGCCCCGCGATCCGCGGCAGCCGCCGGTCCTGCGGATCGCGCAGCGGGTTGGCCGGACCGGTCGTCTGCTCCTCGTCGAGCTCGGCGGTCACTCGGTGGCCCCCGCGAGAGCTCGTACGACGTCCGCGAAGCCGGCCGGCTCGGTCACGTGCAGGCGCAGCACCGGCCGGCCGAGACCGGCGAGCACACTCGCGTCACCCGCGGCCTGCGCGGCGATCAGGGTGCCGAAGCTGAACGGCCGGTCCGGGATCGCCACGTCCTCGGGCGACGCCGCGGTGATCTGCACGAACACGCCGACCTTCGGGCCGCCCTTGTGGTACTGCCCGGTGGAGTGCAGGAACCGCGGCCCCCAGCCGAACGTGGTCGGCCGCTCGGTGCGCAGCGCGATCTTCGTCCGCACGGCCGGCAGGTCCTTCGCGGCCACCGGGTCGGCGTATGCCATCACGGCCACATAGCCGGTCGGTTCGAGCTGGTCGAAGAGCTTCTGTACGGCGCCGGCGAGCGTGTCCACGCCGTCCAGCAGGCCTCCGGAGCCACGCACCTCGACGGCGCCGTCGGTGAACGCGGCCGGCTCCGGCTCGGGCTGCGCGTCGAGCAACCCGCGGGCCGCGTTCTTCGCGCTCTCCACGTCCGGCTGGTCGAACGGGTTGATCCCCAGCAACCGGCCGGCCACCGCCGTCGCCGTCTCCCAGAGCAGCAGCTGCGCGCCCAGGCTTCCGGTCACTCCGATCCACGGCTCACCGACGCCTGCCGCGCCAGCGCCGGAACCTGCCGCGCCGGTCGTCGTACCAGCACTGCCCAGGAGGGCGGCGACGGTGACGTCGGCGGCGGGCCACTTGACCTCGGGCGCCTCGGTGTCGACGACGACCGGGAGGACGCCGGTGTCGTTCTTGCCGGTGCTCTCCGCGATCAGCTGCTCGGCCCAGTCGGCGAATCCGGTGATCCCGGAGCCGAGGTCGGCGAGGGCGAGCTTGTTCCGCGCGGGATCAGCGGCCATCGCGGCGGCGAGCACCAAAGCGGGGTTGTCCGCGCTGTCCGCGGCGAGGGCGGGCATCGCCGCCTCGGCCTCGTCCAGCAGCTCGGCGATGTCGGCCCCGGCCAGCCCGGACGGGACCAGGCCGAAGGCGGTGAGGGCCGAGTACCGGCCGCCGACGTTCGGATCGGCGAGGAACACCTTGCGGTACCCCTCCTTCTCCGCCAGCTCGGACAGCGGCGAGCCCGGGTCGGTGACCACGACGATCCGGCTGGCGGCGTCGATCCCGGCTGCGTTGAACGCCTCGACGAACGCGCGCCGCTGCGAGTCGGTCTCGACGGTGCCGCCGGACTTGCTCGACACCACCACGACGGTGCGGGCCAGGTCGCCGTCGAGCGCGCGGCGGATCACCGCCGGGTCGGTGGAGTCGAGCACGGTCAGCTCGACGCCGGCCGTCCGGGTGATCACCTCCGGCGCCAGCGACGAGCCGCCCATCCCGCACAGCACGACCTGGTCCACGCCGTCGGACCGCAGGGCCGCCTGCAGCGCCTCGATCTCGGCCAGCAGCGGCCGCGACGAGGTCGGCAGCGTGGTCCAGCTCAGCCGGATCGACGCCTCGGACTCGGCCTCGGGACCCCACAGCGTGTGGTCCTGCGCGGCCAGCCTCGACGCGACCTGGCCGGCGACCAGCACGGCCACCAGGTCGGTGACGTCGGTCCCGTGCACCCGCACGCTCACGTCGGTCACTGCTGGGCACCCTTCAGCGCGCCGGTGACGGTGTCGAGCAGCTCGTTCCACGACACCTCGAACTTGGACACACCCTCGTCCTCCAGCACCCGTACGACGTCGTCGTACGCGATACCGAGCCGCTCCAGGCCCGCCAGCACCTCGCGGGCCTCGTCGTACCGTCCGCGGACTGTGTCGCCGGTGACCTCGCCGTGGTCGGCGAACGCGTCGATCGTTGCCTGCGGCATCGTGTTGACGACGCCGGAGGTGACCAGCTGGTCGACGTACAGGGTGTCGGGGTACGACGGGTCCTTGGTGCCGGTGGACGCCCAGAGCGGCCGCTGCGGCTTGGCGCCGGCGGTCTCCAGCTCGCGCCAGCGGTCGGAGGAGAAGACCTCCTCGTACGCCTCGAAGGCGAGCCGGGCGTTGGCGATCGCCGCCTTGCCGCGCAGCGCCTTCGCCTCGTCCGTGCCGATCGCGTCGAGTCGCTTGTCCACCTCGGTGTCGACCCGGCTGACGAAGAACGACGCCACACTGCCGATCCTGGTCAGGTCGTGGCCGTTGTCCGCCGCCTGCTCCAGACCGGTGAGGAACGCGTCCATCACGGCCCGGTAGCGCTCCAGCGAGAAGATCAGCGTGACGTTGACGCTGATGCCCTCGGACAGCGTGGCGGTGATCGCCGGGAGTCCCTGCTGCGTCGCCGGAATCTTGATGAACAGGTTCTCCCGGTCGACGATGCTCCACAGGTCCTTCGCCTCGTCGATGGTCGCCTCGGTCTTGCGGGCCAGCCGGGGGTCGACCTCGATCGAGACGCGGCCGTCGACGCCGTCGGTGTCGTCGTACACGGGCTGCAGCAGGTCGCAGCCGTTGCGGACGTCGTCGGTGGTGATCACCCGGACGGCCCCGTCGGTGGAGACGTCCTGCTTGGCCAGGTCGGCAACCTGCTCCGGGAGAGGTCGTCGAGCCAGATCGAAACCCCGGCGTCGGCGAGTGCTTTGAGTCGGTCGTTCATGTCGGAGACCTCCGGTGTGCTGTTGTCAGATTAGGTCCGGGTCGGTCACTCGGCGTGCGGGTTGGCCGCGAGGGCCGCCTCGTCGCCGACCGTCACCGGCCCGGACGGCCGCCGGTGCACCGGCGGCGCGGCGCCGCCCAGATCCCGGGCCGCCGCGATGCTCTCCTCGGCTGCCGCGACGACGGCCTCGGCGGTGATGCCGAACTCGGTGAACAGGGTCTTGTAGTCGGCCGAGGCGCCGAAGTGCTCGATGCCCACGTGCCGGCCGGCGTCCCCGATCACGTCGTGCCAGCCCATCGACACGCCCGCCTCGACCGACACCCGCGCCTTGACCTGCGGCGGGATCACCGAGTCGCGGTAGGACGCGTCCTGCTCGTCGAACCACTCCTCGCACGTCATCGACACGACGCGCGCCTGGACGCCCTTGTCGGCAAGGACCTTGCGGGCCTCGACGGCGAGCTGCACCTCCGAGCCGGTGCCGATCAGCACAACGTCGGGGGTCGCTCCCTCCTCGGGGGTGTCGACCAGGACGTAGGCGCCGCGGGCGACCCCCTCGGCGGACGCGAAGCCGTCCGTGCCGCGGGGGAACGTCGGCACGTTCTGCCGGGTCAGCGCCAGGCCGGCCGGCCGGTCGTTGTGCTCGAGCACCGTGCGCCACGCGACCACCGTCTCGTTCGCGTCGGCGGGCCGGACGACGTCCAGACCGGGGATCGCGCGCAGCGCGGCCAGGTGCTCGACCGGCTGGTGCGTCGGGCCGTCCTCACCCAGACCGATCGAGTCGTGGGTCCAGACGTAGGTCACCGGCAGCTCCATCAGGGCGGCGAGCCGCACGGACGGGCGCATGTAGTCGCTGAACACGAGGAACGTGCCGCCGTACGGGCGGGTGCCACCGTGCAGCACGATGCCGTTGAGGATCGCGGCCATCGCGTGCTCGCGGATGCCGAAGTGCAGCACCCGGCCGTACTGGTGGCCGGGGAACTCCTTTGTCTGGTGCTCCGCGGGGATGAACGACGGCTCGCCCTTCGGGGTGGTGAGGTTCGACTCCGCCAGGTCGGCGCTGCCGCCCCACAGCTCCGGCAGGCGCGGCGCGATCGCGGTCAGCACCTCGCCGGACGCCTTGCGGGTCGCGATCCCCTTCTCGTCCGCCTCGTACGACGGCAGCGCGTCGGTCCAGCCGTTCGGCAGCTCGCGCTTCTGCAGCCGCTCGAACAGGTCCTTGCGATCGCCCGCGGCCTGCGCCCAGGTGTCGTACGCCTTGTCCCACTCCGCCTGAAGGTCCTTGCCGCGGGCAATGGTCTGGCGGGTGTGGTCGATCACGTCGCCGGCGACGTCGAAGGCCTTGTCCGGGTCGAAGCCGAGCACCTTCTTGGTGGCGGCGACCTCCTCGGCGCCGAGCGCGGATCCGTGCGCCTTGCCGGTGTTCTGCGCGTTGGGAGCGGGCCAGGCGATGATCGTGCGGAGCTGGATGAAGCTCGGCCTGGTGGTCTCCGCCTTGGCCGCGGCGTAGGCGTCGTACAGGGCCTGCACGTTCTCCTCGTAGCCGGCGCCGTCGTTGGTCCAGTCGATCCGCTGCACGTGCCAGCCGTACGCCTCGTAGCGGGCGCCGACGTCCTCGGAGAACGCGATCGCGGTGTCGTCCTCGATCGAGATCTTGTTGTCGTCGTACAGCACGGTCAGGTTGCCGAGCTGCTGGTGACCGGCGAGCGACGACGCCTCACCCGAGACGCCTTCCTCCAGGTCACCGTCGGAGGCGATCACGAAGATGTCGTGGTCGAACGGACTGGTGCCGGGGGCCGCGTCGGGGTCGAACAGGCCGCGCTCGCGGCGGGCCGCCATCGCCATCCCCACCGCGTTGCCGACACCCTGGCCGAGCGGGCCGGTGGTGGTCTCGACACCCTTCGTGTGGCGGTGCTCCGGGTGGCCCGGGGTCAGGCTGCCCCAGGTGCGCAGCGCCTGGAGATCGTCCAGCTCCAGGCCGTAGCCCGCCAGGTAGAGCTGGATGTACAGGGTGAGGCTGCTGTGGCCGGCCGACAGCACGAAGCGGTCCCGCCCTGCCCAGTGCGAGTCGGCCGGGTTGTGGCGCATGATCTTGTGGAAGAGCAGGTACGCCGCGGGCGCCAGGCTCATCGCCGTACCGGGGTGGCCGTTGCCGGTCTTCTGCACGGCATCCATCGCGAGCACCCGAACGGTGTCGACGGCACGCTGGTCGAGCTCGGTCCAGTCAAGCTTCGGAGTGGTCTGCTCAGTCACGCCGTCGGCGCTCCTCTCGATGGCTGTTTGTCGCGGACCGCACCCCCGTGCGTCCACCGGAAGCGAGCCTACTCGCCCCCTCGGGACGGCCGGCGCAAGCGTCTCGCAGGAGACGCTCAGCACATCCGACGAGGCGTGGTGCGGAGGTGGGCGGGCCTGGTCGTATGCTGTTGTGCCGTCAGCGCCGGTGCTGCCGGTGTTCCCTGCAAACCCGAGGTGTTCGTGACGGCCGTCGACCCGCGTCCTGCCGTGACGACGTCACCGGTTCCGGCCGTGTCCGCGGTCGTGAGCCCCGACGTGTCATGGCGGCAAGTCGTCACCGCGTACGTCGCGCTGACCAAGCCGCGCATCATCGAGCTGCTGCTGATCACCACCGTCCCGGTGATGTTCCTCGCCGCCGACGGTGTGCCCGGCCTCTCCCTGGTCGCCGCCACGCTGCTCGGCGGGGTGCTCGCGTCCGGCTCCGCCAACACGATCAACTGCGTGCTCGACCGCGACATAGACGAGCAGATGCGCCGCACCCGCCGCCGCCCGCTGCCGCGGCACGCGGTCAGCCCGCGGTCGGCTCTCGTCTTCGGGATCGTGCTGGGTGTGCTCGCCACGATCGAGCTCGGGCTGCTGGTGAACTGGCTGTCCTCGGTGCTCGCGCTGGTGGCGAACCTGTTCTACGTGTTCGGCTACACGATGATCCTGAAGCGCCGCACCGTGCAGAACATCGTCTGGGGCGGCATCGCCGGCTGCTTCCCGACCCTGATCGGCTGGACCTCGGTCACCGGCCGGCTCGCCTGGACGCCCTTCGTGCTGTTCCTGGTGGTCTTCTTCTGGACCCCGCCGCACACCTGGACACTGGCGATGCGCTACCGCGAGGACTACGCCTCGGTAGACGTACCCATGCTCCCGGTGGTCGCCTCCTCCGAGGCCACCGCCCGCCAGATCCTGGCCTACTCGGTCCTCATGTTCGGCACCTCGCTCGCCCTCTGGCCGATCGCCGGCACCGGCTGGCTCTACCCCCTGGCCGCCGTCGTCCTCGGCGCCGTCTTCCTCCGCGAAGCCGCAGCCCTGCTCGCCCGCACCAAAACCGGAGCCGAAGGCGCAGCCCTCATCCCCATGCGCCTCTTCCACTACTCCAACATCTACCTGGCCCTCCTCTTCGTAGCCGCCGCCACCGACCCCCTCCTCCACTGAGCTTCGCGGGACAGCTTGTCGGGGCGCTGAACAAGGTATTGGCTGGGCAACGCCCCGCGGGGCTGTTCACGGCCCCGAGTTCTTGTTCGACGGATATCCACAAGTTCGTAAATCGGGATCCGCTGCGGCGCTGAAACGCGGCATGTTCTAGGTATGAATCCTCGACTCGTCACGTTGGTCGCCGAACGCGGCGGCTGGTTCACCCGCTCCGACGCCGTCGCGGCCGGCTACGCCGACAGCGAGATCCGCGCTCGCCTCGCCGCCGGTCGCTGGCGCCGCCTGTGCAGAGACGCGTACGTCGACACCGAGTCGGAGCCGCGGGATGAGAAGCCGTGGATCGAGGCTCGCCGGCAGCACGTCCTCCTGGCGGCGGCCGTCCAGCACCGGACCGGCCGGTCCTCCGTACTGAGCCACCAGTCGGCGGTGGTCTGTCACGGCCTTCCCGACTGGAGCCTCGACCTGAAGCGTGTACACGTGTCGAAGCCAGCGGGGCGAGCGCGGTCGGACAAGTCGGTGGTCGTCCACAAGGCGCAGTTGACCGACGACGACGTGACGACGCGTGGAACACTCCGCGTTACGCGTCCGGCCCGTGCGGCGGTCGAAGCCGCCTGCGCTTCGTCGTACGAGACAGCCGTCGTGATGTTCGACGCCGTGCTGCAGCGTGGGCTGGCGAGCAGGGACGAACTCGCCGAGGCGGTCAGTCGACTCCGGTTCAGGTCCGGTTCGCCGCATGCCGCGTCGGCGCTCGAGTTCGCCGACGAGCGCAGCGAATCCGTCGGCGAGTCGCGCCTCCGGGTGCTGATGGCGAACGCCGGCCTGCCGACGCCGGAACTGCAAGCCGAGCTGTACGACGAGGAGCGCCGCCTGGTCGGACGGGTCGACTTCCTCTTCGAGGACCAGCGGGTGATCGTCGAGTTCGACGGTGAGACCAAGTACGCCGACGACGACGGAACGATCATCCTCGCGGAGAAGTGGCGCGAGGACCGCCTCCGCGAACTCGGCTACCTCGTCATCCGGATCAGCTGGGCGGACCTCGCCCGGCCGGCGCTCAGGGCGAAGCGGATCCGCCAGGCGTTCGCCCGCGCCGCCGCAGCCTGACAGTGGCCAACGCGCTGAACAGGATCTGGGGGCGGAGGATCGGATCTGGTGACGCTGCACAGGAGATTTCCTGTTCAGCGCCACGTCAAGGTGATCACGGCCCCGGGAACGGGGCGGGGGTTAGACGGCGGGGGTGCCGCGTTCGCCGTAGACGGCGGTGACGAGGGCGATGAGGGTGCCGGCGAGGAGCATGTGGAGGAGGACGGCCAGGATCGGGAGGCCGGTGAAGTACTGGATGAAGCCGACGCAGGCCTGGGCTAGCTCAGTGGCCATGAGCCAGGTGGCTAGCTGGCGGAGGGTGCGGGAGGTGGCGGTGATGCGGGTGGCGATCACCAGGGCTACGGAGATGCCGAGCAGGGCGAAGACCGCGTCGGCGTGGACCTGGCTGATGATCTCGGGGTCGAAGCCCGTGCGGCGCGCGTCGACGTCGCCGGCGTGCGGGCCGGTGCCGGTGACGATCGTGCCGAGCAGCACGGTGGTCCAGACCGCGGCCACGCAGGCGGTCGCGAGCGCGCGGACCACCGGGGGAGTGTGCGGGTAGGGGCTGGTGCGGGAGCGGCGTACCAGGGCCACCGTGACGGTGATGATGCCCATCGAGAGCAGGAAGTGCGCCGACACCGTCCACGGGTTCAGCCCGGTGCGTACGGTGATGCCGCCGAGGACGGCCTGCAGCGGGATCCCGAGCGCCGCGCCGGTGGC
>WNGA01017433.1_pt1 | contig 11850 bp, 9 predicted proteins | sample 5400061 | NCBI WGS metagenome assembly WNGA01 (sample SAMN13153366, study PRJNA577476) | soil metagenome | isolation source: 100 cm soil or saprolite under grassland replicate 2 | place: USA:California | collected 2016-06-15
CGGGCTCCTCGAATACGCGGCACGGCGTCGGCTGCTCGCGAATGGTCTGCTCGACCTTGGCCCACTGATCGAGGAGGAACCGGAGATCGCGCACGAAATATCGGGCACGCTGTCCTTCGCCTACCGTGCGGATGATAACGCCGATCCCTTCGGGAATGTCCAGTTCGCGCAAGATCTTGCGAAGCCGCTCGCGCTCCTTCGGATTCTCGATTTTTCGCGAGATGCCGCTGTGATCGCTGAACGGCATCAACACGAGATAACGCCCGGCGAAACTGAGGTTCGTCGTAACCCGCGGCCCTTTCGTCCCGATCGGTCCTTTGGTTACCTGGACAATTACGTCCGAGCCGACCGGGTAAATGTTCGGGATATCTTTTGCAGTGATCCGTTTTCGCGGCCGTTTGTTCGCAGGCCGATCGATTTCTTCGATTCCGGTGTCGAGCGCGGCGGGAATGGCATCCCAAAAATGAAGGAAGGCGTTTTTCTCGAAGCCGATGTCGACGAACATCGCCTTCAACCCCATTTCGATGTTCTTGACTTTCCCTTTGTAAACGCTGCCGACGATATTGCGCGAGTCTTTACGCTCGACGCTGTATTCCTCGAGCCGACCATTCTCTAACAGCGCCACGCGTGACTCGAGTTTTTCTACGCTGAGTATGAGTTTGTTCCCCGTCTTGCGTGAAGAAAGCCCTAAAATTTTTTTTACCTTGTCTATCATAAAACTGGAGAGGTTGATCGGTCGGAAGCGGAATCGCCGAGACGTTCAGCTGCAGAGTTTCCGATCGAAAGTTCATCGTGTACCACGCCGGCGGGTGGGCGGCGGCTGTGGTGGAGGCGTCGGTTGGCGCCGTGCGCCAAAGATTCGTTCAAAAAAGTTGCGCGGACGCGGCGGCGCCGCTACCGGAACGGCGCGGGCGACAGGAGCGGGGCCTCGCCGTCTTACCTGGCCTTGCGAATCTGCTTCCGGTTCCACATCGGGCGATGCGTCTGAGCTTGCCATCTGCGCAGTGGCAATCTGCGATTGGTCCGCAGTTTCTTCGTCCTCGGCTCCGAGATTGCCTCCCGTGTCGTGATAAGTCACTGCTTTGATCAATTGGAGCGGATTGGCCTTATGTGCGGGTGCGAGCCAGGCGACCTGCATATCGAACTTGCCTTCATCCTGCGCGAGCGTGCGTTCGAGAATGCGTGTAGCGATCGGGCCCGCGACCTCGCCGCCGTGCCCAGAGGCACCCTGCACCATCACTGCGACGACGTACTTCGGATGGTCAAATGGCGCGAAACAAGCAAACCACGCCACGTTTTCCTCGTGGCCACGGTCGGTGGCCTGCGCGGTGCCGGTCTTCCCCGCCACCACCCAATCTTTCAAACGCGCTCTGCCACCGGTTCCTCCGTCTTCATTAACCACCTTCCAAAGGCCTTTGCGGACCAGCTCGATCTGGTCAGGGGAGATTTCCTGCCGTAAATCCGACCGCACGCGCGACGGTGGCGCCGCTGAATTACCTTGCTCATCTAACACCGGAGAGCCGTCTTGCTTCAAAACCTTATCGACCAGCCGTGGGTAATAGCACACGCCGCCGTTTGCGATCGTCGCGTAGGCCATCGCCAATTGCAGAGGCGAAACAAGTGTGTAGCCCTGGCCGATCGAAACATTGGCGGTTTGCGCCTGCGACCACCTCTCCTGCGGATGGTGGATCTGCATCCACTCCGGCCCCGGCATATTGCCGCTTTGTTCGCCTGACAGGTGCAGGCCCGATTCTTCGCCAATTCCCAACATCTTGCCAATGTGGTCAATCGACTGAATGCCAGCTGCGTTTCCGTACTGATAGAAGAAGGAGTCACACGAAACCTTAATTGCATCCATCAAGCCGATGTTTCCGTGCGTGTAATGCTTTTCGGCTACCCAACATCGGAAAAAGTGATCGCCGTAACTCACACCGCCACCGCAGTTGTAATGCGCGTTTGCGAGATTTTTCGTGCCGCGCAATCCGGCGAGTGCCGTAATGAGCTTGAATGTCGAGCCCGGCGGCAGGCAGCTAATCGCACGGTTCACTAATGGATCGCCCTCGTCTTTCTGCAGCGCTTTCCAATCCTTCGCCTTGATGCTCGGGATGAAAGTATTTGGATCCAATGATGGCACAGAAGCCATCGCCAAGATGTTGCCATTGTTTGGATCGACAACTACCGCGCCTGCCCGGCTCACGGCGCGTAGCGCTTCCTCTGCGATCGCCTGGATGCGGGTATCGATCGTCAGTAAGACATTGGCGCCTTGCTCCGGGGGATCTTCGCGCAGGACGCCATCAATGGTGCCCTTTGCGTTGCGCCGTAAATAGCGCACTCCAGGTTTCCCGCGCAGATACTCGTCCATGACTTTTTCGATGTTCGATTTTCCTTCCGCGTCCTGCTGGTAAAACGTGAATTTCTTTGCTTCTTCTTTATCAATGTCGTCAGGCGCTCCGACATAACCAAGAACATGCGCGGCCAGCGCGCCGTAAACGTAGGAACGGACAGGTTTGATTGCGATATCCACGCCCGGCAGTCCCACATCGTGCTCCGAAAATTTTGCCATGGTAGGGAAGTCGATGTCTTTGATGTAGGAAAATGGAACTTCGGTGTCGTTGCGATAATGCCGCTGGAGCTTGCTGGCATTGTAATCACGCGCAAGATCGAGATCGTTAAGCCGTGGGATGACGCCATCATTCACGATCTTGATGATGTCTGGCTCTTTCTGGTCTTTCGGCATTCCGCTAATAATCGCTCGGTACTCAGTCACGGGTGGTGAACCGAAGCGTTCGCGATAGCCCTTCACCATTTCCGGCAAATAGAAATCGACTTCATAGCTGGCCCGGTTTTGGACTAGCGTCAGTCCATTGCGGTCTTTGACTTCGCCACGCACCGATGGGATTCGCACCGTTGCTTGAGAACTGCCGCGAAGTTGCGCAGTCCATTCGGCTCCATGCGCAACTTGTATCCACCAAAGTTTCAGGCCAAGGGCGCACATGCCCATCAGTATGAGGACCCCGAGAAACTGAATCCGCAAACGCGAATTGAGACGGCGCCGGCTCATTCGAAATCGCTCCTTTCAGGAAGTGTTGAATAAGCCGTCATTCGTCCCATCCATTGCAAGAACCAAAACAGGATGGGTGCAATCGCCATGGCAATGAGGCCCGGCACGGCGATTTGCCACCAGATTTCAGGGGTAAAAACAAGAGAACCGCGCCGGAATGTGATCATTAAGTATTGCGTCAGAATTATCAACGACGTGCAGATACCGCTCAGGATGCAGTGCACTTCCCAACGGCCGCGGACGAAGAGCGGCCTCAGGCCATGCATGAATCCCGCCAGCACCCCATAGAGAAGTATCGACGATCCCATTGAAATTTCAACCTTTCCACCAATCACCTGCACGGTGAGCGCATCGAGCAAAAGCCCGGCGTACAAAGCCAGCGCCAGCATCAAGGGAAACGGCAACGCCATTGCTCCGTAAAAAACGATTACAGGCACAATGTAGATATGCGCATGGTAGAGCCAGGGCAGCGCCGGGATGAAAAACTCCGCAATCTGCGCAATCAGCACCAGGACCAGCAGGACAAAAAAGAATATCATTTTCGGCCGGTTACCACGAAGACGTCCTCCAGGTGCGAGAGATCGACCGCCGGCGTGAGCTGCGCTTGCCCATCCAACTCTCGCACCCGAAAGGTTTTGACGACCCCGACGAGCAAGCCGGAGGGAAAGACGCCGCCTACTCCCGACGTATAGACTTTCTGCCCCGGCTTTAGATCGGCTTGCTTCGACAAGAAATTTAGATTCAAGACAGGATTCAATCCCGTTGTCACGCGCTCGCCAGAGACGATCCCTTGTTCGCGGGTTCCTTCCACCGAGACCGCGATTTTACAATTTTCATCGGAAACCAAAAGGACAACCGAGATGCTGTCGCTTACGGTGGTTGTTTTTCCCAGGAGGCCTACGTCCGTTACCACGGGCATGTCAGTTTCAATGCCATCGCTTCTCCCGCGGTTGATTGTCATCGTTCGCCACCAGGTCGAGGAGTCACGCGCCACAACTTCGGCCGCGATCAATTTAAAAACCGATCGCTCGCGATAATTGAGCGCGTGGCGCAGGCGATTGACCTCATGCTCGATGTCGCGCAAGGCTTGGTTGGTCGCTCTCAGCGCGCGATTCTCCACTTGGAGCGCAGCATTTTCGCGCTCCAATTGGTCGAGCGACTTTAAACCGGTGCGGACCGACGTAATCTGCTTTCTCAGTCCCGAGCCGCTGGTCAGAAACGGCGCAAGCAACTGATACACGCCGGCCTTGAATTTCCGTGTGGAGTCCGCCCCGAAGGTGAGAAAATATCCGAGAATAGCGCCGAAAATCAGCAGCGCGATGATGTTCGTACGGCTCATCGCATTTTCGATTTTCGATTTTCGAATGTCGAATTTCGAAGTCCGCAGCGCCGAATCGTCAATTTGAATCGGCAATCGCCGATCGAAAATCGAAAAGCGCTACCGCCACTGGCGGTCTGCCGAGGCCACTTGACGCAAAAATTTAAGTTCATTGAGGCATTTGCCAGTCCCTTCCGCCACCGCACTGAGCGGATCTTCAGCGACATGGACAGGTAAACCTGTTTCCTCGCTCAAGAGCTTGTCAAAGCCGCGTAGCAATGCGCCACCGCCTGCCAGAACGAGCCCACGATCGACGAGGTCCGCTGAAAGTTCCGGCGGGCAGCGCTCCAGCGTGATGCGCACGGAATCGACGATCGTCGAGATCGGTTCAAGCAATGCTTCACGCACTTCCTGCGAAGTAATCATGAGTGTTTTGGGCAGTCCGGCGACAAGATCACGCCCTTTGACTTCCACACTGGTCTCCTTTTCACTCGGGTAGGCCGAGCCAATCTTGATTTTGATCTCTTCGGCCGTGCGTTCGCCCACCATCAAATTGTAAGCGCGCTTCATGTACTGCACGATCGCTTCATCGAGCTCGTCGCCAGCGACCCGGACACTGCGGCTAAACACAATTCCGGAAAGTGAAATCAGCGCGACCTCCGTCGTGCCGCCGCCGATGTCGATGATCATGTTACCGGCCGGATCCTGCACAGGAAGTCCCACCCCGATTGCAGCTGCCATTGGTTCCTCGATTAGATAAACTTCCCGTGCCCCGGCGTGTGTTGCCGATTCACGGACGGCGCGTTTTTCCACTTCAGTGATACCAGAGGGCACTGCGATCACAACGCGCGGTCTCACACGCACCCGGCGGTTGTGCACTTTCGTTATGAAATGCCGCAGCATCGCCTCCGTTATCTCAAAGTCGGCGATGACGCCGTCTTTTAGCGGGCGCACCGCGACGATGTTTGCCGGTGTGCGGCCTAGCATGCGTTTGGCCTCCTCACCTACCGCCAGCACCTTGTTGGTGCCGGCTTGCACTGCCACGACTGACGGCTCGCGTAACACGATGCCCTGGTCTTTTACGTAAACGAGGGTGTTGGCGGTGCCGAGGTCGATCCCGATATCGCTGGATAACCAGCCGAAGAGTCCGTTGAACATGAGTTATTAAATTGGGAGCACTTTCCAGTCCGAGGGAAGCGCGTCACATGTCGATCTTCGCAGGCACTTCCCGCGAGCGCGATTCGACCGGCTGAAACGCCGTAACATGAAACAGAGCCTCGGGTCGTCAAGCGCATATTATCGGAATAATGCGGTAATGGGGCAGTGGGGTGTTCGACTATTGGACTATTGCCATTACTCCGTTACTGCTTTACTCCATCACTCCATGCAAAAAGTCATCGTCGCGCCGTCCATTCTTGCCGCTGATTTTTCACGGCTTGCCGACGAAGTTCATCGGGTGGAACAGGCTGGGGCGGATTGGATCCATTGCGACATCATGGATGGACATTTTGTCGATAACATTTCCTTCGGTCCGGAAATTGTTGGCATCGTACGCAAACAAACAAATCTGCCTCTCGATGTCCATCTAATGATCCGAACCCCCGACCACTATGCGCCCCGCTTTGTCAAAGCAGGCGCTAATTCCATTACAGTTCACGTGGAGCCAGAAGCGAACCACGATGTCGAGAAAACTTTACGCGCGATTCGAGACGCCGGCTGCCGCCCCGGTCTTTCCTTAAATCCCGCAACACCATTCGAATCGGTTGAGCCGTTTCTCGACAAGATCGACATTTTGCTTGTCATGACGGTCCATCCCGGTTTTGGCGGGCAATCGTTTCGGCGAGAAATGATGGAGAAAGTAAAACGCGCGTCGGAATGGAAAAAATCCCACGGACATAAGGTCGACATCGAAGTGGACGGCGGAATCAATGCCCAAACGGCGCGATTATCGATCCAAAATGGCGCCAACGTCCTCGTGGCCGGCACATCAATTTTCCACACGAAAGATTACGCCAAGGCAATCCGCGACTTGCGCGGGCCAATCTAGCTGCTGGTCATCCCGGGTCGCCAGACGCCGGTGCTTCCGAGCGCACACGCTTCAACGCTAAAGAATCCGAGACGTGATTTTCATTCCGCCGGTTGAGACGCAATCGGCGCGACTACCGGGAAAGAACCCTTGTTTCGTTCGCTCAGCTTCGCTTGAATGCCGCTAGATGAAATTGTCGATTCTGCCTGCCGCTTTCTTCCTGGCGCTCGTTGCCAACTCCATTGCCCAAACGCCTGCCCCCGCGCCTTCGCCATCGCCGGTGAAACCGCCCGCCGATTACGATCTTCGCTGGGCTGTAAAAATTCCGATGCGCGACAAAGTAGAATTGAACGCGACGCTCTATTTGCCTAAGATGTCTGATGGATCGCCGCCAAAGGCGCCGGTGATCTTCACCCTCACACCCTACATTTCCGATTCTTATCACGCGCGGGCTGCGTATTTCGCGTCGCATGGCTACGTGTTTGCACTTGTCGATGTTCGCGGTCGCGGAAACTCTGCGGGGGAATTCGAAGCGTTCGCGCACGAATCAGAAGACGGTCACGACGTTGTCGAGTGGCTGGCGCAGCAGCCGTTTTGCGACGGTAAAGTCGCGATGTGGGGCGGCTCCTACGCCGGGTTCGATCAATGGGCGACAGCGAAGGAATTCCCGCCACACCTCGCGACCATCGTGCCTGTAGCCGCGCCGCATCCGCCGCTGGATTATCCTTCCTACCAAAACGTCGGCGAAACCTACGACGTGCAATGGTTCACCTTCACCAGTGGCCGCGCCGGACAGCAAAACCTTTTCGGCGACCAAAAGTTCTGGCGCACAAAGTTTCTCGACGCCTACAAGAAACACATTCCATTCAAAGACCTCGATTCGTTCGTTGGAAATCCGTCCGCGAATTTCCAGCGCATCCTAAAACATCCAATGGCCGACGCGTACTATGACGCGATGGTTCCGACGATTGACCAATTCAAGAAGATCACGTTGCCGATTCTGACGATCACCGGTCAATATGATGGCGACGAACTCGGCGCCCTCACATTTTATCGCGATCACATCGCGAATGCTTCTTCAGAAACACGCCCGAAACATTTTCTGATCATCGGGCCGTGGGACCACGCGGGCACGCGCACGCCGACTGATGAAGTCGCCGGCATCAAATTCGGCTCAGCCGCCATTGTCGATCTTAACGATCTCCATCGCCAATGGTACGATTGGACAATGAAGAACGGCGTGAGGCCGGAGTTTCTCAAAGATCAAGTCGCCTATTACTTGCTCGCGCCTGGCAATACGGGCGCCAACGGCGAATGGAAATATGCCGACAGCCTCGAAACTCTAACGGCAAATCCGCGGACTTTTTATCTGGATTCAAAAAATGGCGACGCCAACGGAGTCTTCCGCTCGGGCAAGTTGACGGAGAAAAAGCCAAGTGAAGCCGCAGATCGATATGTTTACGACCCGCTAGACACCGGTCGCGGCGAAAACGTGGAGGGTGTCGAGCCGAATGAAAAAACGGCAGGTATCGACCAACGGTTTCCACTCAGCATCGGTAAGGATGGCCTTGTTTATCACACCGATCCGCTGCGGGCAGAAACTCCGTTGATCGGTTGCCCGAAACTCTCGCTTTGGATTTCCATGGACACGCCGGATACCGACTTCGAGGCTGACCTCTACGAGATTCAGCCAGACGGGACGAGCATCGCGCTCTGGAGCGACATTCGTCGTTTGCGTTACCGCGAATCACTGCGCGAAGCGAAACTGGTGAAGCCAGGCGAAATTGTGAAATGCGATTTCGATCCCGGTTTGTTTGTCGCCCGCCGGCTCATGAAAGGCAGCCGTTTGCGACTCGTAATCTCTTCGCCGAACTCAATCTTCTGGCAAAAGAATTACAACTCCGGCGGAGTCGTGGCTGATGAAACCGCCAAGGACGCGCGCACTTGCCATGTGAAGATGTATCACGACGCTACGCACGCGAGTGCGCTTCAGCTTCCGCTCCGCGAGCCAACTGCTTCACGTCCGTAGATGTCTAAGAAAATCCGTGTCGGAATATTGTTCGGGGGTAGATCTGCCGAGCATGAGGTCTCTCTGCAGTCAGCAAAAAATATCGTCGACGCAATCGATAAGAATAAATACGAGGTCGTATTAATCGGTATCGACAAGAAAGGTGGATGGCATCTGAACGAGGGGTCTGGATTTTTTCTCCCCGCAACTAAATCGCAATTACCTGAATTGCCGGAAGGCGGCGAAAATCTGGCGCTGGTTCCAGGCAAACAAGGAGACCAGCTTGTTCCCCTTTCAGGCCAACAGAGGCCTGGCTCTTTGGATGTTATCTTTCCTGTTCTCCACGGTCCATTCGGTGCGGGCGTCCTCGGTTCAGCCGTCGGCATGGACAAGGATGTGATGAAACGTCTCCTGAGAGATGCCGGCATTCCCATTGGCCGATTTATCGTAGCCAGCAGATATTCCCCGGAGGAGATCGGTTTCGACTACGCGCGAGGCGAACTCGGCCTGCCGCTCTTTATTAAGCCTGCAAACCTCGGCTCATCGGTGGGCATTCATAAAGTCAAAGATCGCCAAGGATTCGAGCGCGCGGTCCGTGATGCGCTCAACTATGACAACAAGATCTTGATCGAAGAGTGCATCAGGGGACGCGAAATAGAATGTTCCGTGCTCGGCAACGATAATCCCATCGCATCAGTCCCGGGCGAGATTTTGCCTCGCCACGAATTTTACTCGTACGAAGCGAAATATCTCGATGAGAACGGCGCCGTGCTGGAAATACCGGCCAGGCTGCCGTCAGAGATTTCGGAACGCGTCCGTCAGCTGGCTATCAAAACGTTTTCCGTGCTCTGTTGTGAAGGAATGGCGCGAGTCGATTTCTTCTTGAGAAACGGCAGTGAAATTATCGTCAACGAGATCAACACGATTCCTGGGTTCACCAGAATAAGCATGTATCCGAAGCTCTGGGAAGCGACCGGCATCTCTTACACCGAGTTAATCGACAAATTGATAGAACTCGCAATTGAACGATTTGAGCGCGAAAAGCGATTGAAAACCGATCGCCTATAATCCTGAAAAAATTCGTGGCCATCGATGACGAAGAGACCTGGCCCGGCCGCGAACGTGAAGCCGACCGTAACCGGCGTCTTCAATGGCAACGGCAAAGAGGCGAAGCTGGCGTATGTGTCCGCGCGTTGGCGCGAGCCCTTCGGTGATAAACCCAGCATGGACCTGGTGTTTACGGAAAAGGATCATTCTAAAGATAACAAGCCCGACCTCAACGGTGCGTTCGGCAGATTCGGCAGCGCGCTAATCATTTCCCTCCATAATGATGGCGACATCTTTGGCTGCCAGGTCGTTCACAGCGCGCATCAAAAGCAGGGCTTCAGCTCGATTGGCTCGATTCACACGAACGACTTCACCTTCGAGGATGGCAAGGTGGAAGGTGAACTCACCACCGATGGTCAGGTCGATACGTTTGGCGAGACGTGGGAGGTGAAGATCAAGTTCATCGCTCCGCTCGGAGAGATCCCGAAAGAGTTTCAGCCCGCCGAGTCGAAGAAGCCCGAGACGGAAGAAAAGCCGACGACCGATGACTCGGACGATGAAGTCACAAGCAAGCCGGCGGTTGCGGAACTCAATGTGAAGGATCTCGCGCTGACGAAAGATGCGACTGACGTCGAGTACAAGGCGCTGGTTGAGCACGTTCTCTTCAAGAGCAAGTCCAATGTGAAGAGCGTCTGCGCGGAGCTGGCCGCGAATCTCAAAGCGCAAGGCTGGACTAACGACGGCAGGGATTTGGTCCAGCCGCAATCCTCGATCCTTAAGCGAAAGCGCGGCGAAGCGTCGCTAACGATTTTCGTGAAACCGGAGAATGGAGGGAGCGAGGTGAAAATATTCACCGATGGCCTTTCCTGGGATGAGCAGTAAGGCAACGCCATTGTCGGCACCGCGATCCAGGAAGCGATGTACGGCAAGTCGATCGATTGGATGGAGCACGTTACTGACGAAGAAGTATCGAAGAAGTTGATGATTGAGAGCGTAAAGCTCCGTCGGAGCCACGCTGTCAGTTTAAATTGTCGACCCGCCAGACGCAGCATCTAAGTCGGGCAACTGACAGTGCGTGACGCGAACGGCTGGCAGGAAAAAAGATCCGGCTAAGACACACCGAACCGGCGACGGCGGCGCCCGGTGAACGCCGCAGCCGTCGTTTCGTTCTACAACCCTAACGCGGACCCAGCCTTAATAAGCAGGCGCAATTTGCACCGCGCGCTGTGGGACCGCTTGTGTCGGCGCGGAAGGTGGCGCCAGGGGCAGTGTTACACCGCCAGCTGCGGTGCGCACCAGCTGTACGATTATACCATGGTCGATGAGGGTGTTGGGATCGGTATAGCGGCCGGCGATCGTGTTCGCCCGGTTGATTCCATTGAACGAGGTAAACGTCGCGCCCGGGAAATCATATTGTAGAAAACGATTCGGCGGCACGAAAAGAATGGCGTGCGTCGCGCCCGCCGAGTCGCTATAGCGGCCCACGATTAGATTCCTGTCGTTGTTACCGAACAGGATCGTGCCCGTCGAGCCTACCGGATCGATCGGCGCGTGAATGGTGCCGTCGCTATCGCGCCAGAACCCATGAGTTGCTCTGGTTTGTCGCATTAAGCTGATACGCCAGAGTCGCCGTCGCGTTCGCTATCGAGAACTCCGTCAGCGTGCCGCCGATATTTAGGTAGGCCTCCTGTATCCCACCAGTTGGGATATCGGACCCGGAAAAATCCCCCACATTATTGACCCCCAGCACAATCGTAAACGTCGGGAAGGGGTCGTAATTGGTGAAGGTGTTATGCGAGAAGAAAAACCCCTCGAAAGCCCCCGCCGAATCGAGATAATCGCCGCAGACCAGGCGCGAGTTATTGATCCCGCGTCCCTCGGTGAAGTTGCTGGTGGCGTTCGGGTCAGCGATCGGCGGACTGAAGACGCCGTTGCTCCGCCTGGTGAAGCCGAACGACGCCGCGCTGGTATCCACAAAGACGCCGGCGATGTCGCCCATATCGTTAATCTTCTGCGGCCGCGTCTGATTCCCGCTGCCCGGATAATCAAACGTGGTCACCAATTGAAAACTAAAAGCGAGTGGCGACTGCGCCAACGCTCCCGTCACAGCAAGGGCCGCGAAGCCCACTGCACAACCAAATAAACGAATTGATATTTTCATAATTTTTGATCCTCTCCAAAAAGAAATCGTGGTGCAGAGATTTTCTGGACTTATGCAGATGATCGATCCAAATGGATGTATCCACTGGCACCTTCATTTACGACAGCGGTGCCACTTGCGAACCGGCGCTGCGGCGATTCTGTAAAACGTCTTCGGCTGGAAGATTTAGAAATAGGGCGCGGAAAAATACCGGCTGAAAAGCTGAAATGCTGGGATACCGATTTATCTT
>WNGA01025021.1_pt1 | contig 11849 bp, 12 predicted proteins | sample 5400061 | NCBI WGS metagenome assembly WNGA01 (sample SAMN13153366, study PRJNA577476) | soil metagenome | isolation source: 100 cm soil or saprolite under grassland replicate 2 | place: USA:California | collected 2016-06-15
GACCCAGCCCGACGATGCCCAGCGTCGTCCGCGCGACGTCGCTGCCGAGCGGACGCTGCCACTGCCCCGAACGAGCCACGGCGTCGAGCTCCACAACCCGTCGGGCAACCGCCAGCAGGAGGGCGAAGGCGTGATCGGCCACCGCGCGGTGATTCGAGCCCTGGGTGGTCGTGACCAGCACCCCGTTGTCGGTGGCGGCGCCAACATCGACCGTTTCGAAGCCGACCCCCCAGCGCGCGATGTGCTTGAGCGTGTCGGCGCGCTCGAGGACGCCGCGCGTATAGCGCTCCGATGCCGAGGCGATCACGGCGTCGTTGCCCTGCACGAGCTCGACGACGTCATCTTCGTTTGGCCGGCCGCCGCTCCAGCGGTGGGTGCGAATCTGCCAGCCGGCGTCGCGCAGCGCCTGCAATCGAGCATCATCGGGCCCGCTGACGCCGGGCGCGGTCACAAGAACTGTTGGCATTGCGGCTTTCTAGCCTACCGCCCAGGTCACGAACGGGTCAGGTTGATCGACGTGCACGGTGTGGCCAGCGCGTTCGGCGATGGTCAGACGGGCAGTGGGCAGAAGCGGAAGCATACGTGCGGCGATGTCGCGATAGCGCGGGTCAAGCTCGCCAACCAGCAGCCGGACGGGCAGGCGCAACCCAGGCAGGGCGGACCAGAGCGGCGACTGCGCGCCGGCGCCCATGCCGCGCAGGCTGTTTGCGAGGCCAGTCGGGGAGTTCCGCAGGCGCTGCGCGTGCTGCACCGTGCGGACATCGGATGAGACATGCGCGGCAAGCGCGAGCAACGGCTGGCGCTCCCAGTCCTCGACGAAGGCGGCGACGCCGTGCTGCTCGATGCGGTCGGCCAGCACGCGATCTGCTTCGAGGCGCGCGGCGCGTTCAGCAGGGTCCGCGATGCCCGGCGAGGCGCTTTCCAAGAGAAGCGTGCTGACGCGGTGGGGCCAGTCGACCGCGAAGCGCAGTGCCAGGCGGCCGCCCATCGAGTAGCCGAGTACGGCGACCTGCTGCAGCCCAAGCCCATCCAGCATTGCCAGAAGGTCGTGCGCGGCGTGCTCGAGCGAGTAGCGCTCGGGGTCGTCGGGCGCCGACGACTGGCCGTGGCCGAGCAGGTCCACGAGGATCAGTCGAAAGCGGTGCGCGAGGTCGGAGCGGACGCCATCCCACGCATGGATGCTGCCGGTGAACCCGTGCAGCAGAAGCAGCGGCCGGGAGGAGGGATCGCCGTCGAGCTCGACGTGCAGGTCGATCCCGTTGAGCCGCACTACGCGACGGCGGCTGGGGTCAGCGCGTCCGCGACCACGCGCCAGATCTGGCGGTGCAATTGCACGTTGCGCTGTCGCTCGGTGCGCACTTCCACGACCTGCAGCCCACCGCGATCCAGCCCGTCGGCGACGGCCGTGCCGAACGAGCGCCAGTCATCGAGCTCGACGAAGCGACCGCCGTAGCCCTCGACGAAGGGGCGGAACTCGAGGCCGTGCGGCGTACCAAACAATCGCTCGAAGTGCTCGGGGTGCTCGGCCTGGGGCAAGAACGAGAAGATGCCGCCGCCGTCGTTGTGCACGAGCACCACCAGCAGGTCGAGTCCGTGCTGGCGCGCCGCCAGCAGGCCGTTGAGATCGTGATAGAAGCTGATGTCGCCGATCACCAGTACGACAGGGCCGCTGCTGGCAGCGGCGGCGCCGAGGGCTGAAGAAACCACGCCGTCGATGCCGTTGGCGCCGCGGTTCGACAGGATCCGCCAGTGGTGCAGGCTGTTTGGCAAGAATGTGTCCAGGTCGCGCACGGGCATGCTGTTGCCCGCGAAGATCGTGGCCGCTTCAGGCAGCAGCGTCGCCAGCTCCGAAAACACAGCGCCTTCGAACGGCTCGCCGAGTCCCGCGAGGTGCTCGGCAATGGCCGCGCGCGTGAGACGATCCAGACGCAGCCACGCGATGGCCCAGGCGCGATCGTGGGCAGGCGACAGGCGGTTGGACAGCTCGCGACACAGCAAGCGTGCATCCACGTGCAGGACCTGCGTCGACACGCCGAGCGGATCGCGCCAGCCACCACCGCCGTCCACGAGCAGGTGCCGCGCACGAGCGTGCTGCTGCAGGAACTGCTGCAGCGGCTTCGAGGTGGGCAGCGCGCCGAAGCGCAGGACCACGTCGGGCTCCAGGTCGGGCGCGGTGCGCAGCAGCGCATCGTAGGCGTCGAGCACCAGCGAGCGATCGTGTGGACCGCAGCGCACGCCCGAGAGCGGGTCGGCCAAGATGGGGTACTGCAGCCGGTGGGCAAGCTCCGCGACAGCCGCGGGAAAGCTGGGGTCGTCTTGCGGACCGCACACGATCAAGCCGCGGCGCCCTTCCAGTTGCGCAGCGAGAGACTGCACCAGCTCGGGTTCTGGACCGCGCGGCCCGCTGTACACCGTAAGCGGCGGCGGAGCCTCTGTTTCCAACACAGAAGGCGCGGGCACGAGCGGCTCGCGCAGCGGGACGTTGAGATGGACCGGGCCGGCGGGCGCCTCGAGAGCGATGCCGACGGCTCGCGCTGCCGTGGTCCGTACCAGCGAGGCGCTTTCTACAGACAGCTCGGGCTCGGGCAGGTCGAAAAACCACTTCGTGTGGCGACCGTACAGGTGCAGCTGATCGATCGTCTGCGCCGCGCCACGGTCGCGCAGCTCGTGCGGTCGATCGGCGGTGATCACCACCAGCGGTACGCGGCTGTAGTACGCCTCGACGATGGCGGGGAAGAAGTTCGCGGCGGCAGTGCCCGAGGTGGCCAGCAGCACCACTGGCGATCGGCTGGCTTTGGCGAGCCCGAGGCCGAAGAATGCGGCCGACCGCTCATCGAGATGCGTCCACATGCGCACGCGCGGGTGCTGGGCCAGCTTCAGCGCGACCGGCGTCGAGCGCGAGCCGGGGCACAGGCAGGCGTGCCGCACGCCCGACCGCACCAATTCGTCGACCAGCGCGCCGACAACGAGATCGTTGGCTTGCGCGACCGAGCTCACGCGCCGTCGGTGACGCCGAGCGCCGAGAGCATCGGCCGAAGCTTCCAGGTGGACTCGGCCATCTCAGTGCTGGGAACCGAGTCAGCCACGATGCCGCAGCCCGCGAACAGGGTGGCCTCGCAGCCGCGCAGCAGGGCGGAACGAATGCCAACCACAAACTCGCCTTCGCCCGACCGATTGAGCCAGCCGATCGGCCCGCCATACCAGCCGCGGTCGAGCGCTTCCCGTTTGCGGATCAGGGCCAGCGCCGGCTCCCTGGGCACACCGCCGACCGCTGGGCTGGGGTGCAGCCGCTGGACGACGTCCAGGATGCCGCAGCCAGGCGCGAGCCGGCCATGCACCGGGGTGAGCAGATGTTGCAGGTTGGGCAGCTTGCGGAGCCGAGGCTCGGCGTCGGCGATCACCCGGCTGGAGACCTCAGCGAGCCCGGCGCGCAGCGCCTGCACCACGAAGTCGTGTTCCGAGCGCTCCTTGGGATCGCCCAGCAGTGCCTCGCCCAGCGATCGATCTTCGGCGTCGCTTCGGCCGCGAGGCGCCGAACCCGCCAGGGCCATCGTGGTCGCCAGCCCAGCGCACACGCTGACCAACCGCTCGGGGGTCGCGCCGACGAAGGTGGCCTCGCCATGGCCGAGCCCGAAGACCGTGCACGTCGGGTAGGCGCGGGCCAACCGCCTCAACACCGCCGCCGGCACGAACTGCTCCGCGGCTTCGACCGTGTGCGTGCGCGCGAGGACCACTTTGTCGAGCCCCAGGTCGTTATGGCGGATGCCGCGCGCAACGGAATCGACCAGCGATTGCCACGCCTCGGGCTGCAATCCACACTCGGCGTCGGACAGCCTGGGCTGTCGCACGATCGACGCAGTGCCACCGACCACCTCGTTGGTGACCAGCCACGCGGTTCGACCGCGCTGGACGTACACCTGCGCGGGCAGCACCAACCGGTCGGAGGCGAAGTCTGACCACAGCGCAGTCGGCTCGCGCGCGGCGTCGAACCGGAAGCCGCCCATCAGCAGCGGTCCCGTCCACAGCAAGCGGGCTGGATCGTCGATCGTGGCCTCCTCGAGCAGCGCCTGCCAGGCGCGCGTCGCGGCAGCGAAGCGATCGCCAGCACCATCGATCTTGATCTCGTACGCCACGCCAAGTCCGACGATCGCTTCGTCGCTCGATGGCCGTAGCCACAGCGCGCGGTCGTGCGCGGTCGACTGCGCGAACAGCTCGAGTGGATCGACCGCTGCGGTCGGGCGAGTCGTGCTCAGCAGGGAGCGCGTCGATGCGCGGGCAGAATCAGCCAGCATGGGTGTCTTCGACACGGGCGCCGACGCCGCGCAACAGCAGGTCGCGCAGCGTGGGGTACGCGCGCATCAGGCTGACCTGGGAGCGATTGGTCAACGCCCACTGGGTGATGATCTCGTTCACCGCGCCGAACCACGCCGCGGCGGCGGTCGCCGTATCTAGCGGTGGGATGGCGCCGCTTGCGACAGCGTCGTCCAGATAACTCTTGATCAGATCGGCAAATGAGGCGCGGATCTCGACCAGTCGCTGGTTGAACTCGGGGCCCGCGCCAAGCGCCTCGATCATGAACAGCCGCGCAAGTCGCGGATGGCCGCCAAAGGTGTCCAGCACCACTTTGAGCGCGGTTTCTGCCCGCGCGATGGGCACTAGCTCAACAGCGACCGCGGCTTCGATGCGCTCGCGCAGCATCCTGGCGAGGCGATCGAGCAGGGCCATGAAGATGGCCTGCTTGTTGGGGAAATGGAAGTAGACGCCGCCCTTGGAGGTCTCGGCCTCGAGGGCGATCTCGTCGACCAGCGTGCCGTGGTAGCCTTTATCGGAAAAGACGCGCACCGCCGCGTCCAGGATGCGCTCGTGGCGCTGTTGCGAGCGGAGCTGTTCGACCGGCATCGTCGCCTGCTACCTCTGCGAAAACCGACCGACTCGTCAGTCGGTTTTCTACGCACAGTGTAGCAGTGGTGGACGGGGCCGCGCATGGACGCTCTCAGGCTGAGGACTTCGTCGGCTTCCTGGCCGCGGGCTTCTTCGCCACGGGCTTCTTGGCCGCGGTCGCCTTGCTCGCGGTGGTCGTGCGCTTGGCCGTCCTGGCACTCGCCTTCGCGGCGGGCTTCTTGTCCGCCTTCGGCGCCGGCTCCGGCTTCTCGGTCAACGACAACGACTGCAGCCGCGACATCAGCCGCGACTTTCGTCGGGCGGCCGCGTTGCGATGGATGATGCCCTTCTGCGCGGCTCTGTCCAGCGAACGCACCGCTTCGCGCACCACCTCGGCGACGTCCTCGCTCGTAGTGGCCACCGCCACGGTCGCGTTCTTGACAAACGTGCGCACGGCCGATCGCGCCGCCTGATTGCGGACGGCTCGCCGCTCCGCCTGGCGCATCGCCTTCTGCGCTGATTTCGTGTTAGCCACGCTGTGATACAGCTCCTCGAAACGTACTGATGGCGAGTATAGCGCCTATACTCCGGGGCGGTGCCCGACTCGCTCGCCGCCGAGCCGTTTCGACTCGCCCTGGCGCAGATCAACTCGACCGTCGGGGACCTGCCTGGGAACCGCGACCGCATCATCGACAGCATTCGCTGCGCCGAGCAGCTGGGCGCCGAGCTGGTGGCGTTTCCGGAGCTGGCTCTCACGGGATACCCACCCGAGGACTTGCTCTTAAAACCGTCGTTCATCCGCGACAACCTCGCGGTGCTGAGCGAGATCGCGCGCGAAACCGGTGACATCGTCGCCATCGTCGGCTGCGTCGATCGCCTGGACGACATCTTCAACGCCGCCGCGGTGCTGTATCGCGGGCAGGTCGTGCACGTCTACCACAAGCAGTTCCTGCCGAATTACGGCGTCTTCGACGAGGACCGCTACTTCCGACCGGGCTGGGAAGCGCCCGTGTTCCGACTCGGCGAAGTCTCGCTCGGCGTCAACGTGTGCGAAGACATCTGGTACGCGGTCGGACCGACCAACGCGCAAGCGCTGGCTGGCGCCGAGCTGATCGTGAACATCAACGCCTCGCCGTTTTCGGATCAGAAGTCAGCATTCCGCAAGAAGATGCTGGCTACTCGCGCTTCGGACAACCACGCCATCGTGGCCTACGTGAACATGGTCGGTGGGCAGGACGAGCTGGTGTTCGACGGCTCGAGCCTGGTGTTCGATCCCAGCGGCGAGCTCGTGTGCCAGGGCAGAGCGTTCGAAGAAGACATGCTGCTGGTGGATCTCGATGTCGCGGGCGTGTTTCGCGAGCGGCTGCACGACCCTCGACGGCGCAAGAGCCATCTGCGCCGCGAGGCCGATCGACCTGCGCAGGTCATCCAGATCGATTCGCAGCGCCGCCACGTCGCCAATCGACCGCCATTGCCCGAGCGCGAGCCGGTGCACGACCTCGAGCCGATCGAGGAGATCTACAAGGCGCTCGTGCTGGGCACCCGCGACTACGTCTGCAAGACGGGCTTTCGCCAGGTGGTGCTGGGGCTCTCGGGCGGCATCGACTCCAGCCTGGTGGCAGCGATCGCCGTCGATGCGCTCGGGCGCGAAAACGTGCTCGGGGTAAGCATGCCGTCGCGTTACTCGAGTCAAGGCAGCAAGGACGACGCGGCGGTGCTCGCCCAGGCGCTAGGCATCGAGCTCGTGACGGTGCCGATCGAGCGCCCATTCGCGGCCATGCTCGAGACGCTCGAGCCGGTCTTCCGCGGCCGCGAGCCCGACGTGACCGAGGAGAACCTGCAGGCGCGCATCCGCGGGCAGATCTGGATGGCGATCTCGAACAAGTTTGGCCGACTGGTGCTGAGCACCGGCAACAAGAGCGAGATGGTCGCTACAGGAATACGCTCAGCCCAACCCCAGTGATCCCCGAGGCTGTTCTCACAAAGCCGCCGTCGGCGGAGCTGCGGCTCGATCAGACGGATCAGGACTCCTTGCCGCCGTACGACGTTCTGGATGCGATTCTGGTGGCCTATGTCGAGGAGGATCGCTCGCTCGAGGAGCTGGCGCGGCTCGGCTATGCGGACGACGTCGTGCGGCGAGTGGTCGGGCTGGTCGATCGCAACGAGTACAAGCGCCGCCAGGCCCCGCCCGGGGTGAAGGTGACTGCGCGCGCCTTCGGCCGCGACCGGCGCCTGCCGATCACCAACCGCTACCGCGACGAGGGCTAGTCGAGTCCAGACGAGCCAGCCGGTATGCTGCCGACTGGTGTGACCGTCAATCGACTCGAAGACATGCGCACATCGGACGCCGATCGCCAGCAGGGGTCACAGCTGGTCGTGCTCGGCTCGTGCAAGCTCGACCTGCGCCGCGCCGCGCTATCGCCCGGCGTGACGGTCATCGAGACGCGCATCTTCGGCGGCAGCCTCGACGTCATCGTGCCCGAGGACGTCTGGGTCGACTTCGAGGCACTGACGATCATGGGCAGCAAGTCGCTGCATCTGAGTGGACCACGTCCAGCGGCCAATGCGCCGCGGCTATTGATCCGCGGGGCCGTTGTCGCCGGCTCGGTAGCGATCCGCGACCTGGGCTAGCCGGGTTTACTCGGCAGCCGCGAGGCGGTACACGGTGCCGTCGTTCAGGCCGGTGAGGTACAGCTCGTGCGCCTGGTCTTCGCCGAACGAGCTGATGCTGATGCCAGTCGTCATCAGCTCGGTCGAGCTCCAGCTGCCCGCGCCGTCCTGAGCGAGCGACCACAATCGGCCCGTGCACTCATCGGCGTAGAAGTACACACCCTGCAGGGACTGAAACGCCGCCCCGCGATAGACAAAGCCACCGACGACCGCGCAATCGCCAGCGTGGTGATCGTATTCGGCGACCGCGGGCACGAACGGCGACAGGTCGCAGTTGCGTGAGTTGAAGCAGTGGTTGCCCTCGGCGACGTTCCAGCCGAAGTTCACGCCGCCGGGTGAGCCGGCGCCGACCACGTCGATCTCTTCCCACGTCCCTTGACCGACGTCGCCCAGCCACAGGTCACCCGTCGCGGCATCGAAGCTGTAGCGCCAGGGGTTGCGCAGACCGAACCCCCAGATCTCGGGCAGGATGTCGGGCGAGCCGAGGTAGGGATTGTCGGGTGGCACGCTATACGGCGACCCGTTGTCGACGTCGATGCGCAGCATCTTGCCGAGCCAGGTGCCACCGCTCTGGCCGTTGCGCCGCGGGTCACCGCCGCTGCCGCCGTCGCCCCAGCCGATCCACAGGTAGCCATCCGGTCCGAACACCAGGTTGCCCGCGTTGTGGTTCGGGAACGGTTGCGGCTGGGTGAGAACCACGCTCCCCGTCGCGGGATCGGCCACATCGGGATCGCCCGAGACCTCGTAGCGGGCCACGACCGAGTCACCGTTCTTGTCGGTGTAGTTGACGTAGAAGTACCCGTTCTCGGCGTAGCGGGGATGAAAGACCATACCCAGCAGACCCTGCTCACTGCCGCGAGCGCCGACAACGCCGCGCAGGTCGATGAAGGGTCGTTCGACGAGCCGCGGGCCGTGCGCGACGCGGATGATGCCGCCCTTTTCAACGGCGAACAGCCGATCGCTGCCGTCGGGCGCGGCCCGCACATCGAGTGGCTGGCGCAGGCCCTTGACCACCGGCTCGAGGCGCACGCTCACAGCCCCCGCACTCGGTACGACCACGAAGGCGAGGGCCAGGGCGGCAAACGTGGCGAGAGGGCTCGCCCTCACCCTGGCCGCCTCCCAGAGGGAGAGGGAACCAGTCAGGACGCGGCGGCGGAAGCGAGGCGGCTGCACAACTGCAGGACGGCGAGCTCGAGTGATATTTCAGGGCTCGTCTCACCAGTCTTGATCTGGCGATCGAGGTCTAGCAGCAATTGTAAGGCTCGTTGGAGCTCGTTCGGCTCGAAACTCCGCGCCTGGTCGGTCCACTTCTGGACCGTGGTGGGATTGATGCCCAGCAACGCGACGTCGACTCGCGCACGTTCGGCGGGCGAGGCGTCAGCGAGCTCGCGCGCAACGAGCAGCCGCCGCATGTGGGGAGCGATGTCTCGACCGAGCAGCGCCTCGGGCGACTCGCCCTGCGCGTACAGCGCGTGCATCGCACGCAGCGCACGGTCCGCACGCCGCTCGGACAGGCCATCGAGCAGTGCCCACACGTTGACCTCGCGTCCAACGACCAGCTCGCGGACATCGGCGCGCGTGATGGTGCGGCCCGCCGCGAACGCACCAAGCTTACGCAGCTCCGAATCGAGTCGGCGTAAATCGCTGGCACCCAGCGATGACAGCTCGCGCACGGCTGACTCGTCCAGATCGATCTCGAGCAGTTTGGCGCGCTCGCGCACCCATCGACTCACATCCAGGACGCGCGCGAATTCCCGTGCCAGGGCCCGACCTCGCGGGATGGCCTGCACAAAGGGCTCGGGATTGAGGCTGCCATCCTCCACGAAGGCGATGGATGTCGTTTGCGGTACGTCGGGCAGGTAGTCGAGCAGCTGCTGCAGCTCATCGGGCCCGGACTCTGGCTTTTGCCGCACGCGTGAGGTGCGGCGGTACCCGCCGCGGCCGGTGAGTCGGCCGAGTAAGCCGCGGAGGAGCACCAGCCTCCGATCGGCCAGAAAGGGCATGGCATCGGCGGCAAGCCGGAGATTAGCGACGGTGGCATCCGCGCCCGCGAGCTCGGTCAGGTTGTGCTCGCCTGCGGGCAGCGCGCGCATGCGCTCCTTCAGGGTGTGCAGCGCCTCATCGCGGCCGAAGCTGTCCTCGCCGTACAGCAGGTAGATGTAGCCGCCGGGCGAGTTCACCGTGCGATGCGCTCCGGGTGGGTGTAGACGTTCATGCTGCCCTGGCGCAGGTAGCCGCACACGGTGATGTTGAGTCGCTCGGCGACCGTCAGCGCCAGGTGAGTCGGGCTGGTGCGCGAGCCGACGATCGGCACGCCCATGATCGCCGACTTGAACAGCATCTCGCTCGAGATGCGCCCCGAGGCCAGGATGATCCCGCCGCGGGTTGCGATGCCATCGAGCAAGGCCATTCCCTGCAGCTTGTCGAGGGTGTTGTGGCGGCCAATGTCTTCGGCTACCAGGCACGGCTCGCCTGCGCCGGACTCCACGAACACCGAGGTGTGGACACCGCCTGACTTGCGGTAGAGGTCGGCGCGCTCATACAGCGCCCGCAGGAGGCTGTACATGCGGCCCGGTGGCACACGGGTCGAGTCATCAGTCACGCGAAACTGTTCGATATCGTCCAGGTACTTGCCGAAGCTCACCCCGCCCGTGCAACCCGAGGTCAGGATTTTGCGAGGCGGAACGTCGGGGAATCCATGCGCCAGTCGAACTTCGGCCAGCCGATCTTCGAGGCACACCCGCAACATCTCGATCTCGTCCGCGGACTCGATCAGCCCTTCCAGGTACAGGAAGCCCACGACCAGCGGCCGCAGCTGCCACGGAGAGCACATCAGCGTAACCAGCTCGCGGTCGTCGACGAAGATCGTGAAGCGGATCTCGCCGATCACCCCGGCGTCGACCACCTCGGCGCTGTCGCCGACGAACCGCGTGTACTGGCGCGGGACGACTGGCGTGAGGGCTTCGGTCTCGCTGTCCACGAGCATCGCTCAGGCCAGCTCCTCGGCCCATTCGCCCTCGGGCACCGCCAGCTCGATCACGGAACCGGTGGTTTCCGGCCGCCGGTAGCCCCGCTCGATCGCGGTTACGTCGAGGTCGATACTGGCCAGGTCATCCAGCGCCACGAGCTCGGCCGGCGGTGGATCGAACGCGTTGCCGATCTTCAAGTAGCCCTTACACCGCTCGCACACGGACATCCTGAAGCGCATCTCGCCCTCGGGCTGCAGCGTGCGCAGGTCGCGGAAATCGTCGTTGCCGCAGTACGTACACAGGATGCGCCGCGAACGCCAGCCACTGCCGCACGCGCTGCAGCGCAGGAACTGCGCGAGCTCGATGCCGCGCAGCTCGGCCAGGAGTGGCCACGCGCCACACACGGGACAATAGCCGCGCTGCCAGATCGCGCCGGTGGGCGAGCCGTCGTCGACGCGCTCGATCGCGGGCAGCAGATGCTCGGCGTACGCGCGCAGCAACGGCGCCACCGCCTGGGTGGCGAGCGTGATCAGCACGTCGACGTCGACCGCCGCCGTCGTTGCCATCTCCGCGAGATGATCGCGATGCTGCACGAAGGCTTCCACAAACAACTGCTCGGGATCGAGCGCACCACTGGTGGCGGCGCTCACCACAGCCTGGAGACGCGGTCCCGTCTCGTCGTCCTGCCGCTGCTGGAGCACATTGACCAGCCGACTGAACAGGTCCGCGGCGAAGTGGAAGTCGACGCTGGCGGGCTGATCGTGGAGCAGCGGGATGCCCTGCCGCACTCGCGCCTCGACCAGCTCGCGCGGGAGTGGGAACGGCGTCACATGGGGCGGTCGGGCTGACGTCAACGCGGTCCGAATCAACTGCTCCTGCAAGTCGATCGCAGACTGCAGGTCGGGTCGGGCCTTCCTCAGTGCCGCGACGCGCCGATCGAGCAGCGCGAGCAACTCGGCGGGCGGCGGCATAGGTGCGCAGATTCTAACCGTCGGTCTCCTTCAGGGCTTTTTCAGTCCCAGGCTCCGCGTCTTGTGGGGATGTAGGAGCGGCGCTGTCTAGTCTCGGCTGTATTCAGCTTTTGGAGAAGTCGATAGATGCACGTGTCTAAGAAGCTCTCGAGTTCCGCTCTCGCGCTCATGGCCGCCCTCGCGCTGGCGGCGCCGGCCAGCGCCCAGATCGCGGGAGGGGGAGTAAGCGCCTCGTTCGCACCCGCGACTGGTGTCTTGACGGTCTCGGGTGACGATGCCGACAACACGATCCTCATTGGCCGCGGCGGCGGGGGCAAGATCCTCGTCAACGATGGCGCGGTCACCACTCAGGGCGGCA
>WNGA01040516.1_pt1 | contig 11848 bp, 11 predicted proteins | sample 5400061 | NCBI WGS metagenome assembly WNGA01 (sample SAMN13153366, study PRJNA577476) | soil metagenome | isolation source: 100 cm soil or saprolite under grassland replicate 2 | place: USA:California | collected 2016-06-15
TACACCAGGCGCTCTGCAGAATGAAAAAGTCGCCTAGCAGCGCGCGAATCTTCGGCAGAATCGCTGGGTGATCGATCAGTTGCTCGATCGACGGCTCGGTCTCGTACAGGTGGCCAAGTTGCCGCCACTGGCCTTGTGGGTAGGATGCGTGCGCGCGTTTGGATGCCGCCAGACATTCCGCAGCCTCATCCGGTGTCAGCGCATCGGGAATGACGAGGTAGCCGAATGTGTCGAACTGAAAGCGCTCAATCTCTGTGAGCGCGCCGGGTTGTGCTAGGGGTGCCATTAGTTTGAGTCTCCCTTAGTTAGGACTTACGCTTACCACGAATTTCTCATCTTTTGTGTGTCGTTTTTTCGCCATGGGCGAAAAAACGACACACAAACATGCTGCCACAGGCTAAAGCGTAATTGCGCGTAGCGTCGGTGCCGGGGATTTCCGAGAAACGCAGGTTATCTTCTTTTTTATAGTTCACGCCTCACTGCCCATCAGCCAGAGGTCGAGGTTATCCTGGCTGCCGGCCAGCCAGTTGAAAACTGGATGCCGGCGATCTGCAGACAGATCAGGCCCGGGCCGCCGAGGACAAACAGCAGCCAATTTTCGCGGAAATACTGCCAGCGCCTATGTGATCGAGCGATCTGGCGTGGTGTAGAGGGCGACGCATAAAACTCACCACGGTCGCCGTGGTCAGTGGAGGCCATTACGTTGCCTTCCAAAATATGGCGTAAACGCTCGCGGGGAATATACGCTTGATCTTGTTTTTTGTCAACAATTCCGTCGCATACGTAGCGGGAGGTTTTCCTGGCGGCCTGCCGTTGAAGCGGGTCGTTGGCCGGCGGCTCATCACCATCCAATATGCTCTACTGCCCTCTTCAGGTGAAGATAGCATTGTTCCAGACGACCAAGGATACCCAGTCATGTTCCAGGCGCGGGCGGTACGAACTGCGCTGTGCTCGCGCGTGGCACGCTATCTGCATGTTCAGCAATGGTGTTCAGGAGGAGCATGGACGATGCGCCGCGATCGCCGCTTATTGCAGATGATCGGGATGGTATGCCTGCTCGTCAGTATGGCTGGGTGCGGGAGCGCTTCGCCGATCGCGCACCAGGGTGTCGCCGCCCCGACAGCGCTCCCCGCACCGGCAACCCCTACCCCGCTCGTGTATCGGGAACCGTTCAATCAGAAAGTCGATGTGGGGGCTATAAACTCTCGATCAAGTGTGTGGGAACCGGCAGCCCGACCGTGGTGTTGGATGCAGGATTGAATGGGACGGGGGACACCTGGATCAAGGTCTGGCCGAAGGTGCTGAGCGTCACACGCGCCTGTATCTACGACCGCGCTGGTCTCGGTGAGAGTGAGCGCGGCCCCATCCCGCGCACCAGCCAAACCATTGTCACCGAGCTCCATACGTTGCTGGTGTATGCCGGTATCAATGGGCCGTATGTCCTCGTTGGCCACTCGTTTGGCGGCTATACTGTGCGCTCGCGGCCCTCAAATGATGCACGATACAGCGCATGGCATACCGAGTGTACGTGCTACGCGCGATCAACGGTGCCGCGCGGTTGGGCTGCCGTCCAACAGGCGCTTGCAGCGGAATGCACCTGGTGGGGCGTGGACGACGATGCCAGGTACAACGGCAGCTCCGCTGTAGTCGGCGCGCTGAACCTGTTCGTGCCGGGCGATGGGGTCCTGTATGCAGCTCCCTCGCTGATCGCCCACGCTATCCTCGCGCATACCTACGCGCCACCGGCGGCGTTTTGCGATGCGATGCTGCGCTGCCCGCCCATGCATGCATTCGCCGGAATACGTCGAAGCGATTATACAGAACGGGCCGGAAAGCTTCGCGGCGGAGATCGCGCCCAGCCGCGAATGAATAAGCGCTGTGGCTTGTTCATCAGCATTTACGCTTTTGATGTAATTAGGATAGAATGTGAGCAGTTTATCCGCACGCAGTCGCAGGCCACCAGGCGACGCGCCATCCGTGCATATCTTGCTACTACCCGTCACCAACGGACAGTTAAAGGTCGTCACAGGAGGAACAGATATGCAGGCAAACCGTCCGGTGTTAACGATTGCCGAGGCGCGTCGCCGTGCAAAGGAAGCCCTCGCGGACCTTGACCGCGGCCGGTCGATCATCCCCGATAATCTGGGCGATCTCATCAGCGCCGTCGAAGGGCTTGCCGATCAGTTCGAGCGGAGCCGCCGCGAGCTGGCCGAGGTGCAGGCCGAGTATGTCCAGATGGAGTACGTCCACTTGTCGCTGGTCGAGACATGGAATGCGGTGATGGCGCTGCTGCCGCGCGTGGGGCTCCACATCCACGAGTACCACGGCGACCAGGGGAACACCTATGCGTTCCGTTGGGACAAGGGCCCGACAGGGGCAGGCTTCTTGACCATGCCAGATGCGCTCGAAGCAGCCCTCAGCGCACGGCTCGGACAGCAGCGGAGCAACTGAATGATGAAGCGACCAGCATGCTTTGGGCCGCAGTATGCCAGTGCATTTCAGGAACCCAGTGTCGCGGATGCATATGCATTCCGCCCACCCTATCCACCAGCGGTCTTTGATGTGCTCAGAAAGCTCCTACCAGCCACACCGCAGCGACTGCTCGATGTCGGTTGTGGTACCGGTGCGCTGACCCGGCAGTTGACCAGGCTTGCTATCCCGATTGACGCGATCGACATTTCGCCGGTGATGATTGCGCACGGCAAAGACTTGCCAAACGGCTCCAACGCCTTGATCCATTGGGTGGTCGGAGCGGTCGAAACGACACCGTTCACGCCGCCGTATGACCTGATTACCGCAGGGGAAAGTTTGCATTGGATGGACTGGGAGGCAGTCCTCCCGCGGTTTGCCGCGATCCTCGCTCCCCACGGTCGCCTGGTCATCCTCGAACTTGGCTACCAAGCGCTGCCATGGAGCGAGCAACTCGGTTTGCTCATTCAGCGCTATTCCACCAATCGAGACTACCAGGCCGTCGACCTCATCACGGAACTAGAGCAACTGCAGCTCTTTCGCGCGGAAGGTCGCACGGAAACACCCCCATGGATCTTTCGCCAGTCGGTTGATGACTATATCGAATCGTTTCATGGACGCGCGTCATTCGCGCGTGAACGAATGGCCATCAAGGATGCCAGGGCGTTTGATTTGCAGCTGCGGGAACTAGTGACGGCCCATACGCACGGAATGGTCGAACAAGCACTGATTGCGACCATCGTGTGGGGAAAACCACTGCTACAATAACAGCGCTTCAGTTCAGATATCTCCAATAACCGCCGAACACACCCATGGTGAGAACGCCTCGCTGGCATCCTCTGGATTGATCTGGGCACATTTGAAAGCGCACGAGATCAGTGTTCAATCGCGCTGGCACCCAGTTTCAACGCAGCATCGACCTCATCCAAATGTTCACCACGATGCAACGCACGCACGACCCAGCGCTCGTTATACGTATGGATTTCGGCGAGCAATGCGGGCGGAAAGCCTTCCAGCTGTCGATCCAGCGCCTCGGCCGTTTCGATCGCGATCCGTGCGGCTTCGCGCGGCGGCATGGCGGCCCACAGCGGTAGCGACAGGGCGCCGCCAGGGCGCGGATACGGTCGGTGGATGCGCGGTTGCGCTCGATAAACGATCGATCGAGTGCCATATAGGTAGCTCCTTTCATGCGACATAGGACTTACACAAAAGCGATTCTAGCCGGCGGCAGCATGGTACTTTCCTTTTTTAGGTAGGTTCTTTTTTCGCCCCGCGGGGCGAAAAAAGAACCTACCTAAGGTGAGAAATCTGCGGCGTACGAAAGTCCTAAACATAGAAAACGCATCACGCCTCGGTAGTCGGCTTGCTTGCCACACGCCGAAAGAGACCTGGATAATCTTCTACCAGACCATGCGCATCCACCGGCAGCTCGGCCGTGAAAGCATGCGAGCGCGATTCGAAGCGATAGCGCGCGCCGGCGGCGTCGATCGCCAGGCAGGTGTAGCGCTGCATCCCTGGCGCCACTGTCAGATCCGGCAGCACGATGTAGACGACATTGACATCGGCCGCGGCGCCGGGCGGCAGCGCCAGCCGGCGGATGGGCAGGGTATTCGTGAACGGCGTGGCCGAGATATCGACGTCGAAGCAGCCGACCAGGCCGGGCAGCGGCTCGCCGGCGCCGTCGGCCCAGTGGCCCGCGCCATCGGACATCAGGTCGAGCCGCCGGTTGGCCGCGTCTAACATGTCGATGCGCAGCTCGCGGACATGCCACTGGGCATCGCACTGGATGGTGTAGTGCGCACGGAACGGCCGGCCGTCTTCTTCCGCAACGCCGATGATCAGGCCATCGGCCAGGATCAGGTCGTCGCCCTGCACCAGGCGCAGATGTTCCAGCCCCGGCCCGCCCCAGGGTGCCCATAGGATGTTGTGTTCGTGGTTCATACGACTGTCGTTTACAGCGCTCTAGTCTGCCCTTCGACCCTTCGACAAGCTCGGGGCTGGCAAGCTCAGGACGAACGGCAGCATGGTACTTTATCCTTATTCTGGCTCGTCTTTTCGCCCGCAGGGCGAAAAAACGAGACAGAAGGGGCGGAAATAGAGATTTTCGGAGAGGGGCGGAAATAGAGATTTTCGGAGGGACTACGGCCCTCCGAACCTCCCATCTACGTAAATCCAATGCTTATCATCCCAACGCCATCCCGCGCCCCAGCGCCGCCACGATCGCATCCACATCGTAGACGCAGCCGCCCCAGGTGCCGCCGCCCGCCTGCTGGAGTGCGGCCCACAGCCGCGTGTCGTCCGGCAGCGCCGGGTGGGGCGCCAGGTCGGCGCGCGGCGGACGGGCGGCCAGCACCCGCGCCCCCTGCTCGGGACCGTAGGTCGTCTCACCCTCGCCGACCAGGTCGATCGCTCCGACCAGCTCGTTGCGGTCGATCGTGATCTGGATCAGGTCGCCATCCTGCACTTTGCCGATCGGCCCGCTGGCCAATGCCTCCGGCCCGATGTGGCCGATGCACGCGCCGGTGCTGAAGCCCGAGAAGCGCGCGTCGGTCAGCACCGCCACCTCGCGGCCCCAGCTCAGGTACTTCAGCGCTGAGGTGATCTGGGCGATCTCTTCCATGCCGGTGCCCAGCGGCCCGCCGCAGATCAGCACGATCACATCGCCCGGCTTTACTGCATCCGGGCCGTGGCCTTTGATCGCGTTGATCGCCGCGCGCTCGCGTGTGAACACCCGCGCCCGGCCTAGCTTGCGGTACACGCCGTCGGAATCGACCACACGCGGGTCGATCGAGGTGCTTTTGACCACCGAGCCCTCCGGCGCCAGGTTGCCGATCGGAAAGGCGACCGTGCTGGTCAGACCGCGCTCGCGCGCCTTGTCGGGCGTCATGATCACATCATCGGGATCGACCCCGTCGCGCTCGACCAGCAGGTCGCGCAGGCGCGCGCGGCGCGTGGATCGCTCCCACCATTCCAGCACGTCGCCAAGCTGCTCGCCACTCACGGTCAGCGCATCCAGGTGCAGCAGACCGAGCGTTCGCAAATGCAGCATCACCTCGGGCACGCCGCCGGCCAGGAAGGCCCGCACGGTCGGGTGGTACGCTGGCCCATTCGGCAGCACATCGACCAGCCGCGGCACGCGCTTATTGATCGCGATCCAGTCGGCCACGCTTGGGCGCGCCAGGCCAGCGGTGTAGGCGATCGCCGGGATGTGCAGCAGCAGGTTGGTCGAGCCGCCGAAGGCCGCGTGGACTGCCATTGCGTTGTGGATCGCGGCGGGGGTCAGGATGTCGCGCGTGGTCAGCTTACGCTTTTGCAGATTCAGCAGCGCGCGGGCCGAGGCGCGCGCCAGCTCCAGCCAGATCGGCTGGCCCGATGGCGCCAGCGCCGCGTGTGGCAGCGCCATGCCCAATGCCTCGGCCACCACCTGCGAGGTGGCGGCGGTGCCCAGGAACTGGCAGCCGCCGCCCGAGGTGGCGCAGGCTCTACACCCCAGCTCGGAGGCCTCCTTCAGCGACAGCTCGCCCTGGGCGAAGCGCGCGCCGATCGTCTGGATCTTGCCGGCGTCCTCGCCATGGGTTGGCGGCAGCGTCACACCGCCGGGCACCAGAATGGTCGGCAGGTTGGGCGTGCCGGCCAGCGCCATCAGCATCGCCGGCAAGCCCTTGTCGCAGGTGGCAACGCCCATCACAGCGTGGCGAGTCGGCAGCGAGCGGATCAGCCGGCGGAAGACCTGCGCGGCATCGTTGCGGTAGGGCAGGCTGTCGAGCATGCCCTCGGTGCCCTGGCTGCGGCCATCGCACGGGTCGGTCACATAGCCGGCGAACGGCATTGAGTCGCGCCCGCGCAGCTCCTTCGCGGCCGCCTGCATCAGCAGGCCGACCTCCCAGTGGCCGGTGTGGTAGCCCAGCGCGATCGGAGTGCCATCGTCGGCGCGGATGCCGCCCTGGGTGCTGAGGATCAGCACCTGGGTGCGGCCAATCTCGGCCGGGTCCCAGCCCATGCCCACGTTCTGGCTCAGTGCGAATAAATCGCCGCTGGGCGCGTTCAGCAGCATATCTTCGGTCAGGGGCAGTGTGCCCTCCGCGCCGGGGGCGTTGGTGAAGACATCGGCGAGGATGGGTGTATCGTCGTAGAGGGTGTCGAGATCGGCCATGATTCGGGCTCCTTAGTGGTTGCATCCGCGAAGGACATCAAGAATGCGGGGTCTGGGTTAGGAACGTAGATGGCTCGCAAGTATAGCACAGACTGATACTTGCCGAGCGTGCTGTGAGCATCAGAGCAACCATGCGCGACGGTTCTATCTATCTTATTTGCCGACCTGGATGCGGTATGGTAGATTTACGCTGTCACTACCATCCAGCCTACGATATCCCGTCGCTCGAAACCCAAGCAGGAGTGCGCATGAACCGCATCGTGATTGATACCGACCCGGGCGTTGATGACGCGCATGCCATCATGCTGGCCTGTGCCCACCCTGCGGCGAAGGTGGAAGCCCTCACGACGGTCGCTGGCAATGTCTCGCTCGATCGTGCCACCCGCAATGCCTTGATTATTCTCGACGTGATCGGCCAGGATGTACCGGTGTTTCCCGGGTGTGAAGATGCGCTGGTGCGGCCGACTCCGCGCCGCGCGATCTCTCATGGCAGTGATGGCCTGGGGGACAGTGACTATCCGCCATCCGTCCGACAGGCGTCATCATATCGACGCCTCGTGGTAATGGGCGGGGCTATTCACGCTCACGGCAACTCATGGGAGCGCGCCGCCGAGTTCAATTTCTATTGTGACCCGGAAGCCGCTGCGATTGTGTTTGCCAGATGGCCGATGGTGACGCTGGTGTCCTGGGAAACCACACTAGCCCATGGTCTGCGCCCGCCGCAAATCGATGCCCTGGCGCGCGGCACCTCGCCCCGCGCCGAGCTATTTCGGCGAACTATCAGAATGCAGGCGCGCGAGCCAGTGTCGGGGCAACCGGTGATGGCCGCGCCTGATCCACTCGCCCTGGCCGTGGCACTTGAACCTGAGATTATCCGGCGAGCGGAAACACAGTATGTTGAGATTGAATTAGCTGGCCAGCTCACGCGTGGGCAAACCGTCGTAGATTGGTATGGGCTGATCGACCGCCCGCACAATGCCAATCTGGTATACGAAATCGACCGCGACCGTTTCTGGGAACTCATGCAGCTCAGCGTGAGATGACATGTGGACCGGACGTAGCGGTCCGGCAGCTTCGCCGCGGTGGGTCGAGCAGCGCTTGCCGCTGGGAGGCAAAGTCTGTGAGAAGGCCCTCACCCCCGGCCCCTCTCCCGTTGCGAGGGGTGCCGCGCAGCGGCGGGGGTGAGGGCCGACTTTGCAACCGCCATGGCAAGCCCGGCCTGGTCGGTCAAGCCGGCGCGCCCATTTCTCGTTACTCCTCCAATGCGTATGCGACTGCTTGCTCCAAGGACATTGCCTGCCCCTCGACCCATAAAGTTGTCTGTGCGACTTCAGTCAGTGCCTGGCGGGCGTGGTCGATCATGTGCTCGCTCCGCTCTTGAAGGAGACCAGGCGACGGTAAGCAGCCTCTTCTTCGTTGTTGTGGATCATCTATTCAGATCTCCCAATGCTCGTCCGTATACTCTATCAGAAACGACGCCGGCAAATGCAGATGATATTCCTGCTCTCGGCCGTGAGCGGGCTGCGATCGTAGTCACCGTACTGCTCGAGTATGGTAAAGCCATTGTAGTGCAGCAGGCTCTCGAGTTCCCGTGGATAGAAGTAGCGCAGCTCGAGCGGGGCATAGTGTGTGACTGCTTGCCCCTGGGCATCTCGCCAGCGGCGATATGCCGTTTCAACATTTATCTGCCGAATGGCGTCATAGTGACATGTTCCGGATACACTTACCTCCTGTCCGTCGTCATGCACATACGAGAACCAATCCTGCTCCTCAGGCATTTCGGCAAATACATTGATGTGTGGAAAGTGGACGTCGAAAGCGAAGTAGCCTTCGGGCGCCAGATGCGCGCGCACGCGGTCAAGCAGTGCCTCCTGGTCGGCCCGTTCCAGCATGTGCTGAAAGATACCGGTGGTTCCGTAGATCAGGCGGAAGCTAGTCGAAAGCTGAAAGGTTCGCGCGTCGGCCTCGATCCATTGGATTAGGAGATCGCCCGCTTTCCTGCGAGCTTGTGTGAGCATGCCAGGGGTAGCATCCAGCCCAACAATCGCCACGCCATGTTGGGCCAGGGGAATGGTGATTCGCCCTGTGCCGCAGCCCAATTCGAGAACGGGATCGCCACACTGTTGTGCGAGCGCCAGGTAGAAGGGACCCTGCGGCGTAAAATCGCGATTCTCCAGATCGTAGCATGCCGGATGCGCGTAGTCGTCCAGATTCGTGATCGTCGATACATCTGATGGGCGAGACATGGTCACTCCTTCTTGAGATTGTACGTCTATATGTGTATGAATACACAACGAAGCACAACCAGCGCGCGGGCCACGGCAAACACGCGCTTGGCAAGCGGAATGACGCCCGATGGTGAGACACAGGAAGCGAACACTACAACGAGATTTCACTTGCCACAGAGAAAACGGAGGCCACAGAGATAACGTAATCGTGCGATCAACCTCTGGGTACTCCGTGGCTAAAGTCTTGTCTTAAGAAGTGGGCCTAGATACCACACTGACGATGCTTGAGCGGGAGGCATGCCGCGAACTGGTTGTTGAGCCGATAGCAATAATGCATAGGCGTGCCTCCTTCTTCTAAAGATAGAAATATGGAGCAGCTGAAGAGCAAGCTTAGCATAACGTGCGCTGCCTGCTTTGTCAAGCGGCTGAGAACGCAAATCAGGCTCTGTAGAGCCATTGTCCAGTGTATGTAAATCTTGACACACTTGCCAGAATCGGCTATAGTAATCTCATAGCTTTGATACATTTGATAGCTTTGATAGATTTCCAAAGGCGCTTCGATGCAGCCAACCATTTCTTACGATAGCCCCAATCGCGCATGTGAAGTTCCCCATGTGGTCATTATCGGCGGCGGAATCAGTGGACTCAGCACGGCGTTCAATTTGCAGCGGCAAGCGCACGCGGCGGGCTTGCCGCTACGCTACACGCTGGTCGAGCGCGATACACGCTTTGGCGGCAAGCTGGTGACCGACACGGTCGGGCAGTTCGTGGTCGAGGGCGGCCCGGATTCGATCCTTACGCAGAAGCCGTGGGGCGTGCAGCTGGCGCGCGATCTGGGGCTGGAAGATCAGCTGATCGGCATCAATGATCTACCGCGCAAAGTCGCTTTTCTGGCCCACGGCCGGCCGCGCCCGATGCCCGAAGGCATGACGCTGATTGTGCCCACCAAGCTGTGGCCGTTTCTGCGGTCGCCACTGCTGTCGCCGCTGGGCAAGCTGCGCATGCTGCTTGATCTGGTCATCCCACCGCGCCAGGGCGATGCCGACGAGACGCTGGCCGATTTTATCCGCCGTCGCTTTGGCGAAGAGGCGCTGCTCAAGCTAGCCGAGCCGCTGCTGGCCGGCATTCACAATTCCGAGTCCGAGCGCCAGAGCCTGCTGGCAACTTTTCCGCGCCTGCGCGAGATCGAGCGCCAGTATGGCAGTCTGATCCGTGGGATGCGGGCGGGCGGACGGAAGACGAAAGACCAAGGACGAAAAAGCCAGTTCGAAAGTGCGAATTCGCCCTCAGTCCTCAGCCCTCAGTCCTCAGTCCTCCGCTCGGCATTTGTAACGTTGCGGGGCGGCATCGGCGCCCTGGCCGAATCGCTGGTGGGCGCGCTCGATGGGCGGCTGATCAGCGGCCTGGGCGTCGCGGCGCTGGATTACGATCCGGCGGCGGCGCGACCGTATCGGGTACGGCTGGAGGATGGCGAGATTCTGGATGCCGACGCGGTGGTGCTGACGGCGCCTTCGTTTGTAGCCGCCGATCTGGTCGATCGTTTCCAGCCCGAGCTGGCGGCCGGCCTGCGGCGCATTCGCTACGTCACCACCGGCACGGTCTCGCTGGCCTATGCCAAGCGCGAGATCGGCGCGCCGCTGGATGGCTACGGGCTGGTGATCCCGCGCACCGAGCGCCGGCGGATCAACGCGGTCACGATCAGCTCGGCCAAGTTCACGCACCGCGCCCCTGATGATGCCGTGCTGCTGCGCGTGTTTGTGGGCGGTTCGCGCAACCCCGATGTGGCCGAGCTGGACGATGCGCCGCTGCTAGAGCTGGCCCGCGCCGAGTTGCGCGACATTCTGGGCATCCAGGCCGAGCCGTTGTGGAGCCGGATCTATCGCTGGCCGCTCGCGAACCCGCAGTACGATGTCGGGCATCTGGCGCATATCGATGCGCTGGAGGCGCTCTGCCCGGCCGGGCTCTACCTCGCCGGCAGCGCCTATCGCGGCGTCGGTATCCCCGATTGCGCCAGGCAGGGCCACGCGGTGGCAGCGCAGGTGCTGGCGGCGCTGGCGGTTCAGCGGATGGAAGCCTGATAGCTTGGAGCCGATGATGACGACGATCGCCGCTCAGCCTGACCCCGCTCTCGACGACTGGCTCACGCTCCAGGATGCCAGCACAATGCTGGGCGTGGCCACATCGACACTACGGCGCTGGGGCGATGCCGGCCGCGTGCCGATGAAGCGCACGCTCGGTGGTCACCGGCGCTTCGCCCGCCATGAGATCGCGCGGCTGGCCCGCGGGCAGGTGTCGCGCGCCGAGCTGCTGCCTTCCGCTCCGCCACACCCGGCGCCGCATCCCTGGGGGATCGACTCGCATGAGATGGCGCGGCAGGAGTGGCACGCACGGCTGGCCGCGCGCCCTGGCGCTGATCGGATGCGCGGGCTGGGCCAGCGGCTGCTGGGATTGCTGATCCAGTACATCAATCGGCGCGAGGACGATAGCCGCTTTCTGAAGGAGGCCCGCGCGGTCGGATCGAGCTACGGCGGTGAGGCGCACCAGGCCCAGGCGAGCATGCACGATACGGTTGAAGCGTTTTTGTTCTTTCGTTCGTCTTTCTCAGAGCTGGCCATGCCGCTGCCGGGCATCGCCCAGCCAACCGACCTGGCCGAGGCGGCGGCGCTCCAGGCGCGGCTCAACCGATTCATGGACGCGATTCTGCTGGGTGTGATCGCCGGCTATGAGGGCAGCTGATCTTAGAAATCTATGGCGTGTGTATGTTTTATTGACAGGACTTACGCGGTGCCGCACGCAAACGTCTTTTAGCCTGCGGCAGCATGGTACTTGCCATTTTATCTGTGTTTCGTGTTTGCGCTCGCAGAGCGCAAACACGAAACACAAAAAGAAGATAAAGTACCGCTGCGAAAGATTACAACTGAGCCACCGCGTAAGTCCTGTCATTTAGGTCATCCACTGTGTAAGCGCCGCGACATCTTCCGGATGCAGCATGGGATGA